>MDTD01022119.1_pt1 | contig 10634 bp, 13 predicted proteins | sample 811221 | NCBI WGS metagenome assembly MDTD01 (sample SAMN05326646, study PRJNA326480) | marine metagenome | isolation source: seawater | place: Pacific Ocean: South West | collected 2011
CATTTAATGCTAGCCAACGGAGTCAATTTTGCGCCATCGCCTTATGAGGCATCATTTGTCTCAATTGCTCATGATGAAAATATCATAGAACAAACTTTAACAAAAGCAGAATTAGTTTTTTCAAAATTGAAGTAGCCTAGCTACAATTGGCCTTCCTGAAATAAGCCTACTTTAAGATCTTTTCCTTCATAAATTTTCTTACCATCGATTTCCATATCACCGTCTGCAATTCCAACAGTCAAAGAGCGTGATACTATCCTTTTAATGTTAACTACGTATCTGACCAACCTAGCATCCGGTGTAACCTGGCCTGTAAACTGTACATTTTGACTTCCTAAAGCCCTACCTCTACCCAATCCGCCTTTCCAAGCTAGAAAAAAACCAACTAATTGCCACATAGCATCCAAGCCTAAACAACCAGGCATTACAGGATCATTATCGAAGTGACAACCAAAAAACCAAAGGTCAGGTTTTATGTCTAACTCAGCTACAACCATTCCCCTCTTATAAGTGCCCAGATCATCTTCAATCGAAGTTATACGATCAAACATCAGCATTGGTGGCAAGGGAAGTTGGGCATTACCACTACCAAAAAGCTCACCGTTACCACAATCAATAAGCTCTTGATAAGAAAAAGAGTTAGACCTTCTTCCACTCTTTACAATAGGAGCTTCAGGATTTAGCACACCATTATTTATTTTCATTTCAATCCATTTCCTATTTAGAAATTTTTAAAAACTTGCACTAAAGATATCGTTATTTGATAAAGAGGGTATCATCTTTCGGCATTTCTCAACTGCGAGTGAATCTATCTCAGCCATTATAAAGCCTTCATCGCTTCCACCATCCGCTAAAATTTCTCCCCATGGGTTTACTATCAACGAATGGCCAAACGTTTTCCTACCCCAACTTCTAGACCCACATTGCGACGGAGCAAATATAAAACAACCAGATTCAATAGCCCTCGCCCTTACCAAAACTTCCCAGTGAGCCTGGCCCGTCTTATGGGTGAAAGCGGAAGGTATTGTAATAAAAAAAGCGCCTGCTTGAGCCAATAATCTATATAAATGACTAAACCTTAAATCATAACAAATTGTTAGCCCTAGCTTCCCCCATGGTAACTCCGACACAACAAGTCTGTCACCTGGTTCAACGTAATCGGATTCTCGATATGTCTGACCATCTTTTATATTTACATCAAACAGATGTATTTTATCATAATAATCCACGACTACTCCGGCTGGGGATAAAATAACACTTCGATTCCTAACGGTTTTACGGCCATTAAGGACGGGGGTTGAACCCATTAAAAGCCAAACATTATTTTTTTGGGCTAATTTCTTAGCGTGAGACAAAACATAGTGATCTTCCCAAATGAACTCATCTGAAACATACTCATAATCATTTTTAAATAATACACTGTAAAACTCCGGCAGACATATAAGTTCGGAGCCAGCATCCGAAGCCTCAGATACTAACTCTGATATCTTATCTAAATTTTCTTGCAAAATTTCTCCGGCACAATTCTGAACACAAGCGACTTTAAATTTCGCCATAATAAAATCCCTCAATTTAGCCTTTTGTTAGAAACGACAATCCCATCTAGATCACAATAAATATAGTAACCAGACTTTATTGAGACATCTGCTATTTGCAACTCAGCACCGATACTACCAGCTCCATTTTTTTTACTTTTTCTAGGGACGGAACCTAAAGCTTTGCAACCTATATCAACTAATTTAATCTCATGTACGTCCCGTATACAGCCATAAATAACAACTCCAGCCCATCCGTTGCTTTCAGCTAAAGTTGCTAGATTACCCCCTAAAAGGGCAGTCTGAAACGACGCCCCGCCATCTACTACTAAAACGGAACGATCTACTTTTTTATTCAGCATCTCCCTAACTAGTGCATTGTCCGCATTAACTTGCAAAGTTTCAACGAACCCTTCAAAAATAGAGCGTCCTCCGTAATTATTAAAAGGCAACGAGATAACTTTAACGGCTGGAAATTTATCAACAATATCTGATGTATAGTTCATTAAAATAGCTTGTCATTTTTTTGGTCGGCGCCAGCGATTTATTTGTTTCTGCTCATTTCTGCTAATCGCCAAAGAATTAGGCGCAACATCTTTGGTTATAGTCGATCCGGCGGCTACTGTTGAACCAGTATCGACCTTTAAAGGCGCAACTAATTCAGTATTTGAACCTATGAACACATTATCTTCAATAATTGTTTTATGTTTAGTAACGCCATCATAGTTACAAGTAATTGTTCCGGCTCCAACATTTACATTAGCGCCAATATTAGCATCACCCAGATAGGATAAATGATTAGCTTTGCTGTGACTGCCAATTTTAGAACTTTTAATCTCCACAAAATTACCTACCGAGACGTTGTCGTCTAAGATGGTTGATGGTCTAATCCGAGCAAAAGGTCCTATCTGACAGGAATCACCAATTTTTGCATTAGAAATTATGCAATTTGGTTCAATCTTCACGTTGTTCGATATGTAAGAATTTGAAATAACCGAATTCGGACCAACTTGAACGTTATCACCTAACAACACATCACCTTCAATTATAACATTGCAATCGATAACCACTCCAGTTCCCGCTTTTAGCGATCCTCTAATATCTACACGCATTGGGTCAATAATCCTAACGCCAGATTTCATTAACTGTTCTATCTGCTCATTTTGGTAAATTCTTTCTGCTCTCGCTAATTGCGACATATCATTTATACCTATAACCTGATCTTCATTTTCGAGTTTGATAGCATCAACTTTTCTGCCATCTTCAATAGCAATAGAAACGCAGTCAGTCAAATAATACTCTTTCTGTTTGTTTGAGTTTTTAATTAACGGAACATATGACTTTAATAAAGAACCCGATATAGCCATAAAACCCGTATTGCATTCTGTAAGCGACTCCTGTCCCATTTTTAAATCAACGGATTCTATTATTTTAGTTATTTTATTTTTTTCGCGAATTATACGCCCGTATCCATCTGGCACTTTTATATCCGCAGTCAATACGGTCAATTGTTGATTTTCTCCCTGCTTCCTAACGAGCTCTTTTAGTGTCTTAGTCGATATAAGTGGGATGTCAGCATACATTATTAGAACGGTATCCGATTCATTTATATATGGTAAAGCTTTTGAAACAGCGTGACCTGTTCCAAGCGGTTCGTCTTGGTATACCCATTCCAGCAAATCAAAAATAGTTTTGTTTTTTTCGTCTATCAAGTCCTCGCCATAAATAATAATTGGAGGCGCATCAGAAATTAACATTGCTTTTTCAATGACATGTGACAGAATGGTTTTATCGCCCACAGTATGCAATACTTTGGGCGTATCTGATAACATTCGTTTACCTTTACCTCCGGCCAAAATTATTACCCTGACCGTAAGGTCTTTCGCACATCCTACAGAAACGTCTTCAGGCATGCCATATACTCCGAGCTTTTTACCTTCCAGCTTTTTTTCTTAACCTCTGGATTGTCTTTATTTGCGCAACAGTCTCCGCAAGTTCAGCTCTTGCTTTCGCGTAATTCATAGAACTGCCTTCACTTTTCAAAGCTTCTTCTGCCTGTAACTTCGCTTTACTGGCCGCTTCTTCATCAAGGTCTTCTGCCCTCATTGCTGTATCCGAAAGTACTGTCACAACTGTCGGCTGAATTTCGATTAAACCACCAGAGACATAATATGAACTTTCTTCATCATCTCTTTGCACTCTTACCTCTCCTGGACCTAACAACGACACCATGGGAGTATGACCAGGAGCTACCCCTATTTCACCCTCAATTGCGGGAGCAAATAACATAGTCGCTTTGCCCGAAAATATTTCCTTTTCAGCACTAACAATCTCTACAATCATTTTTAAGCAAACTCCAATTATTAAACCGTTTCTGCTTTTTCAGCCACTTCATCAATTGAGCCCACCATGTAAAAAGCTTGCTCTGGCTTATCATCATGAACCCCATCCACTATTTCTTGAAAGCCTCTAATAGTATCTTTTAGAGAAACATACTTTCCAGGACTTCCGGTGAAGACCTCGGCTACAAAGAAAGGTTGTGATAAAAATCGTTGAATTTTACGTGCTCTGGCAACGGACAATTTATCTTCTTCCGAAAGCTCATCCATTCCCAAAATGGCAATAATATCCCTTAGTTCTTTATAACGTTGCAGAGTATTTTGCACCGCTCTTGCAGTATCGTAATGCTCTTGACCAACCACTAATGGGTCAAGTTGTCTAGAGGTGGAATCCAAAGGGTCTACAGCGGGATATATTCCCAATTCTGCTATTTGTCTGGATAAAACAACAGTGGCGTCTAAATGGGCGAAAGTTGTGGCCGGTGAAGGGTCGGTCAAATCATCAGCTGGAACATAGACAGCTTGGATGGAGGTTATTGAGCCCTCTTTTGTAGAAGTTATCCTTTCTTGCAAACGCCCCATTTCCTCGGCTAACGTAGGTTGATAACCAACCGCTGAGGGCATCCTTCCTAGAAGTGCTGATACCTCTACACCAGCGAGAGTATATCTATAAATATTATCCACAAACAAAAGGACATCCCTACCGTCATCTCTAAATTTTTCAGCCATGGTTAGTCCTGTCAGTGCAACCCTAAGTCGATTCCCTGGTGGCTCATTCATCTGCCCATAAACAAGCGAGACCTTATCCAAAACATTTGATTCTTTCATTTCATGATAAAAGTCATTACCTTCCCTTGTCCTCTCGCCCACACCGGTAAAAACGGAGTATCCACTGTGCTCGATCGCTATGTTTCGAATCAGCTCCATCATATTAACTGTTTTACCGACCCCGGCTCCTCCAAAAAGCCCGACTTTACCCCCCTTCGCAAATGGGCAGATCAAATCTATGACTTTAATCCCTGTTTCAAGCAATTCTGTAGCAGGAGATAGATCAACAAATTTAGGCGCCTCTCTGTGAATTACCATTCTATCGTCCTCTCCTATGGGGCCTTTCTCATCTATAGGCTCGCCTAAAACATTCATAATTCGGCCGAGGGTTTTCTCACCCACAGGCACTGTTATTCCACGGCCAGTATTATTAACAACAATTCCTCTCCTCAAACCATCGGTAGACCCAAGTGCTATTGCCCTTACAACCCCGTCTCCAAGTTGCTGCTGTACTTCTAAAGTCACCTCGGTCGATTCTAATTTCAACGCGTCGTAGACTTTAGGGACAGATTCAGTTGGAAATTTGACATCAACTACTGCGCCTATAACTTGTACAATTTCTCCAGAATTCATTTTGTTGCCTTTTTAAAATTTATTAAACTAAATCGGATGCGTGCTAATTTAAACAGCACTCGCACCCCCCACAATTTCAGAAAGCTCCTGCGTAATGGCAGCTTGCCTTGCCTTGTTATAAACTAACTCTAGTTCTTCAATTAGTTTCCCTGCGTTATCGGATGCAGCCTTCATTGCAACCATTCTCGCTGCTTGCTCGCAAGCAATATTCTCGACTACTGCCTGATAAACTAATGACTCAATATATCTAGTAAACATTGTATCTAACACCTCACTCGCCTCAGGCTCGTAAATATAATCCCAATGATAGTTAAATTCTTCGGCACTATCAGGTTGCAAAGGTAAAAGTTGCTCTAATTTCGGGCTTTGGGTCATACGGTTAACAAAATTATTATAGCCAATAAAAACTTGGTCCAATTCCTTCGAAACGAAAGAATCAACCATAATTTTCACAGAGCCTATTAGATTACCAGAAGATGGAGCATCTCCCAATTGTGACGCTTTTCCAATGACCGTTCCCCCGATTTTGGTAAAAAAACTTATTCCTTTGTTACCAATTAAAACGAGCTTAATATTGATATTTTCTTTCTCCCACTTTTCAAAAGTTCTTAGCGCCATCCGAAATAAATTAGCGTTAAGACCTCCGCACAAGCCACGATCTGTGGTCACTAGAATGACTCCGATATTTTTTCTTGCACGATTTTCTAAAAAAGGGTGATGATATTCAGTTTTTGCTTTCGCAACATGTGCGATAACATTTCTGATTTTATCAGCGTAAGGACGCGCTGCACCCATTCGTTCTTGGGCGCGCCGCATTTTACTGGCCGCAACCATTTCCATCGCTTTAGTAATTTTTTGAGTGTTTTTTACACTTGCGATTTTTGTTCTTATTTCTTTGCCGGCTGCCATGTTCTAACTCTGTTGTTACCAAGAACCTGTTTTCTTAAATTCGTCTAAAATTTTGGTTAATTTAGATTCTAGTTCTTCATTATAGTTGCCTTCTGAATCAATCATCTTCAGTTCGTCTGTATAATTCGAACTAATAAAATCTTGAAGGGCTGATTCAAACGAATCGATACTATCTTTTTCGATATCATCCAAATAGCCTTTTTCAACGGCAAATAGGCTAATTGCCATCATTCCAACTGACATTGGCGTATATTGACGTTGCTTCATCAGTTCCATAACACGCTGCCCTCTCTCCAACTGTTTTCTAGTTGCCTCATCTAAATCAGATGCAAATTGAGCAAACGCGGCTAATTCTCGATACTGTGCCAATGCGAGCCGAATACCGCCTCCGAGCTTTTTGATAATTTTAGTTTGAGCTGCCCCCCCAACACGACTTACAGATAGACCAGCATTGATAGCAGGTCTAAATCCAGAATTAAATAGATCAGTTTCAAGATAAATTTGACCATCGGTAATTGAAATAACATTCGTTGGAACAAACGCGGAAACGTCTCCTGCTTGAGTTTCGATAATAGGTAATGCGGTTAAGGAGCCCGTCTTATTTTTAACCCTGCCGCCGGTTATTTTTTCAATGTGTTCGGAGTTGACCCTCGATGCTCGTTCAAGTAGTCGAGAATGAAGGTAAAATACATCTCCTGGGTAAGCCTCACGACCTGGAGGTCTTTTAAGCAAAAGAGAAACTTGTCTATAGGCCATAGCTTGTTTAGTAAGGTCGTCATAAACTATCAGTGCATCCTCTCCAATATCTCTAAAATACTCACCCATGGTGCATCCTGAATAGGGGGCGATATATTGCATAGCGGCCGAATCCGAGGCAGTGGCTGCTACAACAATTGTATGATCCATAGCACCATGTTCTTCTAATTTTCTGATTACTGTGTTTACTGATGAAGCTTTTTGACCAATCGCAACATAAATACATTTAATACCTGAATTTTTTTGATTTATAATTGCATCAATTGCTACTGCTGTTTTACCAGTTTGACGGTCTCCGATTATAAGCTCTCTTTGCCCTCTACCTACTGGCACCATCGCATCGATAGATTTTAGCCCAGTTTGAACCGGCTGACTGACAGACTGCCGTTCAATAACACCCGGAGCAATTTTTTCTATTGGCTCTGAACCTGATGCCTTTATCTCGCCTTTTCCGTCTATAGGATTTCCCAAAGCATCAACAACCCTTCCTAGCAATCCCTCTCCTACCGGAACTTCTAAGATTCTCCCTGTACATTTACAAGTATCACCTTGAGACAAAGATTCATACTGACCTAAAATAACCGCCCCAACTGAATCTTGTTCCAAATTTAATGCTAGACCATATAAATTATCGGGAAACTCAATCATTTCACCCTGCATTACATTGCTCAGCCCATGGATACGTGCAATCCCATCCGCCAAACTGACAATTGTACCCTCTGTTTTAATCTCTGTATCGACATCAAAACCCTCGATTTTCTTTTTTAATAAACCGCTTATTTCACTTGCAGATATACTCATTTCAATTCCTATATTTAATTAATGGTTACTGTTTAGGCTGTGATTTGCTCATCATATTGTTATCTAGGCCATAACCTTAGCGAATGCCTTTAAACGCCCTTCCAAAGAAAGATCAATAACCGAGTCTCCAATTTTTATAATCACACCGCCAATTACGGAAGAGTCAGTTACAATGCTTAAATCACATTTTTTACCAAATTTAGTAGTCAACTTTTTTTGTATCAGCTGCTTCTCCTCATCATTCAAAGAAAATCTAGTGAAAACCTGAGCAGTAATCACACCTTTAGTCTCACGCACTAACTGGTCGAATAAAATTTTGACGTTACGCAATGTATTTATTCTTTTGTTCTCAACTATCAGCCTTATAAAATTCTTTTGCTCGACTGAAAGGACTCCATAGATTTCACCTATAAAATCATTTAAAAAATTGCTGAGATTAAAACCGCCATTCATTGCTCCAAGCTCTACATACTTAAAACTTGGGTTATCAACAATATCGCTAAACAGGTTGATGAATTTTGTCCACTCCTCAAGTTGTCCTTTACTTTTAGCTATTTCAAAAATAGCGGTTGTATAAGGTCGTGCTATAGTCTTGGTCTCTAACATTAGAGCCTCTCTGATAACTCATCAAGATATGACTGATGAGCCTTTGCATCAACTTCTTTCATTAAAATTGTTTCGGCACCCTTTAAAACAAGGCTCGCTACTTCCTGTCGCAGATCCTCTCTCGCGGCGTTTTTCTCCTGCTCAATCTCTGATTCAGCATTTACTCTAATCTTTTCAGCCTCTTCTCTAGCGTCTGCCTTGGCGGTCTCTATTATTTCATCAGCTCGTTTCTGCGCACTCGCGATAAAGGCTTGAGCATTGTCTTTTGCGTCCGCTAATAATTTTTCAACATCTTTTTCTGCATTCACCAGTTTTTCTTGGCCCTTTTCTCCTGCCGCTAGTCCATCAGCAATAGTTGAAGCTCTCTCTTCCAAAGCACTGATGAGTGGAGGCCAAACAAATTTTACGCAAAACCATACAAAGATACCGAAGGAGATAGCTTGCCCTAATAGAGTCAAATTAATGTTCATCGAATTCGAACCTCTTTACGTTTTTTAAATTTAGCCGATTTGGCCCAAAAAAGGATTTGCAAACATTAATAAAGCTGCAAAAGCTATCGAAATAATTGGCACAGCGTCCGTCAAGCCCAACATTAAGAACATTCTGGCTTGAAGCATAGGTACAAGCTCAGGCTGTCTAGCAGCACCTTCAAGAAATTTACTGCCTAAAATTCCAATGCCTACACCCGCACCCAGAGCTCCCAAACCTATCATAATCCCTGCCGCAAGTGCTGAAAATGCTACGATTTGTTCCATAAATAATCTCCTAAAGTAAAAAAATTAAATCCGTTTTAAAACCTAATGCGACTCATGGGATTGTCCCAAATATACAATAGTCAGCATCATGAAAATATAAGCCTGCAAAGTTACAACTAAAATATGAAAAATTGCCCAAGGCACTGAAAGTAAAAATTGTAAATAAAATGGCACCAGAGCGGCTATTAGAACAAAAACCAACTCTCCCGCAAACATATTGCCGAATAACCTTAGCGATAAGGATAAAGGTTTCGCGATAAGAGAGACCAACTCTAAAACCAAGTTAACAGGTAAGAGCATCTTTCCAAAAGGATGAAAAGCCAACTCTCCAAAGAAACCGCTAATACCCTTAACTTTAATAGAATAAAAAATCATCAGAGCAAAAATAGATAAAGACATTCCAAAAGTCGCATTAACGTCAGTCGTAGGTACTATTTTCATATATTCTATTCCAGCTAAGTAGCTCGCGTATGGTATAAAATCTACAGGAACTAGATCAAGAAGGTTCATTAGCACGATCCAAACGAAAATAGTTAGAGCTAAAGGCGCAATTAGCCTGTTGTTACCATGGAAGGCGTCTTTTACGCTACTTGAAACCATTTCGACTATCAATTCTACAAATAATTGAGTTTTGCTTGGCGATGCAATAGAGACTTTTCCTGCAATCCACCTAAAGAACCAACAAAATATAATGCCACAACTTACAGACCAGAACATGGTATCCACATTTAAAGCCATAAAACCCATATCTTTGGCCTCCGCGGCCGATTCGGCAAATCCTAACTCGCCAGAATGCTTAACTCCATAAGTTAAATTTTGTATGTGATGGCTTATATATTCAGCTGGTGTTTGTCCGGCCATTACCCACTATCCTACCACTGTTGTTAATACTGTTTGAGATTATTTGAAAAATTATTAAAACATCTATGATTTAATATCACAGCAAAAAATGTTGCGGACAAGTTTGCTACCAAAAATGTCGAAATCATTACAATGAAGTCTGCTTTGAAAACTAAAAGAGAAATCAAAATAATAGACAATATGAACAGAAATCTCAAAGCGGTTTTTAAAAATAAATTAATTTTCAATGTTTCTAATTTTCTCAAAAAAATATTCGCCTTGAAGCTTTTTGAAAAGTACCAATTTGGCAGTCCCCAAGCTAACGCCCCCGCTAAAATAGCAAAGCCGAAAGATTTGCCAAATAGCATTTCCACTGCAATTGATAAAACCAAAGCAAGACCAAGATTCATAATAATTATTGCTTCAATCAAGGTAAGTGCTTTCTTTTTCACAAATATTCCCGTAATAATCAGAAAATTTAGAGAATTCAATTCAGTCCGAGTTTTTAATTCGTGACGGCTATAATAAGCTGACGATTTCAAAGCTCAATTGAATTCAAGATAGTTATAATATCGAAAAGTTGGCGTCGCCGCTAGTGAATAATTCAACAAAAATTTATCGGGCACAATGCGGTCAAGATATGGATTTTACGTGGTAAACCGTCGACATTTTTCTAATAATCCATCTAATTC
>MDTD01063576.1_pt1 | contig 10634 bp, 5 predicted proteins | sample 811221 | NCBI WGS metagenome assembly MDTD01 (sample SAMN05326646, study PRJNA326480) | marine metagenome | isolation source: seawater | place: Pacific Ocean: South West | collected 2011
AATCCGGTGTTCATGAAGAGCTTTGCCGGGCCGTGGTTAAAGACATCAGTGGTCATCCCACGAAGCCATACTACCTCATCTACGATCTTGCGGTGGTGTGGGATCTGATCGCTCAGGGACATCCCGCACTGTCCGTGGCGTAGGAACGGGCGTGAGTTGCCGAGGAGCGTTTCATTACCCTTCAGGAAGGCGAAGCGTTTGCCTTCCATCAGGCTCTTGGGGGGCGTCTTACCATGGAACTCACGCAGCTTCGGCTTGTCTTCGAAAAGTTCGAGCTGGCTGGGAGCACCAGCCATATGAAGGAAGATAACGTTTTTGGCCTTCGCCTGCAGGGGTGGAATGCGGGCGTCCATGGGTTGGGTAGGATCGATGACCGGGAGGTGACGGGCCTGCAACTGCCCGAGCAGTGAATTCAAGGCAATGGTCCCGAGGCCTACTCCGCAGTCGCGGAAGAAGTGCCGCCTCGTAGGCTCTACTAGCCAGTTTTTGACGTGATCGTGATCGTTCATTCGCGCGTAATGAAATTGTCAGTGTTGAGGATGGCCCGGGCTACGCACACCAGTGCTGCGCTCCGGGCGTAAGATTCCGGACCAGCCTTCATCGCAGTGGTGGCCAACTTTCCGGCGGCGGCTGCATCATTTGCAAAGTCGGCTGCCTGCGCTTTAAAGTATTCGGTGAGGAGCTTCTGTTCCGTTTCGCTGGGGACCCGGCAGAGCGCGAGTTGATAGGCCCTTTTAATGCGAGTTGTGATATCGGCGGAGGGTAATTCGCGCAGTAGCCGTTCTGCTAATCCCTGAGCGAGTTCGAGGAAGGCGGGATCATTGGCTACAGTGAGAGCCTGAAGAGGCGTGTTTGAGTTTACCCGTCTCGTGCAGGTGGTCTGGAAGTCGGGAGCGTCGAAGGTTTGTAGAAGGGGATAGGGAGCGCTTCGGTAGAAGAAGATATACATGCCGCGCCGGTAGCGGTCCTCTCCTGTACTGGTCTTCCAGTTCTTCCTGCTCTGCGTAAATGCGTATATGTCCGAGGGCTGTGGAGGGTAGACACCGGGCCCGCCAATTTTTGGAGTGAGCAGTCCGCTGGCGCAGAGAGCAGCATCACGCACAATCTCGGCATCGAGCCTGATCCGGTTCTGGTGGGCCAGAAGATAGTTGCCCGGGTCGACTTCCGCGAGGTCGGGCCGGGCATGCGAGGAGCGCTGATAGGTCTTACTGGTGACGATGAGACGATGGATTTTTTTCATCGACCAGCCTTCTGCCACAAAACGGTGGCTCAGGTAGTCGAGTAGACCGGGGTGACTTGGGGGGCTTCCCTGAGTTCCGAAGTCTTCCTCTGTTTCCACGAGACCGCGTCCGAAGTAGCGCATCCAGATCCGGTTGACGGTTACGCGCGGGGTAAGCGGATTCTCAGGATGGACCAGCCAGCGGGCCAGCTCGAGCCGCGTGGGGCGTCCTTGGGATTCTCCGAGAGCGGGGCGAATCTGCGAGAGGGTGTCCGGGGCTATTTCGCCTGACTCCTTATGAGGGCGGGTAAAGTCGCCGCGGGTGAAGAGGAAGGTCGATCGGGGCTTGGGAAGCTCCTTCATCACCATCACCTTGCCTTTACGCGGTTTGGCAATTTCTATGGTCTTGCGAGCTGGTGCGGGAGGAGCTGTGGTGGACAGCTCGATCGCGAAGCGGCCTACCAGATAGCTCTCGTTGAGTGTGTGCTCCATCGTAATTTCGAGGGGTTCTCCCTTCGTAACGAGGGGTTCCTTGAAAACAAAGACGGCCTCGTGCGGGGCATTCATGTCTGCCTTCTGGGTCCCTCCGACATTTATGGCCCATCCACTTTTCGCATTCTGATCTAACGCACCTGCGATGGGGTAGCCCGGCTGTTCGTGATCGGCGAAGGCATGACTTATAGCAATTGGTTTTCCCCGAGACTGGATACGCAACTTAGTGAGAACGAAATTACCATTGGCAGCAGTGCCGGGTCCATTCCGAGGGAGAGATTTGTCCGGTAATACGCGGAGGCGCAGGGCAGCCACGCGGTCGAGGTAAGTCGTCGCCCGCACACAATAGGAGTCATTCCTGCCTGCCGCCTTGTCCACGAGGAGGGAGTTGTCCTTCTGCAAGTGCAGAGGCTTACCGGAGCTTGTGACGGGGTTCTGGTAGCGCACCGGGTTCCACCTGGCCGTCGCGGAACGGAAAGTTTTTACGGGTAGTGCTTCAGGTGCGTTGCCCAGGAGTTCGTATTCTTCCACCTCCACGGTGGAGCCGGTGCTGTTAGCATCTTCCGTATTATTGAAGAAGGCGAAGAGCTGATAATACTCACGCTGTGTGATAGGGTCAAACTTATGGGTGTGACACTGTGCGCAGCCCACGGTGAGGCCGAGCCAGACCGCCCCCGTGGTGTTGACCCGGTCAATAACTGACTCGACCCGGAACTGTTCGCGGTCGGATCCGCCCTCTTGGTTGATGAGAGTGTTACGGTGGAAAGCCGAAGCTACATGCTGGGCCTTACTACGATTGGGCAGAAGGTCGCCCGCAAGTTGTTCGATAGTGAACTGGTCAAAGGGTAAGTCGTCGTTCAAGGCCTTGATTACCCAGTCGCGGAAGGGCCACATCTGGCGGTCGCCATCTATGGAGTAACCATGGGAATCGGCGTAGCGCGCTTGGTCGAGCCAGTGGCGGCCCCAGCGCTCGCCGAAATGAGGAGATGCCAGCAGACGGTCGACGGTCGACTCAAGGCCTGCATCAGGAAAGGACTGTTGTTCTTCCAGGCTTGGCAATAAGCCAGTGAGGTCAAGGGACAAGCGGCGGAGCAGCGTTTCTGAGTCGGTAGGACCGCTCGGAGTGATTCCTGACTCTTTCAGTCGTTTCTCGACAAAGTAGTCGATGGGGTTGTCTGGCCAAGACTCGGGAATTGTCACATGGGCGACTGGCTCGAAAGCCCAGTGCCCTTGGTAGGGCGCTCCTTGTGCGATCCATCTACGGAGGAGAGAAATTTCTCTCGTGGTAAGTTGTCCTCGTTTGGAATCGGGAGGGGGCATCAGCTCGGAGGAGTCTTCGTGGGCAAGGACCCGGGCGAGGAGTTCACTCTCATCGGGCTTGCCTGGAGAGACGGCGGCATATCCGCCGAGGTCGGCAAGCGCACCTTCCCTCTGGTCGAGGCGCAGGTCTGCCTTCCGTTTTTTCTCGTCCGGTCCGTGGCAGAGAAAGCATTTGTCTGAGAGAATGGGCCGGATATCGCGGTTGAACTGGATCTCCTGCGAAAACGTTGATGACCCGAGGAGGAGCGGAAGCAGGACTGGCAGGAAACGGGACATCTTGATGGGCAGGTCTATTTTTAGACGGGAACGGCGCTTAGGGCAATCTCCGGAACAGGGATCTGCGGCGTGAAGCTTGTGCTTTTGTTACCTTCTCTCTAAGCACTCGACACTATGAGCGTGATTGACCTGCGAAGTGATACCGTGACCCGGCCGGGACCTGAAATGAGGCGCGTGATGGCGGAGGCTGAGGTGGGAGATGATGTTTTCCGCGATGACCCCACGGTGAACAGGCTGGAGGATCTCACTGCGGGGATGCTTGGCAAGGAGGCCGGACTCTTTGTAGCCAGTGGAACCCAGAGTAATCTCTGTGCTTTGCTGACTCATTGCGGGCGCGGAGACGAATACATCGTTGGACAGCAGGCGCACACTTATATCTATGAGGGAGGTGGGGCTGCAGCTCTTGGAGGAATACAACCACAGCCGATGGAACAGGAAAAAGACGGGAGCCTCGACCTTGAAAAGGTGGAGCGACTCATCAAGCCAGATGACTATCACTACGCGAAAACCCGTCTCCTGTGTCTTGAAAATACAACGAATGGGAAAGTTCTTCCAGAGGGTTATGCCCGGCAGGCGCAGGAGCTGGCGACCCGCTTTGGGCTAAGTCTCCATTTAGACGGGGCTCGCCTTTTTAACGCAGCTGTTCAAATGGGACAGCCTGCCTCTACCCTAGCCGCTCCGTTCGACACCGTTTCAGTCTGCCTTTCCAAGGGTCTTGGCGCGCCTGTTGGCTCAGTGCTCGCCGGATCCGCAGAGTTTATTGCGGGTGCCCGGCGGTGGCGTAAGGTTGTCGGAGGAGGGATGAGGCAGGCCGGAGTGCTCGCTGCAGCGGGGATTTACGTTCTGGAAAATCACGTTGATCGACTGGTAGACGACCACGTCAATGCCAGAACAATGGCCGAGGGTCTCAGTGGGTTAGACGGATGTCAGATCGACATGACTTTCGTGCAGACCAACATGGTCTACCTTGGATTGCCTGAAGACAGAGCGAGTGAGATTCCAGAGGAATTGCGGGAGAGAGGTATTTTGGTCTGTCCGGGGAATCCAATGAGACTGGTCACTCACCTAGACGTCTCTTCTGAGGCAGTTCAGAAGACTCTGACGGCGTTTGGGGAGATCCTTTAAGGAAGTGGAGTGCGGGGCTTTATAACGCCGGACCAAGAGCATGAATCGTATTGTGCAGGGTGCCGATCATTTCATCTCCGCTTGTGGTCTCGAGATCAAAATCAATTTTCATCTGCATGACAGGAGCAAGGCTGGGAATTTCGAGGAAAACCTCCTGCCCCCCCGGGAGGAGTCGAGCAGAACGGACTTCCACCTTATCGTGTCCGGGAGTCGAAGGCTCAGAGACCTTGTATTCCTTTGAGCCGTATTTGCTGGTCCACTTGTAATTCCATTGTTCGATCTGCCAGCTATCGAGGTCTTCGGCGAGTTCCTTGTCTAGTTGCTGGGTAAATCCAACCCGAATACCATTTGCATGGATATTCAGGCTTCGAGGCATAGTAACCTTCTCTCCGGTGAAGCGAACCCGCTGGAGGCATCCGTCCTTGGCGCCGCTTGTCTGCCACCCCTTGAGGCCGCTGACGTAGAGCTGTCCATCATGAGGGTTGAAACGGGCGCGCATCCCACCAGATTGAAACTTGAATGGGAACTGAAAGACCCCGGCCTGATCGACACCTCCAATGGTTTCCTGGATCACGAGGAAGAGAGCACACTTTCCATAGGAGCAATGAACCATGTGCCCCCTGAAAGGACCCCACTTATCTGAGGTATTCCACGCCTGTCCGCCACAGGAATTGTCAACCTTGTGAGGGATCCAGCAGAGGGGCCCATCGTAGGAGGTTGGCGGATCCTCTCGGTGATGAGCATTCATGAATCCGTAAAAGCCTCCCTCTTTGACCAGATCAACCCGCGATGACGGGACCCATGTGCCTTGCTGGTCGGCCACCGTGAGTTCGCCGTTGGGTCCTGCACCGGAGCCGTTGGGCCAGCGGAATCCTGTTGCGACCACGCTGATATCGGCCCCATCGGGAGAAACTCTCAGCAGGGTGCCCGCGTGCTCATTGTTAGCTCCGTGGCCCTTAACGTAGTAAAAGTTTCCCTCAGGATCCGTTTCCAGTCCGGTAGCATATTCGTGGACATGCTTCCCGATACGGCATCCGTTGTTGAAGCATTCATAGAAGTCAGCCTCCCCGTCCCCATTTAAATCGTGAAGGCGGGTGATCTGGTCTCTGCCGAGGACATGCACTTTGTCTTTTACGACCTTGAGACCGAGAGGCTGGAAAAGACCGGTAGCAAGACGGCGCCAGCGGATTTCATCCAGCTTTGAGTCAATGCCTGAAACCCGCCAGACGTCGCCGTCTATTGAGCACACGGCAATGTCCCCATTCGAGAAGAAGTCGTGCCCACCAAATCGAAACAAGATTTTATCCGGGTTATCAAATGGGGGGGTAATCGTGTCGACCACGTAGGGCCCTTTTTCCGTGCCAATATCCCCCTTGGTTACAAGTGCCGAGGGATAACCCGGAGGCCCTCCTGTAATGAATTTAGAGAGGTCCTTGGCCGGAGAAATAGTCGCAGAGGAGGTCATAATCTTCCGGATCTGATCGGCGGCCGCCGATGCCAGGATGACCTTGATGCGACTCGAGCTCTTTCTCGGCTTGATTTCAAGATGCCACTCCCCGCCTTTCTTTGCGAGGTTGAAGGCAGAGTCGGGCTCTCCGTGAAGTATGACAACTGTTGGGGCTTCGGTGTTTTCTCTGGTCTGGCAGATCTTCAGGGCCAAAAGTGAATTCGAGGGAGCAATCTCCAGTGTTCTCGTTAGGACCTTTTGACCCGTGACCTCTTCAATCCATGGCATATCGAGGATGTCGACACCATTGATCCTGTAGGAAAAAATCACACGGTCGCCATGGCGGAAGAGTCCACGGTAGTGAGCCCAGGATCTTGGAAGCGGACCGGCTTTCTTGCCCTCGCGGGGATCGGTAAAATTTCCTTTCTCATTGGCCCACGCCGGTCCGCTCTCAGCGGTGAAAATGTAAGGAGATCCGACCCAGTGGCCCGCTCCCCCCAGTCCGTCCCGGTAGGTATTGAACATTACGGGTTTGTTGGGAATGGCGCAGGCCATTCTCATCATTTCGGTATCAAAGAGAACGGTGCCGGCCTTGCCGCCCTCTCCGAGTCGCACCGCAATCGCCTTGTAGATCGTGCGATGGGATACCTTTGCATCTCCCCGCATATCCACTGTGCCGCTGAAGACGCCTCCAAGTTCCGATTTGGAGAAACGGGGCTGGGGGGCATCCCACCAAGGCTTCTTTTCCTCTTCGACCTGCTTTTTCTGTGCATGGAGGGGTCCTTTGGCTGCGAGGAGGAGTGCGATAGTAGCCAGGAGATGAACGAGGATTGGGCGGGTATTGCTCATGAAGCTGCGAGAGTGTTTCCTTGTATAAAGTGGTCCTCATCACCCTGCGAGATGCTTTTTTTCATCCATTGGGATGGACCTCTTTGCCGCACTGTGCCAAGCGAATGGCATGACCCGGGAGGAGCGAGTCTATATGGCGAGCCATCGCTCTCATGATGTGGGCTTCCTAATGAGGCGCTGGCACGAAGTTGCCCGTGAGGCAGGTATGCGCGTAGACGGCCTCAATGCAACGAGCCAGACAGCTCCTCTGGCGCTGTCAAACTTAGGAAAGGGCTCCGACGGAGGTGTTTATCTCAGTGCTGGTATTCATGGCGATGAGCCAGCGGCCGTGCAGGGGCTACTTCAATGGGCGGAGGAGAGTATTCCATTCCTGAAGAATCACCCAGTGATCATCTTTCCGTGCCTCAATCCATGGGGCCTAACTAATAATGTGCGAGAGGATGAGGAAGGGAGGGATTTGAATCGTTGTTTTGACCAGCGTGAGAACGAGCTTGTGGCCTGGGTACACCATTTGATCGAAGGGTATAGGTTCCGAGTTGCTGCCTGTCTGCATGAGGATTTTGATGCCAAGGGGGTATATCTCTATGAGCTAGCCCGTCGAGGTGAACACTTTGGGCAGTCGCTTCTGAAAAAGCTGGAGAGCATCATTCCCCGCCATCGTGGGAGAGTCGATGGCAGGGACTTGAGGAATGGCGTGATGCGGAGAACGAGGGGGCTTAAACAAGTAGCGCAGGAGATCGGCGGTATGCCGGAGGCAGGCTACCTCTTTCTTAATTGTGCCCGAACGGCCCTGACGTTTGAAACACCCTCGGAATATTCACTCTACCGTCGGGTTCGTTGTCATGTTCGGTTTCTGAACGGAATTGCCGATATTGTGCGCCGCACGACGGAATAAAATCCACTACAGGATGTCCTCTTCCACCCTCCAGAATCCCCTTGGGGAGCTGCCACTGTCACGGTGCCGGAACCGCAGCGTTTCCCCTCCGGCGGAAAAAACTGAACCGACCGTATTCCATGTTTCTAGGTCGGAAGAATAGAGAATACGATAAATGTAAGATCCGGGAGCAGATCTTGTACTAAACGTAATGACGATGTCCTCAGCAGTCTCCTCAACGCGAAGGAGTTTAAACCGTCCACCAATACCTTTTAGGGCAACCTCAAAAATCGGGACGAAGGGGTCACTGCTCGTGATTTTGAGGGCTGCGATACGTACTCCCTGTTCTGTAGGGCGAAAGTTAACACGAAGGGGGAATGTCTGCGCCGGATTAAGCTGAATTGGTGGAGCACTGGAGATGCTGAATTCAGTGCTGTGCGGGCCGAGGATTTCAATATCGCTGATCGTTAATGTAGTGTTGCCGGTGTTCTCGATCATAAAAATACGAGTCGAGATGGTTTGCAGGTCGGCCTCAGGAAATTGGGTATGATCCTCCAGCCGGGGAGAATCGTCCCCGGGACTAATTTCGAGGCCGTTCCCGGTGAGAGTGATTTCGGGTTGCTGCAATACCCCTGTTCCTCGAAGGTTAAAGCTATAGGTTCTCTTGGTTGGGGAGGGGTCATTACTGTTGATGAAGACGGTGACCCGATGAGCGCCTTCCCTGTTCGGATTGAAGCGAATCTCGAAACTGGTTTCATCACCGGGAGGAACAAAAGTAGCGGGCGGTCTGCTGATTGCGAATTGGTCGCTGTTAATCCCGGTTATGCTCAGACCACCGATCCGGAGGGTCTGCTCCCCATCGTTCCGAACGGAAAAGGTGCGAGTGCGGGGCGGATCTTCAAGGGTAATGGTTCCAAAGTCCGTATTGTTGGTTAAAAGGGGTGAGGAGGCTCCGTCAGGGATCACCACATTATTTCCTGAGATAATAATATCGGGAGCGGGCAGGATAAATTCACCAGCCACGTCAAATTGGAAATCACTGTCGATTGAAGATGTGGTTACGAGTCGGATGGTAGCGTTCCGCAGCCCTCCAGTGGCAGGAGGGAGAAATCGGACCGTGAGGGAGGCTTCTCCATTACCCGGAATAGTTGGCTCAGGTGGATCGATGATAGTGAAGTTGCCGGGGTGCGTCCCGATCCGCTGGAAGAACAGGATCTGCAGGGGGACTTGGCTGAGGTTCCGGATCAGAAAATCCCGGTCGACGGGGCCAGACCCTGCCCCGATCTGGCCAAAATCGGTATGGTCCCTGCTGCTGGGAGTCGTATCCCCATTGCTGATAGGCCGCCCATTCCCAGAAACCTGAATCAGCTGCCCGACAGCTGAAGTGATCATTAGAAGAGCGAGAGCAACCGGAACGAGGCTCCTTTGGAGGGGGAAGAGCGGCTGCAGGATTAGCATGACAGGGGGGGTAGTAGCGAGGGTGCCGCTGGGGAAGCAGGGGTCAAGGAAAACCCGGAATGGCTATGCTCCAGAGTTTTGTTGGAATGTCCCCTAACGTCCAATGGTCTCGGTTGCAGAAATATCGAGCCAGATGAAGAGCGCGGATTCCGCTACTTAATTCTTCTCCCGGCCACGCCCAGCTCCGCGGCGGAACCCCATGCCTTCCCGTTAACCTCGGACAGGACGCGAACTTTGACGTAGCGACCATGAGCAGTTTTTTCGCAGCGCACAGACTGGGCCTTTCTTGTCTTGGTGAAGCGTGCCTTGGCGGCACAGTCAGTGAAGACAGTGGGTGAATTGCTAACGTAGAACTCGGTGTCGGCAAAGGCCCCGTTCCACCCTCCGTCCTGGCGAGCGAGGTAGCGGAACCCCGTGATCCTGCAGGGGGATCCAAGGTCGATGACCAGTTCATGAGGATGTGCTTTCAGCCCATCAGACCAGCTTGTGTGCCATAGCGTATCTGGTCGGCCGTCGATCGCGAAGGCAGCCTTGCGGTTGTTCGACTGGTTCTCGCTGCTGGCACTCAGCACTTTCATGTCCTCAAAAGGAATCAGGCCCTTTTCCTTTATCCGGTTCATCTTGCGTGCGCTGGAAGATTCCTGAGGGCGGGATGTTCCCCACTTGGCCCAGCGGTCGCGCTCGTGCCGCGCTCTCGTGGTGTAGGTGCCGGGGCGGGCAGGTTCATGGCTCGCGGCGATGATTTTTGTCATCTTCTCAATGATCTCCGGGTGATCTGTGGCTACATTGGAGGTTTCACTGACATCTCGTTCGAGGTCGTAGAGTTCCCAAGCCTGTTTATTTCGAATGTAGACCCCCTTCCAAGATCCGATCCTGACAGCCTGCATGTTGCCGAATTCCCAGTAAAAGTGAGGATGCAGCTCCTGTTCCACAGTTGTATTTCTGGCTTTTAGCAGGGTCGGCAGGATAGAAATTCCATCAGTATCACTCGGGATCGTCGCTCCTGTAAGTTCCGCCAGAGTAGCAAGAATATCGTACTGTGCGAACATCAGGTCACTAACCTGGCCAGACTGGATCTTCCCAGGCCACTGAACGAGAAACGGGATGCGAAGTCCTCCCTCATAGAGGCTGCTCTTGCCTCCACGGAACTCTACTCCAGTTATGGGGTTTTTGTTTGGGCTAAAAAATCCCCTGGGTTGCTCAGGACTGCGAAAGCGATCCTGCCCTCCATTATCCCCAGTAAAGAACACAATGGTATCTTCGCTCAATTCGAGCTCAGCGAGGAGGTCAATTACCTGGCCGAGGTTGCGGTCGACCATGGTCACCATGGCAGCGTAGTTCTTAACGTCCTGCGGAATCTTTTCATCATTGATCCATGACTCATTCTTGTAGTGCTCCCATGCTGGATCATCGCTGGGAATGTCAAACATGCCGTGGGGAGGAGTGATCGGGAGATAGCAGAAGAAGGGAGAGCTCTTGTTTTTGCGGATGAATTTGAGGCCCTCTTCCATAATGGCGTAATGGGAATAGGTTTTCCCCGTGCGTCCACCGGCGTTTCCGGCAAGCTTCACCTC
>MDTD01120690.1_pt1 | contig 10634 bp, 11 predicted proteins | sample 811221 | NCBI WGS metagenome assembly MDTD01 (sample SAMN05326646, study PRJNA326480) | marine metagenome | isolation source: seawater | place: Pacific Ocean: South West | collected 2011
GATATTATTTATAATAGATTTATTGTAAGAAAATATTTTCTTTTTATCTTTTTCATTTTTAAACGTTTTAGCTGAACAAAAAATTATAGTAATTTTATAATTAATTTTTTGAAAATAATCTTTTAATTTTGTGAGGTTCTTAATATCTAAGTTTTTTCTTGTTATTTTTTTTACATTAAATTTTTTTCTATTAAAATGTTTTGATAAATTATTTCCTATAAATCCACTACTTCCAATAATTAATATATTCTTATTCATTATTAAAAATATATAAATTCATAATCACCTTTATAGTTAGTTTCTTTAAATATCCATAACCATTCTTTTTTAGAAAAAAAAGCATTACATGTTAAAGCCCAACATTGTAAGTTAAATAATTCATCTAATGATCTATATCCCTCGACCATAATATAATTTTTTTTTGATATTCGCGAAATTTCTTTAATAGATTTGTAAAGGTCAAATAATTCTAAATTATGAAGTGTGCCTAATGAGATTACTAGATCAAAATACTTATCAGAGTATTTAGTTCGATTTTGAGCTTTGTGTACGTACAAGTTTTTTTTAACATCTTTATGTGAATTATTAATAGCATATTTTGATATATCATAACCATGAATTTCAATTTCAGGCAAAATTTCTATAATTTCTTTCAGCAAGAAACCTTTGCCACATCCTACATCCAATAATTTCGATTTATTTGTTAATTTATAGTTTTTTATTATATCTTTTGCGAAATTTTTCCATCTCCCTTTAATATATTTATATCCTCCATATCCATATTTCCTATTTCCATCCCAAAAATTTTTTCCAAATTTTCTAGCTTCTTTCATACAATCTACCTTGTTATTAGTCATTCTTTTCAAAAATTCTCTTTTAGTAGATTTGTGTAAAGATTGGATAAAGAATTTTTCTCTGTTATTTTTTTTTAATTTCATCTTCATATCTAATTGTAGCTAGTTCATTGACATTTAAAATATCAACTTTTTTTTTAATAGATATCTCTTCTAACGCAAAATCTATAAATTTTCTTTTTTTTATAATTTTATTAAATATATTTTTTCTTATTTTATTATCTAATGGAAACTGAAAAATTGAAAAACAAACAATTCCTTTAACTTTGTCAATATTTTCTAATAATTCTTCGAAAATAAGATAAGATTTATTGATTGAATATTCAACTGAACTGAAAAGGAAAAAATATTTTTTTCTTTTACAATAATCTCTTATCACTAAGTTTTGTATTTTCTGTGGATAAAAATTTCCAAACACCTTCCTACTTGATATATAACCTTTAACCTTTTTCATAATAAACTTATAATTTAGGTAACTTATAGTTAGTACCAATTTTTGAGATTACTTTCATCGAGAATGGCTCAAAAAAATCTCCAAGTGTTTTTGTGCCGTAAGGAGTAAATAAACCTTTAAACCTACAGTTTAAAGATATTCTTGATGTTTTTTCCTCATTTATAACATTGCCATGTGGAAGCGTTTGGTTAAAAATTAATATTTGACCAAATTTTAAATTTAACCATATGAAATCATTTTTCAATTTTTTATATAATTGGTTAGAACTTTTATTCTTTAACTTTTTAAGTGTGTTTAAGAATTTTCTGTATTTTTTTTGAGGTAAGATATACATGGATTTTGTTCTATATACATCAACCATTGGTATCCACACTACAATTTCATAAGGAGAGTCACCAGACCATACGTCTGAATGTAATGATAAAAGAGAGCTGTTGTCTTTAGGAAGTTGAAAACTAATATTTATTTTTTTTTGAATAGCTAGCTCATTTCCAACTAATTCATCAATTACATTATTACAAACACTAAAATATTTTTTTTTTAATTCAGTATTTTTATTAATAGTGTCATAAACACTCATTCTAATTTTATTTAATTTTTTAATTGATACAAATTTATGTAAGTTATTTAATTCTCCATCAAACTTTTTAACTTTCTTTTTTATTGTGTTTATTATTAAATTTTTAATCCATTCTATAGAACCATTATTTTCTGAATTTATTATTAAATAACCATTTTTTAAAAAACTATTTGAATATTTTTTTGTTAATTTTCTCATATTAAAATGGTCCTTTAAAATTTGAATTTGGAATATCATGTAAAAAATCTTTTTTATAATTAATTTCTGCTTTAATAAGTTTTTTATCACAATTTAACATTTTACAGACCTTATCTATAATTTCCTTATAAGTAATATAAAATTTTTTAGTTAAACCAAAACTTGATGGTTCAGGAATATCGGGTTGACAAAGTTTAGATGGAGGTTTTTTTAGAAATTGAAAACATTCATTAGTAGCTTTATAAATTACTTCTGAAGCAATCGAACCTGAGAAGTGCCCAGAGTCCAAAACTAATAATGAACCAGTTTTTTTTATCGATTTTTTGATATTTCTCCAATCCAGTGGCGCAATTGTTCTTAAGTCAATTAAATCTACATCTATTTTTAATTTTTTTAAATATGTACATGCATTAATTGCCTCTGCAGTGAGATAAGATGAGCTTATTATAGTAATTTTTTTTCCTGATAATTTTTTTTTTGATTTTCCTAAATTTATAAAATATGGTTTTTTTGGTACGTTACTTATGCTTTGATGTAACCATCTATTTTCAATAAATATTACTGGGTTTGGATCAAATATTGACGATAATAGTAAACCTTTTGCATCGTAAGCATTTGATGGCATAACGACTTTCAAGCCAGGAATATGTGCAAACCATGAATGTAAATTTTGTGCATGCGTTGGGCCTTGACCCCATCCTCTACCAACGATCAATCTAATAGTAATCGGTATAGCTTTGTTATAAGTGAAAAACCATTTCGCTGCTGAATTTACAAGCTGATCCATAGCAAGTAGAAAAAAGTCTAATCTTTGATGAGAAACAATACTTCTAATCCCATTTATTCCAAGTCCCACTGAGACACCTGTAAGAGCATTTTCTGATGCAGGTACATCAAAAACTCTTTCTTTTCCATACTTTTTTTCTAGTCCAATTGTTGTTCCAAAAATTCCTTTTGGATCTGTAGTGCCTAAACCATAACATAGCATACTCTTATCTTTTTTCATTGCTATTTGAATAGCTTCATTAATCGACTCTGCCATTGTGATAGGTCTTTTATTTTGCATAAATTTTTTTTAGAATGTTTGTTTTAGGGTAAGGGCTAATTTCAGCAAATTTAAATGCTGATGATATTTCATTATTTATTTTAATTTTTTCATTCTCTAAATATTTAACTTTTTTTGGATATTTATTTACTATATTTTTTTCAATTTTAGTTAGGGGGTCTTTTTTTTTTATCCAATTATAAGACAATTTTTTTGGTCTATAATTTAAGTTATCATCAAAATTTGGGCCACAATGTTCTCTATGCCTATAAGTGGCAAATTCTAAAAAAAAAGGTCCTTTTCCAGATTTAATATATTCAACGGCTTTTTTTATTTTTTTGAAAATTTTAGCATAATCATTACCATCAGTGAAATCACTTTTACATCCAATCCCTTGGGATAACTTGTATATTTTCCTATTTTTTGGCTGCCTTACTTTTAATGAACTATAAACTGAATAAAAGTTGTTCTCACATATAAATAGTACAGGAATTTTTTTAATAATTGCAAAATTTAATGACTCGTAAAAAACCCCTTCTTCGATTGCACCATCACCCAAATAAATAATCGCCAAATTTTTTTTTTTCTTTAACTTTATTGATAAGCCTAAACCAACACCAATAGGTATACTATTTCCAACAATAGCTGTTGTGCCTACAAAACCAACTTTATCATCTTTTAAATGCATTGATCCACCCTTCCCTTCGCTACACCCATTTGCTTTACCATGTATCTCACATAACATTTTTTTTAAGTTTCCACCTTTGGCTAAATAATGGGCATGCCCTCTGTGACCACTTATTGCTTGATCTTTTCGATTTATGAATAAAGATAAGGTTGCTGGTACAGCTTCTTGACCAATAGATAAATGGGTAGGACATCGCATTTTTTCTTTATAATAATTTAAAGCAATGATCTCCTCCGTTCTTCTAATTTTATAAATTATTTTCCATATTTTAATTTTGTTTTTTAAATTTAAATTAATTTTCATAATATCTGTTTATTTCTTTTGAAATTTTTAAAATCTCTTTTTTTTTTAAAAATTGGTTAATTGGTAAAGATAAAATTTTTTTTGATTGAATTTCTGTATTAGGAAAGTCGCCTCTTTTATATCTCAAATATTTGGCGGCTGGTTGAAGATGAATTGGAACAGGATAATGAATAGCTGTATAAATTTTTTTATTTTGTAAGAATTTTTTTAGTTTATCTCTATCATTTACTTGAACTACAAATGTATGGAATGTATCAATTTTATTTTTTTTTGATACTGGGAATTTAACATATTCTGGATTTAAGTGTTTCATGTAAATTTTGGCATTTTTTCTTCTTTGTAGAATTACACTTTGTAAATTTTTTAATCTAAAATTTAATATTGCAGCTTGAAGATTATCCATTCTTGACAGGTATGCAAATTTTTTTACTTTATCCCTAGATACCAATCCATGATTTCTTAAGCTTAAGGTTTTAGTATAAATTGATTTTTTATCAGTAACTAAAAATCCCGCATCACCACAAGCATTCAAATTTTTCAAGGGATGTGCTGAAAAGCAACCTACATCTCCCCATTTTCCTGCTGGTATACCATTTAATTTTGATCCTATTGATTGAGCAGCATCCTCTATAATTGGAATTTTGTATTTTAGTGATATTTTTTTTATTTTATCCATATCACAAATTCTACCTGTTAAATGAACAGGCATAATTGCTTTTGTTTTACTTGTTATTGCTCTCTCTATTTTTATTGGATCTATATTTTGATCACTTAATACGTCAACAAAGACTGGAATGGCCCCTATATGTACAATACTGGATGTAGATGAAATAAAAGAGTTGGGTGGAGTTATGACTTCATCTCCTTTCCTTATCCCAAGGGCGATTAATGCACAAACTAAAGCATCAGTACCAGAATTTAGAGCTACAGCATATTTAGTGTTGCAAATTTTAGCAATATTTTTCTCAAAAATTGGGATTTGTTTTCCATTTACATATTCGCCAGAGGAAAGAATTTTTTTAATAATATTTAATAATCTAGGAGATTCTTTTGACCATTGTTTTGATAGATTAACATAATTAATTCTATTTTTTTTCATAGAAATTTTTCACAGTTTTAATCACATAATCCATCTGATTTTTTTTTAAATGCTGATCACATGGGAAACTTATAATAGATTTTGCGTGTCTATCTGTGACAGGAAAATCACCAATTCTATGCTTTAATTTTGATAAAGCTCTCTGTCTATAAATTGGTATAGGATAATGAATTTTTGCTTCTATCCCTTTAGACAAACAGTATTTTAGTAGCTTATCTCTTTTCTTAGCAAAAACTATATAGAGATGATAAACAATCTTATTATTTTTAATTCTCGGTGGAATCGTAATTTCATCTATTTTTGAAAGAGCATTATCATAATACTTAGCGTTTTTAATTCTTTGATTTGCAATTTGATTAGTTTTAGGAATAAGCCAGTTTCCTACAATAGCTTGAATCGTATCTAATCTAGAATTATAACCTAATATTTTAACATTATCTCTATCTATCAATCCATGATTTCTTAGTAATTTTAGTTTTTCAAAAATTTTTTTATTACTTGTAGTTATAATACCACCATCTGACCATATATTTAAATTTTTTAAAGGATGTAATGAAAAAGTTCCTGTTACTCCCCAAGTTCCGGCTAATTTATTATTATAAGCTCCGACAATTGATTGACATGCATCCTCAATAATAGGTAATTTATACTTCTTTGCAATTTTTTTTAGAGCAACCATGTTAGTCATATAACCTGTGAAGTGAACTGGAACTATTGCTTTTGTTTTCTTAGTAATTTTCTTTTCTATCAGTTTAGTATCAATGCAAAAAGTATCATCACAATCTACAAAGACTGGCTTTGCACCTATTTCACAAATTGCTCCCACCGTAGCCACAAACGTATTAGCTGCAGTAATAATTTCATCTCCTCTAGAAATATTTAATGCTTTTAGTGATAATTTTATTGCATCAGTACCTGAGTTAACGCCAACTGCATATTTAGTTCCAATTAAACGTGCAAATTTTTTTTCAAATTCTTCAAGTGGTTTTCCCAATGTAAAGTCACCAGTTGGAACAAATTTTTTTATCTTTTCAAACAAATCATCGCAGTTTTTAAATTGTTCGGATAAATAAGAATATCTGACGTGCATTTTAAGAAAGATAATCTACCATGGCAAGCAACCAGATTTGGTGGATATTTTCTATAAAATTGTAACTTTTGCTGTTTACCCACAAGGACTTATTTTTTGTCATTTTTTTTAACGGATTACTCTTGTTAAAACCTGTTAAACTATAAATATTTTTTATACCCATTTTATTTGCTGTTTTAAATGCTTTTAGCATATTTTTTGATTTACCACTTGAAGATATTAAAATGACTAAATCTTTATTAGTGGCAGTTTTTTTTAAAACTAACGAAATCCAGTTCTCATAACCATAATCGTTGGTAAAACATGAAATTAGGCCAGCGTCGTTTCCTTGGTATGTATTAATTTTACATTTATTCATAAAATCTAATTGAACATGATTTGCAATTGAGAGACTTCCTCCGTTTCCAAATATATATAGTTTGTTTTTTTTCAGCTTTTTAATTTTATGAGCAAGCTCTAATAGCTTAGGATTAGTTTCTTTGTGTTCTAAAATCTTATCTGTAAAACTTAAAAAATAATTATCAAAAAATCTTTTCATTTTAAATATGTTTTTATTGAATTAATAAAATCAAGTTTTTTAATTGAAACAGCATTAGCTAAGCTTTCAACTATCATAGAACTAGCAACAGAACCAAGAAAAATCAATAAATCTTCTTTATTTTTTTCTTCTGCCATTAAAGAAATTATTGCCAACATTGCATCACCTGCGCCAATTTTATCTACTACTTTAATTCCAAAAGCTGGGCACTCATAAAAAGATTTAGATTTTTTATTATAAAGAATTGCTCCATTTTTTCCTCGTGTAACAATACATTTTTCAAATTTTACTATTTTATCAAGTTTTAAAATCAATTTTCTTAAATCTGAAATTTTATCTCTTAACTCTGTTCTCAATTCAGTTTCATTTATAATTATTTGTCTCGAATTATTATATTTCCTCAGTGAATGAAATCCATGATTACCAGCATTACTTTGAGCATTAATATTTAAAATTTTTGAATTAGAACAAATAAACTTCGCTATTTTTTCAGTTATAAAACCATGCCCATAATCGGATACGACTACAATATCATAATTTTTTATGATTTTTTTTAATTTTTTAATTATATCTTCTTCTTCATTTTTGCTTATTCCTTGATCATTAAAGTCATAGTATCCGAATATTTTATTATTATTATAAGAATCTAAAAACTTAGTTTTTATTATCGTTGGCGAGTTTTTTTTTTTTAAAAAAACTCAATTTTAAATCATTTAATTTCCTTTTTATTACATTGTCATAATTGTCCTTTTCTCCTGTCATACAATATAATGACGTTTTTTTTGAAAAGTTTGAAATATTTTTAGCTATAGCTGTTGAACCGCCTAAGTATTTTTTGGTTTGTAGTCTTTGAAACATTAAAATAGGGTCTTTACCTGACTTGCCTAATGCTTCACATAACACATAGTTATCTATTATTGCTTCTCCAATAATCAATACTTTTTTGTATTTAAAATTATTTATTAAATTAATAATTTCTTTAAAATCATATTTATTTTTTATTTTGTCTAAAAATTTTTTTTGTTTTTTATCAAATATATCAAATGTATCGTTTAGAATTTTAGTTGAACTAAAAGTTACGCCATCTGTAAAGGCTATTTTTCCTCCATATTTCTTCACTTCCTTTTCTTCCAAATAAATTTTTTTTGAAATATCACTTTTCCTTATCTTATAATCTGATCCTTTAACGTAAAAACTTGGTTTTATAAGCCTTATACTTTCAATAGCACTAGGTGCATCTGACAAAATCACAGCATCAATGTACTCGATAGAGTTTAAAAATTTTAATCTCAAATTTTCTTTAAAGTATGGTTTGCCTGGACCCTTGTTGACAAATCTGTCTGAAGTAATTGATACTATAAGAAAGTCTCCTAGATTTTTTGCTTGTTTAAAATGCTCTATATGTCCTGGATGCAATAAATCATAAACACCATGACATAAAACAACTTTTTTTAATTTAATTTTTTTTAATAAATTCTCTATTGAATCTTTTTTAAAAAATTTCTTCACATTTATTACTTTCCTAAATATTTAAACCAATATTTATTTGCTTTTTTAATTTTTTTTGGCGTCCATAATGGTGCGTACTTCCACATTTCAATATTATCTAATAATTCTTTTGTACCTTTTACTATATCAATTTTAGGTCTCCAGTTTGTTGCTTTTTTTATCTTATTAATATTTGCGTAAGTAATTTTTGGTTCACCAGGTCTTTTAGGAATATTTATTTTTCTACTTTTAAAGATATTTACTATTTTATTTATTGAGACTGGTTCACTTTTTCCTACATTGTATACGCCTGTCTTTCTTATTTTAGAACACTTAATAAACAGTCTCACTAGATCATCTACGTGTAGAAAATCTCTTTTTTGTTTGCCATCACCTACAACTGTTAAAGGTTTAGTGCTCATTTTTTGTCTTAGAAATGTTCCAAATACTGCGCCATATGCGCCTGTTGTTCGTGATCTTAGTCCATAAATATTAAATAATCGCAAAGAAATAACTTTTATTTTATAAATTTTTGACCAAAAAAGTAAAATTTGTTCTCCTAAGTATTTAGTTAATGCATAGGGGTGCTGTATATCTATCTTATCATTTTCTGAAGTTGGAATTTTTTTTGCTAGTCCATAACATGAGGAAGATGCTGTATAAACTATTTTATTCACATTATATTCTCTGCAAGCTTCAATAACATTTAAAGTAGCATTCACGTTTGCCAAAAAATATTTTCTTGGGTCTTTAACACTTGGAACTATATCCCCCAAACCTGCTATATGATAAACAATATCAACATTTTTAAAGTATTTTTTCCATGAACCGTCTTTAGACAAATCTGAGATAATTAATTTAATTTTTTTTTTTGATTTATTTAAATTAGAAACTCTTCCAGATGAGAGATTGTCTATAACAATAACTTTATATTTTTTCTTGACTAAAAAATCTACTAAATTGCTTCCAATAAATCCTGCGCCTCCAGTTACTAAGACTTTCATTCTATATCCTTAAGTAATTTTTTTCGCCACGATAATGAATAGCCAAATCCTTTATCATCTATAATCATATCATAGGCGGGTTTGCCTAAAATTAATTTTGAGTATTTAACTCCCCATCTTTTTAATTGTTGCTCTGTCATCTTGAAGTATTTTTTTTTTGCCTTTAAAATATTTCCATTAAATGTGCTCATGCCTCTAGCAGTAAAGATAATAATTTTGTTACCATTTTCATGAATTTTATTAATTGTTTTTATCGATGATTTTATAGGTTTAGAATGTGAGTAATAGTTAGCACTTGTTTTACAAATTACATTATCTAGATCAAAACAAAATATTTTTTTTTTCATAATTAATAATATTAGATATATTATGATAATTAATTATCAAACTAAAATTATATTTTAATGAAAATTATTAGTTATGCTTTATTCGGTAATGATAAATTTTATCATAAAGGGCTTGAAAGAAATATAAATATAGCAAAGAAACTTTTTAAGGGATGGAGGGTCAGAGTTTATTGTTGTGAAGAATTAAAAAATAAAGCTTTTATAAAAAAGTTGTTAACAAGAAAAAATGTTGATTTAATATTTAAAAAACAAACTTATGTCTACGAACCATTGCTCTGGAGAATTTTGCCAATGGAGGAAGGTCATGATTGTGTAATAGTAAGAGATATTGACACAAAATTATTCAAAAGAGACAAAAGATTAGTAGACAATTGGTTAAGAAGATCTGAAAAGTTTCATATATGTAGAGATGCTCCATTGAGTCAAGTTATCCCTGGAGGAATTTGGGGAGGAAAAAAATCAAAACTTAAAATTAAAGTTTATTGGGATATATGGAGAAAAGATTTTAGAAAAAAAAATCCGAACAAGAATTTGTGGGATCAAGGATTTTTAAAACAATATGTTTATCCTCAAATCAAAAATAATTTAATAGTATACTCTGACTATTTAAAACTAAAGGGTGAAAAAGTAATAAGTTTAGGAAGACGTGAAAAATATAAAGGATTTACAGTATCAATAGGCATGTATCTAAAAGAAGATTTAAAATCATCTAGTTTAAAAAAAGGAAATTCAAATAGGTTAAATTTATTTAATCAAGTACAAGAGGATATGATTAAATATAAAAATCAAACATTGCTACTAAGACCTAAATACTTATACATTAATAGATTCTTTAATACATTATATTTATTCATTGATTTTATGTTTTTACTTATACAAAATATTTTTGTTAATAATAATGCACTTAAATATCTGAAGGAACAATTTAGTAAAAAGATCTTAAAAA
>MDTD01203317.1_pt1 | contig 10634 bp, 8 predicted proteins | sample 811221 | NCBI WGS metagenome assembly MDTD01 (sample SAMN05326646, study PRJNA326480) | marine metagenome | isolation source: seawater | place: Pacific Ocean: South West | collected 2011
GAAGAAGGAGAAAGTGTTTATTTAGATAGTTATAGAAATGGAAAAGAGGAGGCAATAGGAGTAGGAGAGAAAATTGAAAAACTAAAATCAAAATTTAATCTCAATGATATATCTATACTAGTAAGAGCAATTTTTCAAACTAGAGAATTTGAAGAAAGGTTTCTTAAAATTGGAATACCTTATAGAATAATAGGTGGTATAAAATTTTATGAGAGGGCTGAAATAAAAGATTGTATCGCCTACTTAAGAATTGTTAATCAGTCCCGGGATGATCTATCATTTGAAAGAATTGTAAATGTTCCAAAAAGATCAATTGGTGAAACAACTTTAAAAACGATTTATGAATACGCAAAAAAAAATAGATTGTCTTTAGAGGATGGAGCTAAAAAAATGATTGAATTAAGTTTAGTTAAACCAAAACCTAAATTGGGTTTAAATTCAATTTTAAATCTTTTAGATAAGTGGAGGTTTGATCTTAGAAAAAAAATTAATCATGTTAAATTACTTCAAATAATTTTAGACGAGTCTGGATATAGTCAAATGCTCAAAGATAAGAAAGATCTAGAAAATGAAAATAGATTGGAAAATATTAAAGAACTTTTAAATGCAATGAAAGAATTTGATAATTTAGAAAGTTTTTTAGAACATGTCGCCTTAGCAACATCTATAGATCAAGATTGGGAAGGTCAAAAAATAAATTTGATGACAATGCATTCTTCAAAAGGACTAGAATTTGACGTAATATTTTTGCCAGGTTGGGAAGAAGGATTATTCCCACACCAAAAATCAATGGAGGAAAAAGGCCAGAATGGATTGGAGGAAGAAAGAAGATTGGCCTACGTTGGAATTACAAGAGCTAAAAAGATTGCTCACATTTCTTTCTCTATGAATAGATTTTATCAAGGAGATTGGATAGATAGCATTTCATACAGATTTATCGATGAATTACCAGAGGAAAATCTTGAAAAAAATAATCAATTTTTGCAGGATGACAATGATGACTTTGATTTTAATCAAGATATTGATTATGAGAGTGAAATTAAAAGTCCTGGATGGTTGAGATATCAAAAAAGGATTAAGTCGTGACTACACTTTTTGAAATAAAAAAACTATTAGACATTCACGGTCTTGATGCATACGTAGTGCCTAAAAACGATGAGTTTTTTAGTGAATATGCCTTTCCAAATCGTCTTAAAACCGTCTCAAATTTTTCTGGCTCTGCTGGATTATCTATAATTACAAAGATAACAAATTATCTATTTGTTGATGGAAGATATTTAATTCAAAGTAAACTTGAAAGTGGAAAAAATTTTGAAATCCTTGAAATCCCGTACACTTTTCCCAAAGATATTTTAAATCATAAGAAGATTAAGAGAATTGGTTATGATACAAAATTATTTACATCATCGGTATTAAAAAAATATTTTGGTCACAAATATAAATTGATACCACTTTATAAGAACTTGGTTGATATAATTTATTTAGAGAAAACAAAAAATAAAAGCTTATTTTTTAAAATAGATGATAAAATAACAGGAGAAAGTGTTAATTCTAAAATTAAAAGGCTTGTTAATAATTTAAAAAAAAATAAATCAGACAGTATTTTCGTATCTGCCCCAGAAAATGTAGCATGGCTGCTAAATATAAGGGGTAAGGATAATCCAAATAGTCCAATACCAAATGCAAGACTCATTATTGATAAAAATAGATATATTCATTTTTTTAGTGACTTAAAAAAAATTAAAAATATCCAAAATAAAATAGGTTACAAAAAAATTAAATTTTATTGTTTTGAAAAATTTTATGATATTTTAATTAAACTAAATTCAAAATTTTTTACAATAGATGAATTGACTTGCTCAGTTTATTATCAAAGTTTAATTGAATCAAAATTTAAGATAAATAATTTTCAAGATCCTTTGTATAATTTTAAGTCTATTAAAACTAAAGCCGAAATTAAAAATATGAAATCTGTACATATAAAAGATGGCGTCGCTGTTACTAAATTTTTATACTGGATTAAACAAAAGAAAAATTTTGGATTTGATGAATTATTTTTAGAGAAGAAATTAGAATCATTTAGAAAAAAAGATAAAAATTATATTTATCCAAGTTTTAATACTATTGCTGGCTCAGGACCAAACAGTGCAATAATACATTATAGATCATCAAAAAAAACAAATAGAAAAATAAATAAAGAAGATATTTTTTTATGTGATTCTGGAGGTCAGTATAAATATGGAACAACAGATGTAACAAGAACTGTATGTTTTAAAAAACCATCTCAAAGAATAAAAAATATTTTTACAAGAGTGCTTAAAGGTCATATTGCTGTAGCAACAAATGATTTAAATACAGCTAAAAAATGTAATCTGATTGATTTGAAGGCAAGAAGACCATTGAAAAATATAAATTTAGATTATGGACACGGGACCGGTCATGGAGTTGGTTTCTTTTCAAATGTGCACGAAGGACCTCAATCAATATCAAAATACAATAATGTTGAATTAAAAGAGGGAATGATTGTAAGTAATGAGCCTGGTTACTATGAGGAGGGGGAATTTGGTATAAGAATTGAAAACCTGATTTATGTTGAAAAAATTAAAAACAAATTAAGATTTAAGAATCTCACCATGGCACCAATTGACAAGGATTTGATAAATGAAAATTTATTAAATAAAAATGAAAAAGATTATCTTTTTACGTACAATTTAGAGACTTATAATAACCTTTCACCTTACCTAAGTAAAAATGAAAAAAAATGGTTACTTGAATCAATTTAATAACTTTAATAATTCATTTTGGTTGATTATTTTAACACCTAATTCAGAAGCATGATTTACTTTTTTAGTTGTTGGTTTTTCTCCAATAATTAAATAATCAAGTTTTTTATTAACAGAACTTAACATCCTACCGGAATTTTTTTCAATTATAGACTTCATTTCTGCTCTACTAATTTTTTGCAATTTTCCTGTTATTACAAATGTTAAATCTTTTAATTTTCCTGAAGAACTGAAAGTCTCATTTCTTATGTTTAGTAAACTTGATAAATCCTTGATAACTTTCAAATTTTCTTTGGTTAAAAAAAATTTTCTAATTGATGAAATTTGAATTTCTCCTATTCCATCTATGTTTTCAAATGACTTAAAATCGTAACTTTTATTAATCTTAATAAAGTTTTCTTTTGTTTTTAAATGTTTAGCAATTAACTTAGCGTTTTCTTGTCCGATATGTCGTATTCCCAATGCAAATATAAATTTGCTAAGAGATATGTTTTTTGAATTATCAATAGCATGTTTTAAATTTGAAGTAGATTGCGGGCCCCATCCTTCTAATCTTTCAATTTTTTTTAGATCTAACTTAAAAATATCCTGAGGATATCTTATAAAATTTTTTTCCCAAAACTTTTCTACAACTTTTTTTCCAAGTCCATCTATGTTTAATGCTTCTTTTGATACAAAATGTTTGATTTTTTCAATAGAAATTTTCTCGCAAGAAAAGCCATCGGATGAACATCTTTTTACTGCATCAAATTTTTTTGTCTGTTGATTATATTCTTTTTCAATTAAAGATCCACAAGACGGGCATTTGGTAGGAAATTTATATTTTAAAACATTTGATCTCCTTTTGGATAAATCTACAGATACAACATGTGGAATTACGTCGCCCGCTCTTTCAATTTTTACTATATCTCCAATTCTAATATCTTTTTTATTGATCTCATCCTCATTATGCAGTGTTGCGTTTGATACAACAACTCCACCTATATTTACTGGTTCAATTTTTGCAACTGGTGTTAAGGCGCCTGTTCTGCCTATTTGGATTTCAATATTTAAAATTTTTGAATATGATGAGGCGGCAGAGAATTTATGGGCTGCAGCCCATCTTGGAGCATTACCTACAAAACCAAGTCTATTTTGTAATTTTAAATCATTTATTTTATAAACTAACCCATCTACATCATAATCTAATTCATATCTCTTTGCTTCAAAGATTGCATGATTTTTAATAAGATCATCGATATTTAGAATTACAGAGTTGTATTTGCTCGTTTGGAATCCCCATTGCTTTAATGATTTTAAAAAATCAGATTGTTTTATGAATTTATTATTTTCAAAAAAACCAAAGGTATAGGCAATAAAATGTAAGGGAATTTTTTTAGTTTCTGAAGGTTCCTTTTGTCTGAGTGTACCGGAGGCTGCATTTCTTGGATTTGCAAATTTTTCCTTTAAATTTTCAAAATCTCCTTTTTTTATGTATACCTCGCCCCTTATTTCTATTTTTGCTGGAAAATCTTTTGTTTTAATTTTTTGAGGGATATCTTTTATTGTTTTTAAATTTTCAGTAATTACTTCTCCCTCATAACCATCTCCTCTAGATAAACCTAAAACCAGTTTTCCATTTTCGTAGGTCAGAGATGCAGAAATCCCATCTATTTTGGGTTCTACGCTATATTCGAAAGATTGTTTTGTGTTGAAGTTTAGGTAATTTTTAATTTTTTTTTCGAAATTGTTTAAATCTTCTTCATCAAACATATTTGATAAAGATAACATAGGAACTTTGTGTTTTTTTTTTTGAAATTTTTTTGATGGTTTAAAACCTACGGTATTAGAAGGGGAATCTTTATGATTTAAATAGTCATAGTTTTTTTCTAATTCTAAAATACTCTCTTTTATTTCATCATATTCTTTATCTGTAATTTCAGGATTATCTTTGGAGTAATATAACTCATTATGTTTTTTTATTTGCTTTATTTTTTGAACATAATCTTTTTTGATCGAGGCTCTGTTGTTCATTAAAATATTTTTGATTTTATTTTTTCAATTAAAGATTCTTTATTTTTTTCGTTTTTAATTTTTTTTTTATTTATTTGGTAATTCTTATTAAAAACTTTGTATGTTTGTTTGTACCATTGACTTGACTGATAATTATAACCTAATAAATAAGCATATTTTTTTGCTTCTTCTTCAAGTCCAATTTTATAATGAATTTCAACTAATCTGTGTAAAGCCTCTTCAATAAAAATAGTATCATTATATTTTTCAACAACTATTTTAAATCTATTTATTGATGGGATCCATTTTTCTTTATCAAAATAATATCTTGCCAAATACATTTCTTTTGATGCCAATACTTCATTTATTAACTCTAGTTTGAATTTTGAGTCTAAAGCATAGTCTGTATCAGGATATTCATTTATTAAATATTCAAAATATTTTTTAGATTGAATTATAGACTCTAAATCTTTTGTCTCGTCTACTATTTTGTCGTAATAAGTTATAGCAAGGAGATAGTATGCGTAATCAGTCCTGGGATGATTTGGATAAGTTTTTAAAAATCTTTCTAATTCATATATTGTATCAGAATAATATTGATCTCTATAATAAGAATAAGCGGCCATAAGTGAAGATCTTGGTGCCCAAATCGATTGTGGGAATAAAAGTTCTGCCTCACTAAACTTTTTTGCTGCGGTAAGACCGTCCTGTTCATCTAAGGCTTTAAGTCCTTCTTGATAGGCATCTATCATTTGTAAATCTATTTCTTTATCTTTTATAATTTCAACATTTGCCTTCTCTTTAGCGCAAGCAAAAATTAAAATATGCAAAGTGAGTATTATAAAAGTTAAAAAACGCATATACGTTTATTAACAGAAATAAAAAAAATTTCTATTTTTAAGCGATTGATTTTAGATATGTTCTATCGAGTATTTGATAAGGTAAAGTCTTTTCTTTTATCTCTATAACTGAAAAATTGTTTTTATCTTCAAATAATTTTCTTAAAATCTTGTTTGTTATACTGTGTCCACCTTCGGCAGTGATAACTTTACCCATGATTCTGTATCCTGATAAAAATAGATCACCCATACAATCAAGAATTTTATGATTTACAAACTCTTTTTCATTTCTAAGTCCAGAGCTATTTAAAATTTCATTTTTCCCAACAACAATTGCATTTTCTAAATTTCCCCCTTTGGCAAGTCCTGCTTTTTGAAGTTTTTCCACATCTTCGAATAAACAAAATGTCCTTGAATTAAAAATATTTTCCAATTTATCATTGAAGATATTAATCTTATTTCTCTGTGTTCCAATAATTTTATTATCATACCTTATTGTAAAATCTATTTCTGAAGCAACTTTAGATTTGTCGATTATAATACTTTTGCTACCCTCAGAGTAACAAACTTTTTTATTTATTTTTATTAATTTGATAGGTGTTGAGGAAGTCTTTACTCCTACTTTTAAAATTTTTTTAATAAATTCTTTTGCAGATCCATCTAAAATTGGCAGTTCCTGAGAGTTAACTTCTATCAGCAAATTATCTATACCTAATCCGTATAAAGCTCCCATTAAATGTTCGATGGTAGAGACCCTTACTCCAAATTCGTTACTTATAGTGGTGCATAATGTTGTATCAGTAACATTGTCATACCTTGGAATAATTATATTTTTTTCTTTTAGATCAATTCTTTTAAAAACAATTCCAGTATTTGGTGCAGAAGGAATTAAATTTAATTTAGCTAATTTTCCAGTGTGAAGACCAATTCCGTTTAATGAAATATTACTTTTAATTGTTTTTTGATTTAAAAATGACATTCGGATTTATACAAAAAACAATTTCGTCTAAACAAACAATTTATGTTACAAAAAGTTGCTAATTTTTACTAAAATAGTTGAACAATTTCTCAAAAAACCCTCTATTTTCACTATAAATTTTTGTTTTATCTTCAAGTTCATCATTATTAAGATTACTAAATTTTATTGCGCTATCACAACAATCCCTATTTTTTTCATTAACAATGGACATCTCATTTATAAAATTTAACTCTGGTCCAAATGATAGAAGATTATCATTCAAAACATTTGAGCCATTTCCTGTGAAAAATAGTTTAAATCCAAAATCAAAACTTTTATCTTTTTTTATAATAGGACAGTTTAAAAACAGTAATTCTATAATTTCCTCTAATCGTGAATTAATAATTTTTGTTAAAAGATCATCATTTGTTTTAGAAATTTTAAATTTATCAGATTTAGAAAATTTTAATTTTAAAGACTCAGCTTTTCTATAGTCTACATTAAGTACTTTGCTTATGTCTTTAGTTATATGATCTCCTCCAATATGAATACTATTTATATATTTTAATTTATCTTCTTTGAATATTGTAAGACAACTTTTATTTAATCCAATATCTATAAATGAACTATATCCAGAAATATTAATTTTTTTAATTATACCCAAAGATTTGATATAACTCGCACAGTAAATATTTTTTAAAACTATATGTTTTTTCGAAAATAAATTTCTAAGATAATCACAAATATTTTTATTAATTAAAATAAATTTAACTTCTATGGTAATTTTGGAGGCCTCAATTGAAATATTTTCAAAATCATCAATTTCTTTATCATCAAAAATTATTTTAGATTTTAAGATATGTAATATTTCTTTTTCTATATAATTTGATTTTATTAAATTTTTACATTCATTAATTAAGTAATCTATTTCTTTGTTTGTAATAATTTTTTTGTCGTATATTTTTTGGACTGAAAGATCTAAAGAATTTACACTTGAAGAGTCTATTATTATAGAAATTTCATTTAAATGTTTTTCAAGATCCTTTTCAACCTCTATTACAAAGTTTGTAAGTTTTTCACTACTTGCTAAATTTTGATTTCTTGAATGATCAATTTTTTTTTCATAAAAAAAATTTTGATTCATTATAATTTTATCATAAACCAGCATTCTTAAAGCCGCCGATCCAAATTCTAAAATAGTTATTGGAGTATTAATCGTTTTCATATAAATATAATTTGATCTCTAACTCTCAAATCAATAACTTTTATCGTACTCAAATCCTTATTTTTAATTATTTTAGCTAATAAGCTTATTGAATATTCCAAATTTTCAGTTGGAAGTTTGATTAATGTATTTTCTTTATATAGTAAATCCCATCGATTTGATTTTAATGAATATATCTTTTCAAAATCTTTTAATAAAAAACCATTAAAACTTATCAATTCTTTGAGATAGAAAAATTCTGATATGTCAAAATTACCTTCTATCAATGGGATATTTTTTTTTGAAACTTGAAAATTCTTAATTTTTTTTCCATTTTCCCCTATAAAAAATTTAACATCATTTTTAAAATAATAGGCTAATATTTTTGTTTTTTTTAAGTTTATTTTAATAATTGAGGGATATTCTTTTATAATTTTATATTCACCAATAATATTAAAATTTTCTAGAGTAGAAGTGAAATCCGAAGATTTAACAGAGATTATATTTTTATTATTAAATTTATTTAAAGAATTATAAATTTTCTGATTTAAAGCTGAATCTATATCACTATTTACTATTATATGTTTTATTTTAAAAAAATTACCGAATATATTAGTAAAATTTAAATTATGAATACTTATTAAGATTGTAAATAATAAAATATAAAAATAAATTTTACCTCTATCTATTGATTGAAGCATCGTTAAGTATCCATTCAATTAAACTTTTAAAATTAATTCCTTTATATTTTGCAATTTCTGGTACCAATGATAATTCAGTCATGCCTGGTTGTGTATTAACTTCTAATAAATAAAACTTATTTTTGCTAAGCCTAAAATCACTTCTTGTTACTCCTCTACAACCTGCAGCTTTGTGAGCTTTAAGTGCAATATTTTCTACACTTTTTAACTTATTCAATGGAAGATTCACTGGTAAAATATGTTCTGTTTTAGCATTTTTGTCATATTTTGCCTTATAGTCGTAAAATTTTCTCTTTGGTATAAGCTCGATGGTACCTAATATTTTATTACCCAATATTGCAACCTGAATCTCTCTACCAGGTATATATTTTTCAACTAAAATTTCTCTTTCATTATTTAATTTTTTAAGATTTTTAATAAAGTTATTTTTATTACAAATATAAACTCCGACACTTGATCCTTCATTAACGGGCTTAACTACTACTGGAAATTTTACTTTTTTTTCGACAGTTTTTTTTATTTGATTAAAGCTAGTCTTTATATTTCCTCTTAAAATAATGTATTTTGGCGTTAAAATTGCTTTTTTTGAAAATAATTTTTTTGAAACTATTTTGTTTATACAAATCGAAGATGCCTTTACTCCAGAGTGAGTATATTTTATTTTTTCATTTTCCAAAATTAATTGAACGTATCCATCTTCCCCATACCTACCGTGAAGAGCATTAAATATAATCTGGGGCTTAAATTGTTTAATTTTTTCAATAAAATTACCTTTGGGATCAAGAATTTTGCAATTATATCTATTTTTTATTTGTTTATAAACTGCTTTGGCAGTTTTAAAACTTATATCTCTTTCTTTAGAGTAGCCACCAGCTAATATTAATATTTTTTTCTTCATTATTATGAAGTTAAAACTATTTCAAGTTCAAGCTTAACCCCTGTTTTCTTATATACATTTTCTTTGATGAAATTTATAAGATTTTTCATATCTTTGGATGAAGCTTTGCCTTGATTAATCATAAAATTACAATGTTTTTGTGAAATTTTTGCATCCCCAAACATTTTATTTGCTTTATCTATTTCAACTGATTCTCTTATTAATTCCCATACTTTCTTTTCAGTTTGTAGTAATGGGTTTTTAAATGTACTTCCGCTTGTTTTGACTCTAATTGGCTGGGAATTTTCTTTTTTATTCTTCAAAACATCTATTGTTTTTTTTATCGATTCTGATTTAGAAAATTTTCCTTCAAAAGTCCCACTGAGATAAATTAAATCTTTTGATAAATTTGTCGACCTATATTTAAATTTAATTTCTGAGGATGGAATAGTCAAGACTTTACCTCTAAAATCTATAGCTTGAACTGATTTAATTATATCTTTAAATTCTCTACCATAACAACCAGCATTCATTTTAATGCCTCCTCCGATTGATCCTGGAATACAGGATAAAAACTCGAAGCCTTCAATTTCATTTTCCATTGCAAATTCAGAAACTTTTTTATCCAAACAAGAGCTTCCCGAAATTATTAAGTTTTCACTTAATTTTGAAATATTGTTAAAACTTTTTCCTAGTTTTATTATTGCTCCATCAAAAATTTCATCGTCAAATAAGGTATTTGAACCAGCTCCTAAAATAAAAATTTTACTACGCAAGTTGAATGTTTTTAGAAATAAAGATAAATCTTTTAATGAATTGGCGTAGAAAAATATTTTTGTTTTACCACCTATATTAAACCAATTTAATCTCGATAAATCATAGTTAAAATTTAAACGAGAGTTATCATTAAAGCCGATATTTTCTAAATCATCTAATTTCATTGAATTAATTTGGGTAAATTTCTCATCCAACTAGATATTGTTCCAGCCCCCATGCCTATAACAACTTTATCACCGTAAATATTTTTTTTTACAAATTTTGCTAATTCTTTTTCTCCATTTATCATTATTAAATCAACTTTTGAATTTTTGATAATGTCTTTAGCAAATTTATAATAATTAAATCTTAATTTAATATTTTCGCCTGCTTTATAAACTGGACATAAAATAACTTGATCTGAAAATTTAAAACATTCTGTAAATTCTTTTTTTAAAGAATTTAATCTAGAAATTCTATGTGGTTGAAAAACTGATATTATTTTTTTTGATTTATAAACTTCC
>MDTD01003566.1_pt1 | contig 10633 bp, 6 predicted proteins | sample 811221 | NCBI WGS metagenome assembly MDTD01 (sample SAMN05326646, study PRJNA326480) | marine metagenome | isolation source: seawater | place: Pacific Ocean: South West | collected 2011
ACCAGCACGACCAATCACCGGATCGAATCCCTGTTGCTTCGCCTCGAGACACGTCATGCCCACCGTCGAGACCTCTGGGATGGTAAAAATTCCATAAGGGAAGAGTTCAGCCATCGGTCCCCGGTCATCACCACAGAGGTGAGCTGTGGCGACGCGCCCTTGCTCCATGGACACAGAGCCGAGACTTGGAAAACCGACGACATCCCCAGCGGCATAGATATGCGGCTGACTTGTACGCATAAACTCATCCACAGGAATGTTTCCACCCTGATCCACATCGACACCGGCAAGTTCGAGACCCAAATCGTCGGTATTGGGCACTCGGCCCAACGCTGAAAAGCAAAGATCCGCCGGTACTAAGGTTCCATCATCGGTAAAAACGGTGACCCCCCGGGAGGAGCGCTCAACTCCAGAAAATCGGGTTTCGTGACGGATCACCATGCCGCCAGCACACAGAATACCTTCAAGGCGTTCGCTGACCTCCGGTTCGAGAAACCCAAGCAGCCGATCTCGACTGTTGAGAAGGGTCACCTGTACCCCAAGCGCTTGAAAGATACTTGCGTACTCACAACCGATGACACCACCGCCCAGAACCACCATCGTCTGTGGAATGGTTGTCAATCTTAGAATCGTGTCCGAGTCGTGAACGGAGTCTCCATCGGGTTCAATGCCTGACAGGACCCGGGGCCGAGACCCCGTGCAAATCAAAAATGCATTGGCCTCAACGACCTCTCCATCCACATCCAAACGATGCGGATCGAGAAAGCGAGCCCGGCCGATCATCCGAGTGATTCCGTGGTTTCGAAAGCTTTTCTCAATCTTTTCCCGCCACCGAGTCACGAGGCGACGTTCGAGAGCCATCAAATCCCGGATGTTCGCCGTGGTGGAAAAGTGACCGTGTAAACCCCTCTGACGTCCGCCGGCTAAGTACAGTGCGCTTTCCCTTAAGGTTTTGGAGGGAATCGTCCCCGTATTCACCCAAGCACCCCCCGCAGGTCCTTTGTCCACAACACAGACTGACTTGCCCAGATACGCCGCTTGAGCGGCCCCCTTCTCCCCTGCGGGGCCACTACCAATCACCACAAGATCATAGGTTGTCATCGTCTTTCCTTCACATCACAGGGTTTTGATAAGCGACGCCGCCGTCCGTTCCGACCGGAGCACAATCGCCGCCGACTCGCCCGTCTGGGAAATAGCCAAGCAGTTCAAACTCTCGGCGATAATTTGAGAACCGACCGCCCGCTCTCTCGGCCCGTAAGACGGCTTCACCAACCGCAACGCCACCTCGAGCCAGAACCGCTTCGACCCAGGCCCACCGTGTGGAGACAGGTCTTGGATTGGCACGCCCTTTCAAGGCCCTCCTCAAGCGTTTTAGCCGACGATCAGACTCCCGAATCCCAATGAAGGGAGCACTGTACAAAGGTGTATTTCTTTTCGGTACGAGAATCGCCAACCCCAGCGCGACCGGCAAAATTGTCGACAGATCAATCATCTCCTGGGCGAGGATTTCAATGTCTTCATCGGTCTCGGTCGGTAGCCCTAAAACCATGTACACCTTCATTTGCATGAACCCGACCGCCTTGCCGTCTCTGGCGACCCTTTCCACATGAAGATCTTCCGTTTTTCGCTGCACTAAGCGACGCAAACGAGGCGATGCTCCATCGAGACCAATGGTCAAAGATTTATATCCTGCAGCCTTCAAAAGCTCGAGCAGGCGCGGCTTCAGTCGATCTGCCCGAAGCGAAGAAATCCCCACCCCCACATCTCGCTCAATAAGAGCCTCCAAGATTTGGGGTAGTTCGATGTGATCTGTCACTGCAGCGCCCACCAAGCCCACCCTGTTGACTCCATCAGGTACCAAGGAGAGGACATGATCGGCTGCGAGGCGACGCATCCCTCCATTGGTACTCCGACGCATGACGCAATAAGTACACTGGCGACTACAACCTCTTTCGGGTTCGATGAGAAACATATCCCTTAACTCGGTCTCTGTGGCCACGATTGCGCTACGAGCTGGCAAGAGATGATGAGGACTTTTTGCCACAGGCAGGGCTTCTGGATTGCCACCATCTCCGGGCAAAACGACCCCCTCTAGTTCGGCAAAAAGGTCGTTCCAGCGAGAGCGAGGTTGTTCATCAACCACTCGAAGGACAGGTGCGATCAATGCTTCACCTTCGCCGCATATCAAGACGTCACAGTACGGGAGCAAAGGTGTGGGATTGGAAAAGGTCAGGGGGCCGCCAATGATCACCGGAGGATCGTCATCTCGACGGTCTCTCCGAAGGGGTTCGAGACCCAAACGGGTCAGCATCTGAACCACACCGGCAATCTCGAGTTCGTAGGATACCGAAAAGGCGATCACGTCGGGCCGGTCGATGGCACCACCGAGTTCATAAACGAAGGGTCGAGATTGAGGCCCTCCACCATCGACATCGTTAAAAGCTCGAACCGCAGTCCAACCCGGCTCTGCAAGAATCGCTCGATAGATCTGCTGATACCCCAAGGCACTCATGCCCACCCGGTAGGGACTCGGGTAAGCCATCAGGCAGCGACGGGGCGCATCCGACCAGTCGAGAAATCGTCGTTCACCGGCCAAACGCCGACGAGCAGCATCGCTCAAGGAGACTCCTCGATACGTGCGCCGAAGAGATCCAAGATCGCCTGGGTCGTTTCGTGTTCCCGTAACTCCATCTGCTTCCGATATTCGGGGTCTTGGCTGCGTCGAAGCGACTGCAGTTGGGTGCGCACAAGTTCAACCTCGTGGGGCTGAGCGACACGAACCGCTAGCGACTTCACCTCGCCGCTGAGGTTCGTTGGCAATCGGCCGCTAACCTGCTCCACAAGCCCCTCTGTTTCACTGACGAGCAGGAGTTGACCATCCTCCAAAGCCAGCGGGGCGAAGGATACCAGTTGGCCAAAGAGTCCCTCGGGCAACTGAGGGACCACAGCTAACCATTTCGCACCCAAATCACCGTCCAGGCTCAGGACCGATCCCTGCGTTTCTTTGACATCCTCGGGTCCGTCTTCAGGGGCTGCTGAAAAGAGGCCTATGCTCGGACGCTCAAGGGGCTCAGGTGAAGGTACTACAGCGGTTGCCCCCCCCAATTGAGCGGGGCGAGTCGGTGAAGGAGACGATTGTTCTTCGGTTTCGGAGAGACGCTCTGCTGATGGTGGTTTCGGTGGGGTTTCCTCCGAAAGGTCGGGTCCCGACTGCTCAGCAGGGGCTCTCACCGATGAAACGGTTGTCTGGGATTTGGCTGTCGTCACCGCTTCCGATGGGTTTGAACCCGGTTGACCTGTCTCCGTCGTCTTCGGCGACGTTGAATCAGGTTGTACCGTGTCGAACAGATCTTCACCCGTCCCTTGACTTGGCTCAACGAAGAGAGCGCCGATGCGCAAGCCTCGAAGTGTAAACTCACTCAAGGCCCGACTGACGTCCCGACGGCTGGTTTCTTGGCGTAATATTTTGTGAAGATCTTCGCTCACACGACCTCTAATTTCATCCGCTTCCACGTGTAAGCCTGCGAGGCTCAATGTCGCAGCTAAAGGGGGACTGGTTCGATGCACTGACTGCAAAAAGCGCTGGATCCGCTGATCGATTCCCTCCGGCGCTTTCGTCGGGCGTGTTGAGCGAGGTTTGGGTCGTACTGGAGGGCTGGTTTGCACCGCTGACTTCGATGGGGGTCGACGCTCATTCACCTCCGGTGGAGAACGCATCCCCGACAATTGACTTAAAAGTTCTTCGAGCGGCTGAGCGTCCTGGGACGCAGCCATTCGCAAGATCATGACCTCAAGTAAGGAACGTGGGTGACCACTTCGAGCCACTTCATCGGCCGCCGTCAGTGCGATCCGAAACCATCGCCTAAGTACATTTGGATCCAACGCCTGTGCGAGTTGATGAAGCTGACCATAGGCCTCATCGTCCAGTTGTAATAACTCCGCGGCACTCTCCACCTCTCGGACAAGACAAAGGTTTCGAAGCTCCTCCACAAGCGCATCGGCGAATCGAGCCAAGTCTCCACCTCGCTGATGAAGCTTATCGATGGCCATCAATGCTTCCGCACGCTCGCCATCTCGCAATTGGGTCAACAACTCCAACACCTGGTTTCGGTCGACCACACCCAAGCACTCTGCGGCCAGTTCAGCGCTGAGGCTTCCCTCGACATAAGCAAGTGCTTGTTCGAGGAGGGACAAAGCATCTCGCATCCCACCATCGGCTGCTCCGGCCACCACCCGTAAAGCGTCCACCTCCGTGCTGATATCCTCCTGGGTGCAAATTCGGTTCAAAGCGTCGACGATCTGACGACTCGGGATGCGTCGAAAATCGTGACGCTGACAACGGCTACGGATGGTCTCGATCACCTTGTGTGGTTCGGTGGTCGCAAAGATGAAATGCACCCGTTCTGGGGGCTCTTCCAGGAGCTTAAGAAGGGCGTTGAAGGCCTGGTTCGTCAGCATATGCACTTCATCGATGATAAACACACGGCATCGACGTGCCGGTCGAATACGAGCGGTCTCTTGAAGTTCACGGACATGATCGACGCCATTATGGCTCGCACCGTCGATCTCTTGGACGTCCATCGAGTGACCGGCGCTGATCTCGAGACAAGCCGAGCACTCATTGCACGGCGTTGGCGTGGGTCCTTCTTCACAGTTGAGTGCTTTCGCCAAAATTCGGGCTGCACTGGTTTTACCGACGCCTCGGGGTCCGCAAAATAAGTACGCATGGTGAACCTGAGCTCGCTTAACCGCATTGGCCAGGGTTCGACCCACCACCTCTTGGCCCACCAAATCAACGAATTGAGCTGGCCGATAGGTGCGCGCTAAGACCTTATAACTCAAGGACGCCTCCGATAAACTTGCTCCGCACCAAAGCGGGCCCAGCGATCAAATGCAAGTAAAGCGGTTGCGAGCCTTGTTGCGCTCCATTAAGAGCCCCAAGTCCTAAGGGCTCCCACGTGGAGAAGTGGCCGAGTGGTCGAAGGCGACGCACTCGAAATGCGTTAGGGATTCACGTCCCTCGAGGGTTCGAATCCCTCCTTCTCCTCCAAGGGCTCTTAGGATATGTGGAGAGGTGACCGAGAGGCCGAAGGTGCACGATTGGAAATCGTGTGTGGGGCAACCCACCGAGGGTTCGAATCCCTCCCTCTCCGCCAGGTCGTTCCGTGACGGGTAACCCGTCAACCCCGCCAGGCCCGGAAGGGAGCAACGGTACTCGGGGAATCCGGGTGCGGGACGGCCACTTTTTTTACCCGGAACCCAAGCGGTTCATCAGGACCTCATTCCTTGCACACGAGGACCGTTCGAGAACTGGAATAGAGATTGATATCGCCTCCACATGGTCGCCTGGACCAATTCCAATTCATCACCTCTCAGGGTTTCATAAGAACCGGCTCATAAACTCTAATTTTTTCGGCGAGCCCGGAAAAAATCTCGAAGCATTTGAGCGGCCGTTTCCCTGCGCGGCCCCTCCGTCACCTCAAAGCGGTGGTTGAGGCGAGCGTCTCGACCGATGCCATAAAGGGTATCGATCGCTCCGGCTTTCGGGTCGCGAGTTGCGTAGACCACTCGATCTACCCGACTCAAGACCGCGGCCCCTGCACACATCGCACAGGGCTCTAAGGTCACGTACAGGGTGACGCCGTTTAAACGCCAACGCCCCAGCCTCTCGCTGGCTTGCCGCAACGCATCGATCTCCGCATGACCCATGGGGTTCTTGGCCCCTTCCCGACTGTTTCGCCCCTCGCCAACGATCACGCCTTCATGAACACAAATGGCGGCGATGGGCACCTCGCCTTCCGCCTCGGCCTGGCGCGCCAGTTCGAGACATCGGTCCATAAACTGTTCATCGAGATCACTCATTGCTCTCCTCGGAAGAGGCGTTCCATGATCAAGTGCATCACCGAGTCCCTTGAGGGTCAATCAACTCGAGAGCTGTCATGGTCAAAGAAACGTTGGCCTGAAGACGTAAAAAAAGAAACACCGGAGCCGAAGCTCCGGTGGCGCGCGAGGAGGGATTCGAACCCCCGACCAACAGGTTCGTAGCCTGGTACTCTATCCAGCTGAGCTACTCGCGCTTGGCTCCTAACTTAGGGCTTATGGCGGAGAGGGAGGGATTCGAACCCTCGGTAGGTTGCCCTACGACGATTTAGCAAACCGTTCCCTTCGGCCTCTCGGGCACCTCTCCAACAGTTCAAATGACGGGCTCTGCTACCCGCGCAAAGTGGGTGGGTCAAGCAACGTTCACGGACAAGGGTCTACAGAGGTCCCTAGAACGCTGTAATTGAGAGGTTCTTCCACCTGTTGGCCGGGGGCGGCCTCCACCAGCGCTTGGGCACTTTCGCCAAATGCCGTTTGGAAGGACAATGCCTCTTGGGCCCCCAGGGCCACCTCGCTTTCATCGGCTAAGATAAGGGTTAACTTCACTTCCGGTCGCCCCTCGGCGAGCGTGATCGTCCAGCAACCACCGGTGGGGAAGGCGGGAAACAAGAAACGGTCCTGGTCACCGAGAAACTGAATTGCAGCGGGAAACACCTCCCCTGGATTCAGCGGTAGCGCTTCGTCTTCGCCACCTCCAGCTTCGTCCTGCAACTCCCGATCTTCAACCGTCAGCGTGTAGGCACCCGATGCGCCGCTCACCTTCAAAAAAGCATCGGAATCCAAGGGTCCGTGAACATAATAAACACCCGCATGCTGTAAACTCCAACGCAATCGATCTGCAGGCGAAAACACCTCAATATTACGGCCAGGAGCCCCACCCAAGGTCACGCGATAAACCTGACTCCCGACGGCCCGAAGCCGAAACCAGTCCTCATCGTCAGCAGCCAACTCGGCAGAGATCGCCCGACGTACCTGTAAATCCGTCGCCCAATCCGAACTATCCCCATGATCGTCGCCATCAAGGGCAAGGACATGGAGCGTTCCAGACAGCAACTGCCCCTCCAAGGCACGCAGTTTCACTGCGTAAGCCCCTGCTTGATCTACCGGATGGCGAGCACTGCCTAAATAGGCGAACTCCCCAACTCGGTCGACGGGCCCCACTCGTAGTTGTAAGCTCAACGGCTGTTGTCCTTCATCCAACTCAGCGCGGAGCAAAATAGAACTCGGCTGCTGAGGTGGTGTGTCGACAGCAAAATCATTGACCTGGAACACATCCACGTCCGTGTTCGTCTCCAGGCGAAAAGAATGCGCCCCACTGGTGACTTCTGAAGCAGCCATCACGGTATCGCCATGATCATCAACGCCCAGGTTGTCAGCCTGTAAGGTGTACGACTGAAGCTGCTCTCCCGCCGCCAAGACAGCGACAAGCAACTGATCTCCCGCATTCACCTCGACAGCCAACGAGGCCTCCGCCGCACGGAGCAAGGGCGACTCGGCCGGAAAGACATAGATCTCAACGGTAGGCTGAGCACCTTCATCAACAGAAACGGTGAATTGCTCCACACCACCGCGACTCGGCGCAGCCAAGATAAAATAATCTACCTGATCTTCCGCATCGCCAAGACTGCCCTCGTATGGCACGCCTCGGGTAAGGATGATCGCTCCAGCCATGCAGCTGTCTTCATCGTCACCACAACCGGCTTCGCCAGGCGTTTCGCTGCCATGGGGCAAGCAGAGCTGACCGTTGAGTTGATAACCATCATCGCAATCACACTGAGCTTGCCCCGTCTCATCGACGCTGCATTGCTGGCGATTGGCTTCGCTGCATGGATTGGGTGTGCAGGGTTGTGGACCTGCGTCGGGTGCCAGGACCTCGCCCCCATCCACAGATTCCAGAGCCCCAGGTAAATCAAGCGCCGTGGTGCACGAGCTGACCAAAAGGAGAATGCCTAGAATTATTCTCAAATCACCACCCGCTCTCGGTAAAGGCCGAAAACATCCCGAAGACTATCCGCAATTTCGCCCAAGCTCGCTTCATTTTCAACGCTGTCGAGAATGTAAGGCATTAGATTTTCACTGCCCTCGGCTGCGCTTTTAAGCCGCAGGAGAGCCTGCTGCGCTCCCTGTCCGTCGCGACGGTTCATAAAGTCATCTAGCCGTGCGACTTGCTCCCGCTCAATACTGGGATCCACCCGCAATAGTTCGGGTTCTGAGTCATCTTCGGCCGTAAACCGATTGACTCCGACGACCACCGCCGCGCCCGTCTCCACCGCCCGTTGGGCCTGGTACGCTGCATCCTGAATCTCTCGCTGAGGATAACCTTGCTCGATCGCTCTCACCATACCGCCAAGATCATCAATCGTCTCAATGTAGCGACGAGCTCCGGCTTCCACTCGATCGGTCAGTTCTTCGACATAGTAGGAACCAGCCAGGGGATCGACTGTATCAGCAACACCAGACTCGAAGGCGATGATTTGTTGGGTTCTCAGTGCAATCCGAGCACTGGTCTCAGTAGGTAGAGCTAAAGCCTCATCCCGAGCATTCGTGTGCAGGCTGTTCGTTCCACCGAGAACGGCTGCCAAGGCTTGCAATGTCACTCGAGCAACATTGTTGTCCGGCTGCTGAGCCGTCAACGTGCTTCCAGCCACTTGGGCATGAATCCGCATGGTCATACTGCGAGCGATTTTGGCGCCGAAGCGCTCTTTCATCAATTGCGCCCACAAGCGTCGTGCTGCACGGAATTTAGCGACCTCTTCGAGCAAGTCGTTATGCACATTGAAAAAGAAAGAAAGTCGGCCAGCGAATTGATCCACATCGAGCCCAGCGTCGAGGGCAGCCTGAACATAGGCGATGCCATCGGCGAGGGTGAAACCCAATTCCTGAGCTGCCGTACTTCCCGCCTCGCGGATGTGATAACCGCTGATCGAAATGGTGTTCCAGCGGGGCACATGATCCGCACACCAAGCAAACATGTCCGTAATCACACGCATGGAAGGTCCGGGCGGGTAAATATAGGTCCCTCGAGCGATGTATTCTTTCAAAATATCGTTTTGAACGGTGCCAGCGAGACGGTCGAGCGAGATACCGCGACGCTTCGCGGTGGCAACATAGAGAGCCAACAACGTGGAAGCCGTTGCATTGATCGTCATCGATGTGGACACTTGATCGAGCGGCAGATCCTTGAGGAGCAGTTCCATGTCTTCGATGGTGTCGATCGCGACCCCTACCTTGCCAACCTCTCCCGCTGCCATGGAGTGATTGGAATCATAACCCATCTGGGTGGGCAGATCGAAAGCGACCGAAAGACCCGTTTGCCCTTGCGACAAAAGGTAATGGTAACGCTCGTTACTCTCTGCGGCCGTGCCAAAGCCAGCGTATTGGCGCATCGTCCAATGACGAGCTCGATACATCGTTGGCTGTGCACCTCGAGTGAAAGGGTACTGACCGGGATAACCCACATGGTCCCGATACCGAGGATCACTAACTCCCCGATCCGTAGGATCAAGAAGACGTGGCCGTTCATCCCCGTCGGCTCCCTTAAAGACAGGCTGACGCTCGGGAAAGCGCTCCTTCGCCTTGGTTAAAACGCCATTTTCCCAGGTGATTCGATCATCGTTCTTGGTCATATGGCGCTCCTAGCCTTTTGGTCGCTATAGAGAAAAGGCAAAGCCGCTCTTTCGCTTCGATAAGGAACCGCATAAAGACAACCTAAGTTCACGAAAGGTTCCTTCATGACCACTCGGCTTTGCCTTCTCGCTTCCTTTTCCTTGCTGGCCAGCCCGGCGCTCTCGCAGAACAGTCGTTTCAAAGAGTCTGGTTCATCAGCGGCATCGACAGCGAGCCCGCAGAGTACGTCACCTACTCGGCGGCGAAGTGCTCGAAGAGGAGGGGTAAAGGCATATTTCCAGTTGGGTGCTCTGCCTTTCGAACTCAAAGGCTTCGAGAATGCACACCTGTCCGATCATCAAGAGTTCGGCCTCAAATCGGTCGATTCCAACAGTGTTGAAGGTCGTATCGATCTACCTCTAGAACAATACAACCTTGCCGCCGGTCTTTTGCCTGCCGGTCGGTTGGGGGTTGCGACCTCCGGCCCCGTTGCATGGTCCGGCGAGTTGGCTTTCAGCGGTGCGGGTTCTTTTACCGCACTGGTGGCAACATTAGGTGTGGATATCAGCCGTAAAATGGGCCCCGTTCGGGTTGGAGTCCCCCTCCGACTTGGCTTTGTCGGTGGCAGTGCGAACCTGGGTAAGATCGCTGTTCTCGACGGTTATACTGCTCCTGTGAAACTCCAAGATGGTCGAACCTTTAGGGAAGGGGATGACCTCAGCGCCAATGTCAGCGGTGGGCTTGCGAGCGCCGGTCTGTCCGCCGAATACTGGGTTGCGCCCAATCTGGGGCTTAGAGCAGATCTTTCTTTCCAGCAGGGGTTCTTCGACGACAGTATCTCTGTCACCGCCACGGAGCCCCTTCCTGAGGGAGCTACAGAAACCGCAGGAACAGAACGGAACAGTACGACAATTTCTGGAGATGACCCTGCCATCGTCAAACCGGATCTCTCCGGCGACCCGGTCAACATGGAGATTCTCGGGGGGTCGTGGGGTGCGGCGGTCTATGTTGGAGTGATCTGGCGACCGAGTCGTTAAGACGGTTCGTCGCTCGCTTCGACTTCGATCAATAGGGTTCCTTTGTCCACATTGTCGCCCTCAGAAACCAGTATATCCTTCACTGTCCCTGAGCCAGTGGCACTGAGTTC
>MDTD01106535.1_pt1 | contig 10629 bp, 9 predicted proteins | sample 811221 | NCBI WGS metagenome assembly MDTD01 (sample SAMN05326646, study PRJNA326480) | marine metagenome | isolation source: seawater | place: Pacific Ocean: South West | collected 2011
TTTGATTTGGTTGATGAATTTGGTGTGTTTTAGTTTATCTGATTAAGTGCTTCAGCGCGTTATTTAGTTGCCGAAGGTGCGTCTCGCCCAATTCGAGCTCGGTCGCGGTGACGGAGGTGTGGATGTGCCCCGAGTGGTTGCAGCCAATGATCGCGGACGTCACGTTGCGGTGGCTCAGCACCCAGGCCAGGGCGACTTGTGCGGGTGTGGCATTCAGTGCCTGCCCCACGCGTTCGAGGGCAGAGATCGCGGAGAATCCGCGGGCGTTCGCGTAGCGCGCCGCCAACGTCTTGGCACGGGGAGAGACGTGGAGCCCCACGCTGCTGCCGTATTTACCGGTGAGGAAACCGCCCGCGAGGGGGGATTCCGCCAGCATGGCGATACGGTAGTCGTGCGCGATGTCGCGCATGTCCGTGTGGGATTCGTCCTGTTCCAGCAAAGAGAACTTCTGTTGGCACGATTCAAACCGGCAGCCGCGCAAACGGTCGGTCCGGCCAAGCGTTTCCACAAATCGCCAAGGCGGGAAGCCTGCCGTGCCTGCGTAGCGTATCTTCCCCGCGCGTGTCAGGCTTTCCAAGCCCGTCAGCAACTCGTCTATCGGGCGCATCGAACCCCCGTGAGGTTTGAAGCTGTCGCTCCATTGGCAGACCAACAGGTCGAGATGGGAGACTCCGAGACGGCGCAAGGAGAGTTCACACTGTTCCCTCACCAGTCGGTCCAGTGGCACCCCGGGTGCTTGCGAGGGTCCCGGAAAAACCATGCGGGTCGATAGCACGCATTGTTGCCGGGCGGATGCGTTTTGGCGCAGCCAAGCACCCAGCGTTTGTTCCGAATGTGTCGCGAAGTTGGATGTGGATGCGACCGTCGAGGTCTGGATGAAATTACCTCCCAGTTCCCTGAAGGTGTCCAATAGGTTGAAGGAAGAGGCGGCATCGTTGAGCCACCCGAAGTGCAAAGCTCCTAAACAGAGCTCGGATACCGATAAACCGGTACGACCGAATTTTCTTTGTTTCATGACATAAAAAGGCTGAGGAATGGGCGTCACCAGCAAACCGTGATGCAATGGTAACGTACGGAGGAATTGGCCGCGAACGGCACGATTCCAAAAAATGCGGATCCTACAAAACAGGACTCCGTCTGCTTTAATTCTCCCGACCCTGATGCTGCGTCAGGCTAGGGAATTTTAATTCACCTCAACCGCGCACAGCAACAAAGCCGGGCAGACCTGGAAAGATACCAGGTGCTCCTTTTCCCTTCTTATGTAGTTGCTGGCGTAAGTGTGACATTGAATTTGTATCATCTACTGTAAAATCTTTTTGTCAAGCAGACCTCTCTGACTTTGCAACAATTCATGCACCCTTTGACCGAGGTTGCTTGACTTGCTCGGCGATCTGATCGACAACTTAACCAATGCAAGGTCAGAAGACATTTTTCACCCAACCGGTTCGTGGGACGAACCCGATGATCTTCCTTACTTAAGGGCGGGGCCGGTACTGATGCGCGCGACTAAGGCGCTCCAATCCGACTTCGCCTAATTAAAAACCACCACCGACGTGTAGCTCGCTACAGTTGTCGTCGTGGCCTGCATTGTCGATACGGGATTTTGATCCCTCGACCCATTTGTTGCGAGCAGGCAGCGCGTGCGCGCACAGGGCAGCACATGGATACGGCCAAACGCTTCGACAGTAGTCGGTGGCATGGCTGTCCGTTTCCGAAACCATGCAAGGTGTTCGCCCTTGCTTTTCAAAGGCCACTACAAGGCCAAACTATCCAATTGTTCAATCACTCAATAAAAATTAGCTATATGAAAACACAAATCCACTTCCATGATCAAACCTGCCTCCAGCCTCCGGTCGTCCGCAAGTTCGCCGTCCGCGCAATGGCCCCATTGGTTCGCAAAGATCGAACGATTACTTCGATCCGACTTAAACTCTGCAAGTTGCCCCACGCCGGAAGCAATGACGCCTACCGGATTCAAGCGGTCGTGAAGAGACGCGGAGGAACGATTCAAACCTATGCGCATGCCCCAACCGTAAGCTCGGGGCTGAAGTCGATTTGTGCGAAAGCCCAACGGCGCGTGGTTCGCCGGGCAAAGCCCGCTCCGCTTCATTCCATCGGCATACAACTGAACGCATAAAGGCTGGATATGAACATTGAACAATTCGATTTTGTCGCATGGGTGGTCATTCCCGTGCTCGTTTTCCTCGCCCGTTTGGTCGATGTTTCGCTCGCGACGCTCCGACACATTCTGATCTTCCGAGGAATGAAGCGGGTCGTGCCTTTTTTCGCATTCATTGAAATCCTCGTCTGGACACTGGCCATCACGCAAGTGATGGAAAACCTCTCCAACGTGGCCGCGCTCTTCGCGTGGGCGCTGGGGTTTTCCGCAGGTACGTACCTCGGCATGCTTATCGAGGAACGGCTTGCGCTCGGGCACCAACTGGTGCGCGTGATTCATCAAAAGATGCCGGTCGATTTCGTCAAATCTTTGAATGAAAAGGGCTACGGGATCACCTCGCTGGGGGCGCACGGTGCCTTTGGACAAGTGGATGTTTCTCTCATTGTCTCGCCGCGAAAACGCCTCGGGCAGTTGTTGAAAATGCTGAACGCAATGGCTCCGCAACCCTTCTACACGGTCGAGGACGTTCGATCTGTGGGAGCCAGCGTATTTGCCGCGCCGCACCAGGGCGGCTTCGTTGCGGACGGGGGCGTCAAGAAGAAGTGAGCGCTCATTCCGGGTTGGCGTGCTGCGCCGCTACCTTTCCGAAAATTCCTAATCAGAAGGGGCGGGAAGCTCGGCGCAGCTGCTTACCGTTCGGCTTTTAGTGTAGCCCTTTTCGTTTCAGGTAGGCTTGGGCGTAGTCGCAGGAGGCCTCAAGGCTGAGGTTACCTTCTTTGGCGTGGTCGATCGCTGCATCCATCAACTGCGCGGCGAGGCCTTTGCCCCGCAGGTGCTCTGGCACGCAGGTGTGGGTGATGTCGATGGTATTGTCCGCAGTGGCGCGATAGTCGAGGCGGGCACCCGATGAGGTCTCGAATCGCTGCGCTGTGCGGTCGTGCCGCACGGTGTCGGCTTCCTCGAAGAGGTGCGCCGAGCAGGGTGAACTGGCATATTCGCGGGGCGCGGCGTCTTCAGTCAGATCGAAAGCTCCGAATTCCGGGCAACAGGAACCGCGTGTGCTCAAGCAGTTTTCGCAGATGGCAATTCCGCCGATCCGCTCGGTCACGGGGGCACCGCAGTCAATGCATTTTTCGCCGTCAATGGATGGGGATACAGATTTTGAGGACATACAAAGTTTTTCAGACTAGCGGTGACTTTACCCACATTATTTCGGGATGGCGACTACATTCTCTGCTGCCCTACAGCTCGTTAGCTGCTTGAGCCGGAAGTATCCTCGGGAGTCAGCGAGAGAATGTTTAGGGGTTCAACTTTAGGAACTGTTCTGCTTGCCAACGATTTATGAAAAATTGAAAAAAGTGCCTTGAAGACACAAATGACAATTTTTCTAGCCACACTGGCAGGCTGGTTGAACCGCAAGCAGTTGGATGTGATCAACTATCTGCATGCGGAGAATGAGATACTCAAAGAACAGCTAGATAAGAAGGGCGTGAAGCTGCGGTTGAGCAATGCTCAAAGGTATAAACTAGCCAAGCGTGGTAAGAAACTCGGTCGCAAAGGGTTGATGCAATATGCAAGCATTGTGACTCCGGATACCATCTTGGCATGGCACCGTAAACTGGTCGCTCTAAAGTATACTGCCAAGCGGATGCTGAAGACGGATCGCCAGAAACGTATGGAGGTGATTCAAGAACTGTGTGTTCAGTTTGCTGAAGAGAATATGAGTTGGGGCTACGGCCGTATCCAAGGTGCTCTGGCAAATCTTGGCTATAATGTGAGCATGACGACCGTCGGCAATATCCTCCGCGCTAGGGGCATCGTGCCTTCGCCGGAGCGGGGTAAACAATCGAACTGGAAGACCTTCGTGCGCTCTCATATGGATGTGATGTCCGTCGCAGATTTTTTCACAGTGGAAGTGTGGACGCTTCGCGGGCTGGTCCGTTACCACGTGTTCTTCGTCATGAACTGGGCGAAGCGCCAAGTCGAGGTCGCGCATATCGGGTGTCAGGTTAACGGAGCTGTAATGGCTCAAGTTGCCCGTAATATGACAGACAGTTACGACGGCATATTGAGAGGCCGACGTTTCTTTGTCTGCGACCACGATCCACTATATACGAAAGAGTTTCGCCAGATACTGACAGATTCAGGTGTCGAAGTGATTCAGACAAGGGTGGGGTGCCCTCAGCAGAATGGATATGCGGAGAGTTTCGTGTCGGCCATCAAGCGTGAGTGTATTGATCACATGATATTCTTCAGTGAGAAGTCCCTTCGTCGTGCTGTTGAACAATACGTTGAGCATTTTCACCAAGAACGGAATCACCAGGGGCTCGATAATTTAATACCCTTTCCAAACATCCCTCAAAACGACTCCGAGATTGGGCCGATCGTAAAAAGTGAACGGCTAGGAGGGCTCTTAAACTACTATTATCGTGAAGAAAAGGAGGTGCTCGAAGCGGCGTAGAAATTGAATTAAATATCCTTGAAGCGGCGTTTGAAAGTCCCCGAATTTACTGTAACCGAGTTTATTTCGATCACCGAGTGATCGAAATGATCGAAATAAGGATTTTTCGGTAATTCTACTGAGCCTTGTGTGGCTTGAAGTGACCGTTTTCGATCAAAATGATCGAAATAGAAATAGGCGAAGCGCTTAGAATCCCTTTAATACTGGGCTCTGGGGCTGTTAACCACTTTGAAATTATTTCGATCAGTTCGACTTTTCACAAGTGATTGGCCAGCCACGTCCAGCGTCCATTGGCTGGCGAAATTGAAGAATGGGAGCGAAAGCTAGAAGACCTCGATTCAGAGGAAGCATTTCCTGACACCATCATGGTCAACTATACTGTCGATGGCCTGGCAACCTACAAAGTTATTGAGAAAACTTACTTCGAATGCGAAGAGGTAATTGTCGATCAGATCAGGCTATAATTTCCGCTTTTCCTGACAGCAGCGCAACCACCTGCACGGTGATTTAGACTGTATCTCGTATCTTAAATATTCAGGCTTTTCTCAGAATTACGAACTTAGGTGGTTGCGCGCACGAATGGCTGGACGTTCTAAGTCGTTTACTGTGAGTGAAAAAGGAACCCATGGTCGAGCCGCAACCACTGAGTTCGTAATTCGGGAATAATGGCGGAGAAGGAGGGATTCGAACCCCCGGTACCCTTTCGGGTACAACTGATTTCGAGTCAGTCACATTCGGCCACTCTGCCACTTCTCCTGAAAGATTGAGCAAGAAAGTGACCTCGGGGCCACTTGGCAAGCCTGGACTGTGTTTTCAGTCTATCTTCCGTTCGATTTTGTTGGAATGAGCACTTGGTGCTTATGAGACGGCTATGCTTTCGTGTAGTTGAAGCTGTTCTAAAATGGCTTGGTAGCTGTTTCCTGAGGCGGGAATGTTGCCGATGATGTTGTTTCGGTGGCGCAGCAGCCACTCGGCCGTGCTGCCTTGGCCTTGGATGTTTTGGTCGATGTCAAATAGGCGTCGCCATTCTGTGACGCGGTCTAGGTTGTAGGCGTTGAGGCGAAATTGACGTCCATCTTCGTTGCTGTCTATGCTGAGCTTTTCAGCGAGGTCGGCGCCTTCGAGCATGCCGACGTTCATGCTGAGTATGCCTGCAGGTGCAGCCATGTGGGCAGCGTCACCAGCGAGCCATACGCGGCCGTTGCCAAAGCTGTCGGCGAGGTGCTTTTCGAAGTGCACCATGACACGCCATTTGACATCGCTGGAGGAGCCTATGAACCAGGGAGCATGAGTGTGTAGCAGGTGATCGAGGTGGGCATTACTTAATTCAGAGCTATCTTGAGCCTCATTATCGACCATAGCATGGTCCTTATTAAAGGAGTGCTTTTGGGCGAAGTTAGTGGGCATTTGAAAGCTGAAGCGGCAGCGGCCTTTGCCGAGTGGCCAGTAGATGTGTGTCTTGTCGTTGTCGACCATCATGCGCATCTCGGTGAGTAGGCGAGTGTTGGTCTCAAATTCAAAAACTGCATAGTCTAAGCTGGATTTGATCTCCGGGAAGGCGATGTTGGCAGCCTTGCGTGCCATCGACTCGTAGCCATCGGCCGCAATCATATAGTTGGATTGATACTCGTAGATTTTTTCGATTTCTTGTTCGCTGTGTGCGATGGCGTAGCCGGTGCTGCCTTCTATTAGGTGGTCTACGGTGAAGCGTACGCCCTCGGCAGAGGGTTTAATGCAGCGCACGCGGTGGTTCCATTGGGGAGTGTGGCCTTTTTTCGCAAGTGTGGCTACTAGGATGTCTTCGAGGTCGCTCTGCGCAATGACGGCGAGGAAGGGGTATTTTACAGGGAGTGCTCCGTACTCGATGACAGCTCGTTGTTTGTTACTTGGGTCAAAGATGGTGGATCTTTGTAGGCGTAGTGCGCGCTGGAGTATCGGACCTATGATACCGAGGGTATCTAGTAGTTCTAGGGTGTCAGGATGAAGTGCGAGGGCGTAGCTATGTGTGTGTGTGCCTGCAGCGCGTTCGAGGAGGGTAAAGTCCATTCCTTGATCGGCGAGGATATGGGCTGCGGTGAGTCCTACGGGACCTGCGCCGAGGACAGCAATGTCGACTGATTTCTTGTTGAACATAGCATGGTGGGGTTGAGGTAGAGACGGGGGCAAGGCTTGCTCTTGCCGTCAAGACTTACTGTAGGTCTTTAAGTGCTCAGCGTCAACGTGGAAGCCAGATGCTGACGTGTAATTAGCTGTGCTTGTGGACGCTATTATGGGCTGCGGCTGCAGCTGTGTCGCTTGTGTATTTATGGCGCCGAGCATTCCGAGAGGCCTCTTGCTCTGAGTTCACTGGATCAGGCGTCGCGCTTGCGAATCAATATACGACCTTCATAGGTCCAGCGTGGGGCCAGCACTTTGCCGCGATTAATGGATTTAAGAGCGAAGTCGATGGTGCGCTGTTTGCCGTCGATTTCGATCGGGCATTGATAGGTCTTTTCTGGCCAGAGATCGGGGTCTGGGAGCTCGGCCGCTGCATTGGTGAGTTGCTGCAGGTTGGGAATGAATTTTGTCGTACTGCGCGAGCGGCGTTTCGATTTTTTTCGCGAGCTGGAGGATTGAGAATTATCGTGTTGGGAAGGCATGTGGAGTGTGCGGAGAGTCAGGCCTATTCTTTATATTTGGACAAACTGAAATTTTAACAAAAATTCGCTTGATCTCGACTTTTATATCCATCTACTAGCCGCCTTAACAAGTGATGGCGCGGTCGCCAAGTGGTAAGGCCGAGGACTGCAAATCCTCTATCGTCGGTTCGATTCCGACCCGCGCCTCCATCACATTCTAAAAAAGCCCTAAGTTGAATCAACTTAGGGCTTTTTTGTGTGCCAGCTTTGCAGGCGCGGGTGATCCATGGGCTGCGTGCTTCTCTCGTGAGAGGGGGGAGGGGGGGGGGCTGTGAGAGAGGCCGATCGGCGCGGACTCTGGAGAGCTGGAGGCCAGGTAGCTGGGGCGTCGGAGGCGCTGGGGAGTCGGAGGGGCGCGCGCTTAATTAAAGCTCAGAGCCTGACGGGCAAGCCTTTAGACTGCAGGTGCTCTTTGGCTTGCTTGATGGTAAAGGTGCCGAAGTGAAAAATCGAAGCGGCTAAAACGGCGCTTGTTTTACCTTCAGTGATGGCGTCGGCCAGATGGTCGAGGGTACCGGCGCCGCCGGATGCGATGACTGGGACTTCGACGGCTTCGCTGACTGCACGGTTGAGTGCGTTGTCAAAGCCTGCCTTGGTGCCATCGGAGTCCATACTGGTGAGGAGAATTTCACCGGCGCCGAGGGAGACGACTTCCCGGGCCCATTCGACTGCGTCGAGCCCGGTGGGCTTGCGGCCTCCGTGGGTGTACACTTCCCACTTGTCGCTTTCGCCGACTACGCGCTTAGCGTCAATTGCGACGACGATGCATTGATTCCCAAAACGTGCGGCAGATTCCTGAATCAGGTTGGGATTCAGGATTGCTGCGGTGTTGAGGCTTACCTTGTCCGCACCTGCGTTCAGCATGGCGCGAATGTCTTCTACCGTGCGTAGCCCGCCGCCGACAGTGAGCGGCATGAAGCACTCCGAGGCGGTGCGCTCTACGACGTCGATCATGGTATTGCGCTCATCGCTGGATGCGGTGATGTCGAGGAAGACGAGTTCGTCGGCGCCTTGTTGCTCGTACGCTTTGGCTTGTTCCACGGGGTCGCCCGCGTCGATTAAATTGACGAAGTTGACGCCTTTGACCACGCGTCCGTCATGGACGTCGAGGCAAGGTATGATGCGGATCGATAACACTTTTTTGAATTAAGAATTTAGAGTTAAGAATTAGAAGTTAGAAATAAAAGTTAGGTGTGCTTAATCGGGCGCGTTGCAAGGCGAGCCTAATTGAAGTATTTTCTAATTTTTAACTCCTAATTTCTAATGCTCCTGTCTATTCGTCGGCAAATGCGAGGTCTGGCTCAAATGAGAGGGCGAGACGATACTGCGTGCCTGGGCGCATCACTAGTGGGCGATCGCGTTGTAGGATTTGCAGGTAGTGTAGGTTACCGTAGTAAGTGCGGAATTCAGGATCATCGGTGACGACGTCGAGCTCTTTCCACTCTGCCTGGAAGTCATCTTTGAGGACTTCGGTGCGGTGACCTTCGTCGCCAAGTGTAAAGGCGGTCGCAACTCGGTAGCGACTGTGAGGCGCTGCAATGCCGAGGATGTAACGCATTTTGTCGAGCGTGACTTGTTGCTTCACGGTGAAGCAGAATTCGCAAGTGATCTTACCCTTAAGGAAGGTCCAAAGAACTTTACAGCTACCGAGGCCGTTGACGATTTCCTCGTCTTTGGTGATCAATTCCGGTTGGTCGTATTTGAAATTGAGTGCATTGCGCAGACCCATGCTGGTGGTGCAGTTCTTACCGTAGAAAGAGGGCACGATCACCTTGTCTCCGAATGTGAGTTCTGGCTGCATGATCGGCAGATACTTATCGACAGGCCAGTCAAACACTCCAGGGGAGTGCGGGAAGGCGAGGTAGTCGGAAGTGCCTTTGCCGAGTTTGCTGGAGCCTAGGAGTGGCAATTGTACGGCGAGACCGGAATCGGGGTCTTGGTAAACAAAGAGACCTTGTTCCTTGCGGTGTGACTTGTCGAAGCTGACGTAGCGGGCTACTTTGCGGGCAGGCACTGGCGAAGCAGGTGCGGCGCTGCCGCCAGCTGAGCGTGCGAGACGGGACCACTGGCAAAGGTAGCGAGCGGCATCGAAGTTGGCCATTCGAGTGGTATGGTAAGGCACTGTGCTACGCTCGTCGTCACGGATCACGAGATAGCCGTGTTCTTGGTCCAGATAGGTGACGAAGAAATTCATGAAGAGGCGGCGAACCGCATCGACGTAAAGGTCGCGCTGATTGGCGGGAATCCAGCCATCACGCAGTGCCTGAAGTGTCAGGCTGATGCAGTGCATCTGACCGTAGGCGCCAAGCGAGCGACCGTAGGCCCAGCCCACACCGTCCTGACGAGCTAGGTCTGGAATGAGTTTGAGATATTTCTCCGAGTAAGAGCGTAGGCTTGGCAGCTTGCGTTCGCGCAGGTGCAGGTTGGCGTGCAGCTGCAGCGATTGACGAATAAAGACGAAGCTCATGACACCATAGATGTCGAATGCGCCACCTAAGCGGGTATCGTCGCCTGCCGCGTCGTCGATATAGCCTGTGGATGATTTGCTGTCGATGCGCTCTAGAAAACGGTCGATCAAGCGGCCTGTTTCATCCTTCTTGGATAGCCCGAGGCTAAAGCGAGTGACTGCCTTGGCGATATTGAAGGCTTGGTAATGGTTTTCGTAGTCGCTGCGCTCGAGTAGTAGCTTGTCCAGTTGCTCGCGAGTGGGGTCCATCAGGCGTTCCCATACGGCGTTGCGATCTTTGGCAGGGCTGAAGGACAGTAGGCCCAGCGCTGCATAAGCGAGGCCGTTTTCCATCTCTTCCGGAGCAAAGGCTTGTGCTGTCACTGTGCGTGCAGCTAGGTCGACTAAATCATAATCACCAAGTGAGGTCTCGTTGGTTGCACGGTAATACTCACCAATGGCAAGTGCGGCGTGACCGGGCTCGTCCAAACGGCTACCTTCGCCGGCCACAGGGGTGATAGTGCCCTGCTCGGAGATAGATTCTAAATTATGTCCCAAAATGGATTGGGCCATGTCGAGGCATTGATCTGCAAAATTTTCCATTATCAAAAAGCGCGTCTTATGAGCGCATTAAAAAAGTCATGAAGCTTGTGCTGTGGGTGCTTGTCAATAGCTTTCAGGCATTCTGAAATAGAGAAATTGCATATTCTCCTTCTTGTGTTTGAGAAATGCCTAAATACTCGGGGGTGGGGTGCTATAGATCGCGACTTGGTTTTGGCGTTTTGAATATATGCCTACATGAATCGTTGAATAGATTCAATGGATGGGCTCTCAACTTTAGGAGCTGTAGCACTAATTATACTTTTAGATTACTTAGGGCTTCCTGAAAAAGTCACAGCTCCCAATCGGGCTGCCTCGTTCAAAA
>MDTD01156310.1_pt1 | contig 10629 bp, 9 predicted proteins | sample 811221 | NCBI WGS metagenome assembly MDTD01 (sample SAMN05326646, study PRJNA326480) | marine metagenome | isolation source: seawater | place: Pacific Ocean: South West | collected 2011
AGTTCATGAGCGGGTTTTAAATTTCGCGCAATATCTTCAATAAATATACTATATTGTGGCTCAATTTTGTATTTTTCTATAATTTTTTTGTAAGTTATAATCGATGGCTTGGGTATAAAGTCTGCGCTAACAATATCGAAGATATCATCAAAATGCCTTTCAATTCCAAGTTTTCTTGTTACATTTTTAGCATGCGCTAAAGATCCGTTGGTAAATATTATCTTTTTACCTTCAATTTTTTCAATTTGCTCGTCTAATTGTTTATCTTCTTTCAAAAAACTAAGATCAATATCATGAACAAATTCTAAAAATTCATTTGCATCAATTTTATGATTTTTAATCATTCCATTTAATGTTGTATTATATTCTACAAAATAATTTTTTTGTATTTTTCTAGCCTCCTCTTTACTGATATTCAATTTAGAAGAAATATATTGGGTCATCTTTTTATCAACCTGTTCAAAAACCTTTGTAGCACCTGAATACAAAGTATTATCTAAATCAAAAAGCCAAAATTTTATATTTTTTAACTCTTTCATTTTCTTATTAAAGTTCCCGAACCCTTATCAGAAAATATTTCATCTAATATTGAGTGAGGTTTTCTCCCGTCAAGTATAACAACACCTCTCACTCCATTCTCAACTGCGTCAATACAATTTTTTATCTTAGGAATCATTCCACCTTGTACTATTTTAAGTTTTACTAAATTTTCTATGTCAAAAGGTTTAATTTCTGATATCAAAGCTTTCCTATCATCATAAACTCCTTCTACATTTGTCATTAGTAAGAGTCTTCTTGATTTAAGCTTTTTCGCTATTGCACTAGCAGCCGTGTCACCATTAATGTTATAAGTATTTTTATTTTTATCGACACCTAAAGGAGCAATTACAGGTATCTGTTCTTTCTCAATGACATCTTTTAAAAGTTCAACTTCAATTCTGTCGGGAATGCCTACAAATCCAAGTTCTTTATTGTCAGGTACTACATTAATAATATTGTTTGTTTTTGAGGTAATTGACACTGCTTGTGAACCTTTTTTTTTCAAAGAGTCTACAATATCATTATTAAAATCAATTAATACTTCTTCAACAATCGAAATTACTTTTTTATCAGTAACTCTTAATCCATTGATAAATTTTGTTTGAATATTTTGTTCTTTTAATTTTTTCTCAATCCTTGGACCTCCCCCATGAACCACAATAACTGAAAGTCCTAATCTATTAAGAATGCTAATATCTTCTATAAAATTATTAAAAATATTTCTGTCTATTAAAACATTTCCACCATATTTAATTACTATTAATTCATTTTTGTACTTTTCAATATATTTATGAATATCATTAATATTTGGAGCAGCTTTTGGCCAAAACTTTTTAATCTTTTCTAATTTTTTGTCACTAGACATTTAATAAGTTTTAACTTTAGTTTTTCTAATTATAACCCATTGTTGAGCGATGGTTAAAATATTATTAATTGTCCAATAAACGACAAGCCCAGATGGAAATGGCGCTAGAATAATAGTTAAAAATAATGGAAAGAAAGCAAAAATTTTTGCCTGGATTGGATCAGCTGGAGCTGGATTTAGTTTCTGTTGCAAATACATTGTTAATCCCATTAAAATTGGCCAAATACCAATAATTAAAAAACCTGGAGGATCCCATGGTATTAAACCAAATAGATTAAATATAGTGGTAGGGTCTTTTGCTGATAGATCTTGTATCCAACCAAAGAAAGGTTGATGTCTCATTTCTAGAGATATAAATAACATTTTATAAATAGCAAAAAAGAAAGGAATCTGAATTAAAATTGGCAGACAACCAGAAGCTGGATTTACTTTTTCTTTTTTATAAAGTGCCATCATTTCTTGTTGAAGTTTTACCTTATCATCCTTATGAAGCTCTTTTAATCTTACCATTTCAGGCTGTAAGGCTTTCATTTTAGCCATTGATCTAAATGAGTAATTTGCTAGCGGGAAAAAGATAACTCTAATTGCTAGGGTAATAAGAACAATAGCAATTCCAAAATTACCTGATAATTTAAACAAATAATCAATTACAAAAAACAACGGTTTTGTAAAAAAATAGAACCAACCCCAATCGATTGTAAGGTCAAATTTTTCAATTCTCTCACTTTCTGCATAGCCATCAACAGTGTCAACTTCTTTTGCAGCTACAAACACTCTAATTTCGTTACTTTCAGAAGATGAAGAATTAATTTTTACAGGTGAGTTATGAATATAATTAGCTTTAAAAGTATCTTTAAATAAAAAAGTTGATTTAAAATTCTCATCTTTTGATGGGACCACAGCTGTCATCCAATATTTATCTGTAATACCTAACCATCCATTGTTAGCTTCTCTTGAAATTTTTTTATCTTTGATATCCTCGTAACTATCTTCTTTTAATTCACCATCGAAAACTCCAATGAAACCCTCGTGCAATATATAAAATCCTTGAACATCATCTGGTTTTTTATTTCGAGTTATTTGAGCATATGGATAAAGTTCAATTATTTTATTTGTATTATTTTTAACCTCTTGCTTTACTTTAAACAAATATTTTTCATCTAAACTAATAATCTTTTTAAAAACTATTCCTTCACCATTATTCCACTCTAATATTATCTTACCGTTTTCTCCCAAGGTTCTTTCGCCTTTAATTGACCATAAGGAGTCAATTGTGGGAACTTTAATTTTATTTCCCAAACTCGTCCAACCTGTTTCAATGTAGTAACCATCTTCAGTTTCCTTAGGATTTAAAAAAACAACTTTTTCATCTGATTCCAATTTTTTTTTATAATTTTTAAAAGAAAGATCATCAAATATCGCTCCTTTTAAAGATATGGAGCCTTGTATCTTTTTATTATCAATTATGACTCTGTTATCTTTTACTAAAGCATCTTTTCTTGAAACTTTTGTAACAAATTTTTCAGGATTAATATTTGGAGTTATTTCATTACTATTTAAATTTTTATTTTCTATTTTTTTGTTATTTTGATTTACTGGTTTTGGAGTATCAACAAATGCCCCCCAAAAAAGCAAAACAGACATAGATAGTGCAATAGCAACAAAAACATTTTTATTATCCATGTTTTTTCTCCTTACATTTTTCTACAATGTCTAAGCCTTCACCACCTCCAAGGATTTTAATTGGATGACATCTAAAAATTCTCTTCAATCCAAACACAAAACCCATTACTACTCCATGGATTTTTAAAGACTCAATAAAATATTCTGAACAAGTAGGAAGGTATCTACAGTTATTACCAAGGATTGGTGAAATTAAGACTTTATAAATCTTAATGAGTAAAATTAAAAAATTTATAAAAATTTCTCTCATTTCATTAAAATTTTTTGAAACTTTTTGACATAATTGTAAATAAAGTTTTATGATTTTCATAATATGAGTTTGTCTTTCCAAAAACTATATAAGTATAATTAGTATTAATTGCACCTTTTATTTTTAAAAGTTTTAGCACGATTGCTCTAAGTTTTCTTCTTATTTTATTTCTTTTGACAGCATTTCCAATTTTTTTTTTTATTACGAAACTAATTAAAAGATTGTTGTTTTCAGAGTTTATAAAGTTTTTAGCAGCAAATATTGAAAAAAATTCAGTATGAACTTTTTTTTCCTTGAGTACCTTTTTGAAATGGTGGCTTTTTTTTAAACTTACAAGCTTAACCATTTTAAGTTGATATACTTTTTCTACCCTTGGCTCTTCTTCTAGCTAATAACTTTCTACCCCCTTTGGTAGACATTCTCGATCTAAAGCCATGCCTTCTTTTTCTAATTAATTTGCTTGGTTGGTAAGTTCTTTTCATAAAATAATTTTAGTTATATATTTAATATTAGCACTGATGTACAGTTAAAATTATTAAATGAGCAAGAGTCAAAAAATACTTATAGCAGTAATTTATTTAATATGTTTAGTCTTAATTTTATATGGCTTTTTTAGTTTTGTAGACTTATCTCAAATATCCAATTACTCCTATATTCAAGAAAAAACACAGATTTTAATTAAATATAAATCTGAAAATTTATTACTATTTACTTTAATTTATTTTATTTTTTGCATTGTATGGATTTTACTTTTAGGATTTGCCTCACCGCTTGCCTTAGTAAGTGGATTTATTTTTGGAAAATATTTTGGAACAATCATCTCAGTTCTCAGTTTTACCTTGGGTTGCACATTACTTTACACATTCGCCAATATGTATTTTAAAGAATATATTTTTAAATATATAAGTCGTAAGATATCAAATTTAATTTTTCTTTTTAATAAAAATGAATTTTTATATTTTTTGATTTTTAGAATTGCTGGTGGTGGCGGAATACCTTTTGCAATTCAGAATGTATTACCTGTAGTCTTTAATATGAAAGTTAAAAATTATTTTTATGCTACTTTGATTGGACTAGTTCCCTCTACGTTTATTTTAAACTCTCTAGGGGCTGGTATAGAAAAAATAATTGAAACCGATAAAGATCCTACATTCTTTTCAATAATAACCGATCCAAGTATTTATTTGCCTTTATTTGGATTTATAATTATTCTTTTAATTTCATATTTTTTAAAAAAAAAGATATTTAAAAAAGAAAATAAAGTTTAAGATAAAATTTTTTATTAATCAAAATGGAAAACAAACTTTCTTCAAATCCGAGTCCATATTTACAGCAACATAAGAACAACCCTGTAAATTGGCAAATTTGGGAGAAGGATGTTTTAGAATATGCAAAAAAAAATAAAAAACCTATACTTTTAAGCATAGGTTACGCCAGTTGTCATTGGTGCCATGTAATGGCTCACGAAAGTTTTGAAGATATTCAAACAGCAGAGCTAATGAATAATTATTTTGTTAATATTAAAGTTGATAGGGAGGAGAGACCAGACATTGATTTTATATTTCAAAGTTCTTATCAGCTTTTTAATCAAGCTGGTGGAGGTTGGCCTTTAACTATGTTTCTTGATGAAAACGCTGTTCCGTTTATGGGAGGAACTTATTTTCCTAAAGAGGAAAGACATGGTTTACCTTCTTTCAAAAACTTACTTAAAAGAGTAAATGACACCTATAACGAGCATAGAGAAAAAATTTTAGCCCAATCAGATTTAATTAAAAGAAGCTTAGAAATAAAAAAAAATCCAGTTCTCAAACAAGATTTTGAGCCAATATTAAATTCAATATTTGAGAATATAGATCCGAATAAAGGCGGTTATTCTGGTGCACCAAAATTCCCTGTTTTTAATATCTATGAAACTTTTCTATATTTTTATAACAAAAATAAAGATGAAAAGTATTATCAAAGTATTGAGACTTTTATAAAAAAAATTTGTTCTGGAGGGATTTATGATCATGTTGAAGGAGGCATTGCGAGGTATACAGTCGACGAAAATTGGCTGATTCCACATTTTGAAAAAATGCTTTATGACAATGCACAATTTATACTTTTATTGGCAAAATTTAATAAAATTAAAAAGGATGTCTATATAAATAAAAAAATTGAACAGACTTTAGGTTTTTTGAATAAAAATTTTAAAACTAGCTCTGGACTTTTTGGATCAGCGTATGATGCAGATAGCGAGGGTGAAGAAGGCAAATATTATACATTTAATTATGATGAACTGAAAAAGATTAAGGACATTGAAAATTTTTTTGAAATAAATCCAGAAGGAAATTGGGAAGGAAAGATCATTCTCAAGGAAAAGAAATTAGCTCCAGATAACATCGTAGAAAAATTAAAATCAATTAGAAACCTTAGAAAGAAACCTTTTTTTGACAATAAAACTCAATTGGATCTTAATTGTATTTTAATAAGTGCATTTGTTAAAGCGCATGAAATTTTACCGGAAAATGAGTATTTAAAATCTGCTAAAGAACTATATCAATTAATTGAAAAAAAATTTAAAAATTTTCAAATTTATCACAGTTACTCAAAAGATATTTCTTTTTTGGAGGATTATGCGTATTTAATAAACGCATCACTTGATTTAGCGGATGCAACCTTGGAGGTGAATTATAGACTTAACGCAAAAAAACTTTGTGAGGATGTTTTAAAAAAATTTTACATTAAGGAAAAAAAAATTTTTCAGAAAAATCAAATTGTAAAAAATGATATTTTCTGTGAACCTGTAGATATCAGTGATCATACTATTTCTAATGGAAATTCAATCATGTTATCTAACTTTTCAAGACTTGGTATGCTTGAAGAAGCAAAAGAACTAGCGGATAGTTTAAATGGGTATTTAAATATCTATAAAAATTATATGCTAAGTAGTTTAAGGGCAATTGACTATTTTGAAACAACTAGTTCAGGAAAAAAATGTAATGATGAAGGGTGTAATATTTGAAAAAAGATTTTTTTTATTGGATTATTTGGTTTCTTTTAATAATTATTTGGAATTATGGAGTTCCTGAAGCAACTCCATTTCAAGATGTAGCAGTGGCTGTCATACTATCGATAATATTTATCTTAATTAAAAAGATTAAAATTTAAATGGAAAAATTAATTATACTATCAAACGAAAAAGCCTCAAAAAATAATTTAAATGAGTATCATTGTATTAACTTAGATTTAAAAATTTTACCCGATGAGTTAAACAAGCATTATGAGGTTGAATGTATTTTTAGAAAGTCAAATAAACAAGAAAATAATAAATTTGAATTAAATAAAATAAAACTAGGTTCTAATATTTTTGAGTTTTTATTTCTCTTATTTAAGTCATTTTATCAAAAGAATACAAGATATTTAATTGTAACAATTACTCCTTATACTTTTTTAGGATTCTTACTAATGAAGATTTTTAGAAAACAAAATATCTTTGTTTATCTTATGAGTAGTGGTCATGAGGAATATAGATTTATCTTAGGAGGGTGGAGTATTTGGATTTATCATTTCATGTTTAAACTAATGACTAGTTATTCAAAAGTTATCGTTTGTCATGAAAGACTTTACGACAAAAATAAATCTTTTATTGTCGCCCCTTCACGATTAGGAAATGTGTGGCTGGATAACACCGTTTCCCCAAAATTAGATATGCCTAGACTTCTTTATGTAGGGAGATTTAATCCAGAAAAAGGTATTGAAAATTTCATAAACTTTTTTAGAGATTTTGAGACAAAATGTGAACTTACGATTGTAGGGGAAGGAGCTAAAGAAAATTATACTGATAAGAATATTAACTTTTTAGGCTATATTAAAAATGAAAAAAGATTAATTAACATTTATGATGAAAATAATATTTCGATTCTCCCTTCTTTTACAGAGGCCCACCCTTATGTCCTGGAAGAGTCTCTTGCTAGAAAAAGGCCAATAATTATTTTTGAGGATATTGAGTATGTTAAGAAAAATAAAATTGGAGTATTTATTTGTAAAAGAGAAAAAAATTCTATTTTAAACATGATAAATTATATTATGAAAAATTATCAAACCATTCAAAAAGAGATGAATACCAACAAATTACCGACCAAAGATGAAATGATAAAAAAATTTATTGAAATAATAAATTAATTTTTTGCTAATATGACACATGTTGAATAATTATAATTCGTATGATATTAGCCTGATATGAGCAGAGTATTACTTGTAAATCCCCCGTTCTACCGTTTGCTGGGATCTCATTATAATGCAAATTCTTTAGGTATTGCATATATCGCTTCTTATCTTAGTAAAAGAGGCCATGAGGCTTGGTTATATAATGCAGATTATGTAAGTGACTATAGTTACATAAAACTCAAAAAGATTTTCTCCAATTTTAGTAGTTATAAAGATTACTTTAACGATACCGAAAATGAAATTTGGCATGAAGTTAAAAATAAAATTATTGAGTTCAAACCGGATTGGGTAGGTTATACTTCATATACAGCAAACATCAGTGCGATAAAAATAATTTCTGAAAAAGTAAAAAAAGAAAATCCTAATATTAAACAAGTTGTAGGTGGTGTACACGCCACATTAGACACTGATATATTAAAAACACTCACTTCAGTAGATTATTCTGTTCAAAGAGAAGGAGAGGAAGCTTTCCTTCAATTAGTTGAGGGAAAAAATCCAAAGCATATCATTGGGGTGGTATCTAGAGATAATGGAAAATTATTTAAAACAGGTATAGCTCCTGTGATAAAAGATATTGATAACTTACCAATGCCTCAAAGAGACAAATTTTGGGGTATACCAGAGTCTCAGTGGAAAACTGTTGACGTGTCTTATGTAAATACTATTCGAGGATGCCCGTATAAGTGTACATACTGTGCTTCACCTTTTCATTGGGATAGAAAAACAACAAGATTAAGATCTCCAGAGTCAGTTATTGAAGAAATGCATTTGCTTAAAAATAATTTTTATGTTCCAACAAATTTTGATTATGCTGCCTCTGCTAATATCGATGAAAAAGATCAATTAAAAATAGAAGATAACACAATAGTCTATTTTGTAGATGATGTTTTTACAGTACATAAAAAAAGAGTAAAAAAATTATTGAGAATGATGATCAAAGAAAATTTAAAAATGAGATGGAAATGTGAAGCTAGAGCGGACCACCTTGATGATGAAATTTGTGAGTTGATGGCTGAGGCTGGTTGTGAAAGAGTTAAGATTGGGTTCGAGTCAGGCAGTGATAGAATATTGTCTGAGGTAAAGAAATTAGAAACAAGAGAAGAAATGTTAGAAGGCGCAAATATGCTTAAAAAAGCAGGAGTGCCTTTCTCCGCCTATTTTATGGCAGGCTTTCCTGGTGAAACGGATGAAGACTTAAAACAAACAATTGATTTTGCAAAAAAAGTTGATGCCGATTATTACTCTCTGTCAGTTTTGGCTCCATATTACGGCACAGAACTTTATGATCAACTTATGAAAAATGGACACGAACTAGACAAACAACCTTGGGAATATTTCTTTCATCAATCACCAAAACCGATGGTAAACGACAAACTTTCAATGAAAGTTTTACAAGAGTATTTAGCGTTAGCGGAGCTGAATAAAAAAACAAAGAAAAAAAGAGGCTATATTTAAATTTACCATCTTAAATAATGGCAAAAAAAATATTAATTACAGGGGGCAGCGGTTTTATTGGAAGCCATCTCGTTGATCTTCTGTTAAAACAAAAATATAAAATTACTGTTTTAGATTTAGTAAAACCAAAAAAAAAAAATATAATTTTTATTAAGGGAACAGCATTAAATTATCAGTTAATAAAAAAGATAACAAAAAATGTTGATTATGTTTTTCATCTTTCAGGCGTCTCTGATATAAATAAAGTTAAAAAAATCCCTGCCTTAACTATTGAAAATAATATTTTATCTAGCACATATTTACTAGATGCTTGTAGAATTAATTCTGTTAAAAGAATATTTTTTGCTAGTAGTATATATGCTCATGGAGACTCAGGTAATTTATATACTACATCTAAAATTGCTACTGAGAAGATTATTGAAAATTACAACTTATTATTCGGACTAAAATATACAATATTGAGATATGCGACCGCTTATGGAGAAAATAATAGAGGTGTAGACGTAGTATCTATTTTTACAAAAAAAGCTTTAACAAACTCAAACATTTATATTTATGGCAATGGCAAACAAACCAGAGACTTTATTCATGCAAAGGATATCGCAGCAGGTTCGGTTAAGTCTATAGATAAAAAGTATGAAAATAAAGTATTAACTGTTGGGACAAATCGAAGAACTTCTATTTCAAAACTTGCAAATATAATTTTAAATATCACAAATTCTGGTTCAAAGATTTTTATTAGGAAAAAGGCAAAAAGATTTGATGATTTTGACTTAGATAAAATTAAAAAGATTAAAAACAACGAATTTTTAAAATTAAAAACTTTTATGCGTTTAGAAGATGGGATAAAATATTATTTAGTCAAACAAATAAAAAAAAGAAAAAAATAGTTATGAAGTGGAAGATTCCATATATTGATTTTGGAAGACAATATAATTATCAAAAACCTTTACACTTGAAAAATTTCAACTCTATTATGACGAGTGGTGATTTTGTATTAAGGTCGGAAGTAGAAAAGTTTGAAAAAAACGTTTCTCAGATACTAAATGTAAAATATGTTGTTTCAGTCAACAGCTGTACGGATGCTATTCTCTTATCTTTAGGAAGTTTAAATTTGAAAAGAGGCTCCGAGGTAATATCAGTTGCACACACTTATGTAGCTACTTTGTCAGCAATTAAACATGTGGGTTTAAAACCTGTTATGGCTGATATTTCTGATGATTTTAATATTGATCCACATAAAATAGAAAAACTTATAACTAAAAAAACTAAAGCTATCTTGCCAGTTCATCTATATGGACATTCATGCCAAATGGATAAAATATTAAAAATTGCCAATAAATATAATCTTACAATTATTGAGGACTGCGCACAATCTTTCGGAGCAAAATTTAAAAAAAAACATGTCGGCACTTTTGGTAAAGTTGGATGTTTTTCAGTTCATCCACTTAAATCTTTAGGTGCAGCTGGAGATGGTGGTTTTATTGTTACCAATGATAAAAAACTTTATGAAAAACTTATACGTTATAGAAATCATGGTCAAGGAAGAAGAAAAAATGGAAAGTATTTAAAATCCAGATATGATATTGATTTTTTTGGATTTTGTAGCAGATTAGACAACTTACAA
>MDTD01162320.1_pt1 | contig 10629 bp, 3 predicted proteins | sample 811221 | NCBI WGS metagenome assembly MDTD01 (sample SAMN05326646, study PRJNA326480) | marine metagenome | isolation source: seawater | place: Pacific Ocean: South West | collected 2011
ATATTTAAGTAAAAACATAATTAGAAGTTGGTATGCTTATTTCAAGGTAATTTTTGAAGTAGATGGTAAATTTCCAAAATTGGTTAGCGTTTCTGATTTAGGTTTTGATAATAGAGGTAGATTAGAAAGCAGATGCACTTTTATTACCGAAAGTGGATTTATGTTTGTAATTCATACAAGAACCATTTTAGCAGGTGGTTATAACATCCAAAGACTACACACTCGGTTTATTCATACATTATGGGGTGTTAAAGGCAAGGATTTAAAAGCAATTAAGGAATATGAACTAATGTCCGTTTACCAAGACTATTTAGAAAATAAAAAAGGTTCTAAAATAGATGAAAAGTTGTTCAATCAATTATTGGATTTGTTGAATAAGAGAAATAAGTTGATTAGCGATATAAGGCAAGATTATGATTCTGAATGGGTTTATGACTATGATGAAGATGGAGAAGAAATTGAGTTCAATCAACTTGATGACATAAACAAATTGATTAACGAGAAAAGAAAAGAAATACAACAAGAGGGGTAATGAAACGAGTTGATTACTATAAAACATATTACGAGAATTTAAGTCCTTCCAATTTCAAGGTTGAAAAGGTAAATGACAAAATTGTAATTAGTGGAATAGAAAATCACTATCCAAAAGGTTTTGACGATAAAGATGTGAAGCAATACAAAGTGAAGCAATCCGACATAGACAAATACGAAAAAGGTGGTGGCATAGGTCAGTATGCACCATTATATCATTATGTAAAAAGAGATATGATAATTCCAATTCTTTGGGATAATAAATTGAAAGGTTCTTTTGTAAAAGGAGATAAAGAATATGGCGTTTCGACCACACGCAATCCATATTCTCGAATGAAAAGACATAATCATAATGACGATAGATTAGTTTTAGACCAAAATAAATTGCGTAGAGATGGATATAAAATTGTTCCTTTTGATTATTTATCAATAGCAATAGGTAGAGAGGATGAAACGAATATAAAGCATTATGCTACAAAAATAGACCCGTCAAGGAATACAATGCAAGGGTTTGGATTTGAATATGAAGAAGTAATTTTAGGAAACATTGAGCCGTTAGAAGATTACCTTTTATATATTGATATTTCTTTCGACAAAGAAGATAAAAGCGACTTTAAAATCAACAAAATTAAAAAGGATTTACACCTTTGGGAAAACATTATGGATGAGTACCCTAATGTTAAATTACGATTGTACCAATGGGGTAAAAGACCTTATGTGGTTTCTATTGAGGATTTAAGGAAGTTGGTAAAAGAATACGAAGATAAAAACCCACCAATAAAGATAAAAAGAAAAAAAAGGATATTACAAAATGGTGGTCAAGTACCAATGAATGTCAAAAGGTTTGATAAAGAAGGAAAAGAAATAGACCGAATGACTTGGGATGAAGTAAAAAAATATGAAAAATCTCCACATATTCATTTCAATATTATAAATAGTCGTTGGATAGTAAAAAATCATCCGAATCCAAATGACTACACTCAATTTTGGTCGCAACAAAAAGCAGAAGATTTCTCAAAATTAAAATACGATGAGAATAAAGACGCTTTTTATAGTCGTAAAAAATATGAAGCACTTACTGATTATAAACAAGGTGGAAGGATAAAACCTAAAAAGACCGATGCTAATTTTAAACAAGCATTACAAAAATGGGAATCCTCAATGTCAAATAAAAAATAAAATTGCAAATATGAAAAAGAGTAAATACGATATTGGTGGATTGACTGCTTTGAAAGATAAAATTCAAAGTGCTAACCCATTCCCTGACTTTACAAAGGATGAAAGGGATGCAGTAATGGAATCATATACACAAGGTGTAATAAAAGAGAATGGTGGCTTAATAGATGATGTTCCACCGATGGAAGTTAGAAACATTCCTTTTTGGTTAGCCACTTATAGCAAATACATTCCAAAAGAACCTATTAAATTTAGAAATTTAGTAGTTATTTCACTTTTTGACTTGAAAAGTTTAATGTCAAGGGTAAATAAGAAATACGAACAATTAAGAGGTATTTTAAGAAATGCACCAAAAGTAAAAAGCGAAAACGACATACGAAATAGTCCTTTAATGGAGAGTGGTTTATATGGCAGTAAAGGAAATTGGTCGGGTAGCGTAGTCGATGGTTTTCAAACATATAATAACGAGCAACAAATTATTGAAGAACCCACCATAAAGGATTTTGCAAGAGTTTTGAATAATATAAGCGTATGGAAAGAGGGAACGGATGAGTATAAAGATTTGAAAGAATTTGTTAAAGACTATAATATATTTTTAGAACACATCAAAGAAAATCCTCAATCTAAAGAAGCAGAATTTTTAAAAGAAAAAGAAGAGCCAAAAGAAGAGCCAAAAGAAGAGCCAAAAGAACAAGAGCCATTTGTACCAAGAGTGGAAAGAAGTGGTAAATGGGATGAAAGTTATTCCGTTTTGTGTGATGAGTTGGCGACCTATGAGAAAGGTGGTTCAATAGAATCGAATCCAAAAATATATGAGTGGGCAAAATATCTTAATAGAGAACAATTGCCTTGTTTATGGCAACCTAATATGTTTCAATATAAGTTTTTAGTGGACTTAAATTTAATGATGGAATTATTAAGGGAAATAGATACTAATTTTTGTATAGACACCAACCCTAATAATTTTGCTTATACCAAAGAACAAGGTGGAGAAATTTGTTTGTTTGACATAGAGGATGTGCAAAATGGTAATGGTGCTTGGGAGTTAATAGAAGCCGAATACTCTAATATTGAGCCATTTGACAATCCAATTGATAACGATAATTACGAAATTTTAGGTATCGGAGAAGCAAGTCAAGGTGGTGTCTTTTTGGATAAAAGGGATGGGAGTGTATTAAAACTAACTGCAAGTCCATTTGAGGTATTGGGAACGCACAAGGTAATGGAAGCGCAAAAAAGAAGCGATGACTATTTGGTAAACTTTCCTAAAATATATGGCATCAAAAACGTAGGTAAATTAGATTTGGTCAAAGGTGTTCACACAAAGTTTCCTTCTCAAAATAATTACTTTGCAATAAGAAGAGCCGATATTGTTCCTTTTGAAGATGATAGAAGATTGTCTGAAAAGTTGGCATTTCCGACAAATCCAAATACATATTATATAGATTGTATGATTACGACCATTTGCCAATACTACATAATCGTAGAAGATAAAAATGGCTATTGGGGAGATATTTTGATAAATAACGATATTGAGAAGCCTATTGAAGTATTAGGAGAAGTATTGAAAAACCCTAACAAATATATTCGTTCATCCTTTGAAGATGGTGGCAAATTAGAAGCAAAAGGAGATTGTTATTTTGCAAGTGGTAATTTGGTAATGCGTGATTTTTTAAATGAGATAGATTATATAGGAACTCCTTATTTGGTACACGCAGAAGTTCAAGGTCAAGGTGCTTTGAGTAATATTCGGTATGGTCATAGTTGGATAGAAGATGATTTTATGGTTTATGATTACTCAAATAATAGAAAGTTGGCTATTGACAAGAACTTGTACTATAAATTGGGCGATGTTAAAACCGACAATCCTAAAAAATATCAAAAATATACGTTTGACCAAGCAAGACGAAAAATGGTTGAAAGTGGTCATTATGGTTGTTGGGATTTAGATGTTGAATACAAAGAAGGTGGAAAAGTTATGGATGTAGAAACAAAAGAACAAGGTGGCATTGTAAGTGGCAAAACACTCAAAGAGTATATAGAAAATTCAAATTATGGTAATGATTTATCTTTTGTGCAATACATAAACGACAATGATAAATTTGAACTAAAAAACATAGATATAAATGCTCAAATTCAAAAAGATGCAACATTAAAGGATTTCATACAACACGATACTGAAAAATATCAACCTAATGAAAATGAGAGAAAATGGTTAGATAAAGAACCTATAATTATTGGAGATAGTAGTTACGAAACCGATGTGGTTTTAGATGGTTACCATAGAATAAAACAAGCAAAAGCAAACAAAGAAAAAACAATTCTCGCTTATGTAAAAGCATCAAATTATGCAGATGGTGGAAAAGTCAATTCACAAAATTTTGATGGTTATATGATTACAAAATTTGAAGCACCATTAAAATATAACTACGAAAAGGATTGGAAAGTAGAAATCATAAATCCTTATTCTCATTATTATAGAAAAAGAAGTGGTAAAAGAGAACTTGATGCTTATTTAAACCCATCCAATAGATATGACTTAAAGTGGGATTTAGTTTGGTCAATGGTAAATGAATATGGTGGAAAATGGGTTTTTGAAAGCGAAAAAGCAAACCCAAGTGATGTTTTAAAACAAGTAGTAATAATTGAAACAACTTATATGAGAGCAAAAGGTGGCAATATACCAATGAACATAAAATTCTTTGATTCCAAAGGAGAAGTAAAGGAAGAAAAAGATATGGTTGAAAAAATAACATTTGGCAATGACCCGTTTGCAGACACAAGAGTTAGAAAACAAACTCTTGAAGAAATAAGGGAAGAAATGTTGAAAAGCAAAAACCCAATTCAAAGGGAATTAGCAGATGAAACTGCACCTTTTATATATGGATTGCAAGGTTTGAACGATGAAGAGAGAGCAAGATATATGGGATATGAGGATTTAGCAGAACAATTACGAGAAGAACAAAAACAAGATGCAGAATGGGAAGAAACTCGAAAAAACTTTAAAGAATATTTCTATAAAGAATACAATGGGATGCAAGTGGATAGTGTTGAATTTGCAGGTGTCGTAGATATTGATGGAAAAAATAAAAAAATAAAAAGAATCTACGATGATAAGGTATTCAGACCGAGCAAAGCAAAACTCAAAGCATTAGAACAAGAAATATTTGAAGAAAATTTTAAAAAAGGTGGATATGTTTCTTGGAAAGATAAATACAATAAGAAATACGGATATAAAAAAGGAGAAAGTCATTCTTTGAAAGAAATTTCAAAAGATACAAAGGTTTCAATGAAGGGTTTACAAAAAATATATAATAAAGGAGTAGGTGCAAGAAAAACAAACCCTCAAAGTGTTCGTAGTGTTTCTGATGGTAAAAAACGTGGTGGAAAATCTTTAAAAGGCAAGATGAGTGCAGAACAATGGGCGATGGCACGAGTGTATTCGGCAGTAATGGGTGGAAAAGCATCAAAGGTAGATGCAAAAGAACTTAAAATGGCTAAAGGTGGGGATATTAAATTTGATGTTGTAGAAATGGCTCGTCAATTTGATGTTGTTGATAATGATGGAACAAAATATGAGGGAGAAGTAATAAAGCCATTGTCGAAAAGCGAAAAAAATAAAATAATAAAAGCAATAAAAAACATTGCAGAAAATGTTGATGGAAGATTTAGTGATATTGTAGTTGATGATTTTACGAATGAAGAGATATATGCAAATTTAAAATTTGATAATGATGTATATGTTAATTCTCCCCAAGATATTATTTTAGATAGAAAAACATTTGAATTAATCAATAGTGATTATGCAGACCATAGGTATCTTTATGAAAGTGGATATGAATACGCTAAAGGTGGGCATATAAATAATTTCTTTTATGATTATGCAAATGGTGGAGATGTAAAAAATAAGATGATTTTTACCCCACAAGAAATTGAAGATTTGAATGGTACTCTTGCACTTGATTCTATAAATACAATATTGAAAAAATTTGAAAAAGAAATAAAAAATTATGGAATAAATGTTGAAACTGCACCTTTATCTGATGGAGAAATAAAAGAAATAACCACAAATTCACAAATCAAAACTCCACCAAAAAAAGCCTTAAAACATATACAAGGGTTTTTAAATGATTTAGGTGTCAAAACTTATTTAAAATATAAAGGTGTAGGAATTACAAGACGACCATATTTACAACTTGATAGCAATGAATTGGTGGAATTTAATTCAAATTATGCCAAAGGTGGCTCTATGCCAAGCAAATCAAGTTGCTACAAGAAGCAAACTAAATACAAAGATGGTGGTATGATTTTTACATTTGATGAGGGTGGAGAAATATCAGACACTTGTTATGTAAAATACGCAGGTTATCAAATACAAAACACAAGATGCAAAGACGAGGGAATTGATTTCTTTTTAGTTGGAGAATATCGTGAGGTGGCTAAAATGCTTCGAGAAAATTACCCATCAGAATGGATTTACTACAATAGACTATCAAGACTATTTGTAAAACCATCAACTGCAAAAGAGTTTGTAAGGGAAGCATCTAATTATTTTAACCCTAAAGTTCCCATTGAGCCTTATTTCCTTGAAGTCGATAGAAGTTTTGCTACCTACATCAATACATTGAGCATACCTTTTGAGGATATTCCAATTTCAACAAGTGTAGGTCGTAGTGAAAAACCCAAAATAGATTTAAAAGACAAGATAAAAGCAAGAAAAGAGGACAAACAGAGGCAAGAGAAGGAGAAAAGGATGCTTGAACAAGAAAAACCATTTTTTAAAACCGAAGATTTTGTTAAGTCAAATGGTGTTTATTGGGCGATTGCTTTAGTTGTAAATATTGGTGGCAAGGGAGATTTTGGAGATAATTTGTGGAAAAACTCAATCCTTAACGAAAACATACCTTATGATAATGGCATTTCGGTTATGACTTTAGTTCACGAGTATGCTCATTGTTTAGACTATAATCAAAGTATTGCACAAGGCAGAGTATATAAAAGACCAATATATGAATTAGAGTTGCTTTCAGGTCGTAATTCAATAGGCGAACCTTTTACCCAAGACGAACTGAAAAAAATGCGATTGGCACAACAACAAGGTGGAGAAAGAAGCACTCTTTTGTCAAATCATAAAGAATACTTTGTCAAGGCATTAAGCGATATTTTGAGAGCAGGTATGAGTGGCAACATTTCAATACTCAATCGTATAGAAGATGAAGCACATCAAATAGAAAAAAGAGTTGGTGGAGAAGCGTATGCCGAACAACAAAGGCAAGATGCTAAAAATGAATTTTTACTTGCAATGCAGAAAACTATTGAAAAGGCAAACAAAGTGAACTTGGGTGTTCAAATACCTACAAAATTTAAAGAGTTTTTGAAGAACACAAATTCTGCGTTTATTGTTGAATTGCCAATAACCGAAATTGATAAAAAAATAGCAATTCAATTGAAACCTCATCTTGATGTTTATAAAAATATTGTAAAAGAAAATATGGCATATAACCCTTCACAAAATGCAAAATTACTAAACGAATTAAGAAAGTTAGAAAAGGATATAAAAAGGCTTCAAGAAAGAACTTAATTATATTACAAAATAAATAATGTAGGGTATTTGTTATACCTAAATACAACAATGAAATATGTGGTTTTTTTTACTTATTTTTGTATGTTGTAGATAAATATAAAAGCGTATTATGTCGTCAAAAGCAAAAGGTGGTATTACAAAAGGCAAATCACACGCAGAAGGTGGTATTCCTATGGTTGTAAAAAGCACAGGTCAGAAAGTAGAGTTAGAGGGTGGAGAAGGTGTCATAAACAAAAAGAATATGGCAGACACTAAAAAGCACGAATTTGAAGGCAAAATGCTTACAAAGTGTGAAATTGCATCTGAAATTAATTCTGATGGTGGAAATGGTGTTGAAATTGATTGCGATGGTATTGTAGGAAAAAAATACAAGCACGAAGAAGGTGGTCGTATTTTTTCAAAAGAAATACACGATAGGGGAGAAAACATAGATTCAATATACGACTTATCTTATAGTCAATTATTAGAATTGGTACACGATTACAATGATAACTCTGATAATGAAGAATTAGCAAAAGAAATTTCTAAAATACAAGAATTTGAATTTGATGCAGTTGATTATGCAGATTTTAATTTAGTAGTTGAAGAGTATCTTAATAAACATACTAATAGCGATGAGGAAGCACAAGATGTTTTAATTCAAGCATACGAAAGAACAAATGTTAAAGTACCTAACAAATTCAAATTTATAGAACCATACGCTAAAGGTGGTGGAATGTTTGGATTAGGTACTGATATGATGTCTAAAGCAAATGTAGATGCAAACGATGTTTACTTTTTTCTATATGAAAAAAATATGGAAGGTAAAAGGTTTGATAGTGCCGAAGAAGTATTTGATGCAATAAATGAAAGATATGCAACAGGCAGAGTTTATCATTACTCCAAAAAATCAGTAGAAGCAGGTTTCAATGCTTTCAAGAATGACAACTACGCAAAAGGTGGAGAGATTGAGGAGTGGAGTATTCAAACAGATAATGAAGATGAACATTTTGATAATGAAGATGAAGCGACAGAGTTTTGGAAAAGTTTATCTGAAAAAGAAAGGAAAAGTGGTCAATACTTTAGAAAAAGTTATTTCAAAAATGAAGATGGAGAGTATGAAGAAGATGAAGTAGAAATAATAGAGCAATTCGCAAAAGGTGGTGTTCCTTATTCAAAAAGATTTTTTGATATAGTAGAATACTCAAAAGATGGAACGATTGTAAGAAAAATTGAAAATAAAAATACTTATGAAGCCGAAGATATTTTTTTCAAATTAAATAATACTAATCCTGTAAGAAGTGGGTATCATTATGTAAAAATGGAAGAAAGATTTGCAAAAGGTGGAAAAGTATCAAAGAAATATAAGGTATTTAATTACACCGATAACATTTACGCATCAAACCAAACATTTAATTCTATTGCCGAAGCAAAAAAGTTCATCAAAGATTTTAGGAAAAGATTTGAAGCGCAAGGATATTATCGAGATAATAGGTGGAATAAAATAGCACCTCAACATATTGACTTGGAAGTTATTAAAGCAAATTTTAACCCCTATCGTTTTGAAAAAGGTGGAGATGTCAAAGCATTGAAAAATATTTCAAAAGCATTAAAGAAAGGAAGCAAAATCCATAAAAAACAAAGTGAGCAATTAAAAGGTGCAAGTATTTCGCACAAGGCTCAAAGTAAGAAACTTGATAAAATTGCAAATGATTTGTCAAAAGTAAATTACGCAGAGGGTGGAGAATTGAAGGATGAACAAGTGCAATATGGAAGTTGGTATGTAGAAATTAGTGAGGATGAAAATAATGAAGAAATAAGAAATCAAGAGGTTGCAAGATTAATCCGAGAAGGATATTTTAGTGGTTTTGAACCTACTTGGAGTTTAGAGATAACTGATATTGATGGGGATATAGATGAACCAACACAAGAAGAAATTGCGAGATTAGTTGAAGAAGGTTATACGAGTGGAGAAGTGGTTATGTATAAATACGCTAAAGGTGGGATGACTAAATCTTTGGAAGTAGAACCTCCTATTGCTTATATAAAAATTGATGGTGGTTTTTTTGATACGGATGAAGATACTTATGATTTAGTTAATGACCTATTAAAAAAACATAATATCGAAATTGATAATAGTAAAGATTGGCATACACAAGGTTATGCTATGGAAGAAGTTGGTAATGATGATGATTCTCTTTTCATAAAGGTCAATATGAATGATGCGCCACATCCAAAAAAATTGAAGCAAGATATAATTAATTTGCCATCAAGAATAGATTATACGTTTACTTATAATTACGCTAAAGGTGGTAATGTTCCGATGAATGTAAAATTCTTCGATTCCGAAGGAAAACAAAAAGGAGAAAAGAATATTTCAGTTAATGATAAAAAAGAAACTGATTTGCGAAGTATGACACCAATGAACTCTGAAATGGTAGATTCATTACCCCCAAATGCGAAATATATTGATACTATAAAGGGAGTAGAAATTTATAAAGATAAAGTTACGGATTCTTATTATTTCAAACTCGCAGATGGCAAATTTGCGAAAGGTGGAAGTATTGATGAATTTAACCAAACTTATAAAAGATTTGAAGATAACATAAGAGAAGCCTTTGGACAACCAAGACAAAACAACATTGTGATTTTAGAATCTGACTATGGTTTTAAAAAGAGTGAATTACCTCAACTACGAACAAAAGATAAAGGTCTTTTTACCAAAATGTTGGTTTCTAAATATGGTGCTAATGTAGTAACACAAGACATAATGGTAAAAGCAAAACTTTTAAAGCCAATTCAAAGCGAAATTAATTTAAAACAAGTAGAGGTTATAGCAAAGGTTTCAAAAGGCAAAATGAATCCAAATAAACCTATTACAATAAGTAAAGATGGCTACATTATAGATGGACACCATCGTTGGTATTATGCACAACAAAACGATTTAGAATTAAGTGTCTTACAAATAAATCTTGATGCAAATAAGGTTATAGATGAAATTTGGCAGAGTGGATTGGCAGAAAAAGAAGATATAGATTCAGTCCGTAAGCAAAATGGTGGTAAAATTTAAAAAAAAAAGAAATGAGCAGTCATAATAAAAGTTTTATGGAACAACTTGATGATGATGCAGAAATGTCATTATCGAAACAAGATAGAGATTATAAAAATAAATTTTCGAGGAAATATCGCCAAGAGGTTGCAAATATGCTTGGTCGAAGAGCAATGCTCATTTCGGAAAGGCAGTCTGAAACCCCTTTAGACGAGCAACTACATTTGTTTATGAACGAAGAGGGTTATTTTGGTGTAGATTTAGATGCTTTAATCAGTAAATATGCACCATCAGAAACATTTATGGATGG
>MDTD01048822.1_pt1 | contig 10628 bp, 11 predicted proteins | sample 811221 | NCBI WGS metagenome assembly MDTD01 (sample SAMN05326646, study PRJNA326480) | marine metagenome | isolation source: seawater | place: Pacific Ocean: South West | collected 2011
AGGTGTCATATTTTCTTCTCTGCATGGAACTTTATCTAACTCGATTTCAATACCTAAGTTACCTTTTGATGCCATTTCAACACTCGAAGAAGTTAATCCTGCTGCACCCATATCTTGTATTGAAATTATTGAATTGTCTTTCATTAATTCAAGGCAGGCCTCCATCAAAAGTTTTTCAGTAAAAGGATCTCCAACTTGTACTGTTGGTTTTTTTTCGACTGAATTTTCATCAAATTCTGCAGAAGCCATGGAAGCTCCATGAATTCCATCACGACCAGTTTTGGATCCAACATAAACTACAGCTTTATTTATACCTTTAGCCTTAGAGTAAAAAATTTTGTCTTTTTTAGCGTGACCTACAGCCATTGCGTTTACTAAAATATTCTCATTATAAGTATCGTTGAACTTTGTCTCCCCAGCAACTGTTGGTATACCAATACAATTTCCATAGCCACCAATTCCAGAAACAACTCCATTTAATAAATTTTTTGTTTTTGAATTTTTTGGTGAGCCAAAATGAATTGAATTAAGTAATGCAATTGGTCGTGCTCCCATCGTAAAAACATCTCTCAATATTCCACCAACACCTGTTGCAGCTCCTTGATAAGGCTCAATATATGAAGGATGATTATGACTCTCTATTTTAAAAATTATAGCATCATTATCTCCGACATCAATTACACCAGCATTTTCACCTGGACCTTGAATTACTTGTTTACCTTTAACTGGTAATTTTTTAAGATGAATTTTTGATGATTTATATGAACAATGTTCGTTCCACATTGCTGAAAAAATTCCAAGCTCTAATAAATTAGGTTCCCTTTTTAATAATTTTTTAATCCTCTCAAATTCCTCAATTTTTAATCCATGTTTTATGATTATTTTATTAGTTATTTTCATTTTTATTTAACAAACTTGTGAATAGATTTATTCCATCTTTATTAGATATTATCTCATCTATCATTCTTTCAGGGTGAGGCATCATTCCTAAAATATTTTTTTTTGAGTTTAGAATACCAGCAATGTTTTCTAAAGACCCATTTGGATTTGAGTTTTCATTTATATTCCCTTTTTCGTCACAATATTTGAAGACAATCAGGTTTTCGTTTTTTAATTCTTCAAGATGTTTTGTGTCTGTGAAATAATTACCTTCATTGTGCGCAATATTAATTTTCAAAACTTGATCTTTTTTGTACTTATTCGAAAAGCTTGTTTTATTGTTGATTACATTGATATAGACATCTTTATTAATAAATCTTAAATTTTTATTTCTTAACAATGTACCCCTTAAAAGACCAGTTTCAGTTAAAATTTGAAACCCATTGCAAATTCCTAAAATTAAACAACCAGATTTTGCTGATTTAATAACCTCATTAATAATTGAGGATTTTCCAGCAATTGCTCCTGATCGCAAATAGTCACCGTAAGAAAAACCACCAGGTATTACAATTAAATCAGACTTCGGTAATATAGTTTCTTTATGCCATACCATTTGATTTTTAAATTGAAGTTTTTCTAAAGCTACAGCTATGTCCCTATCACAATTTGAACCAGGAAAAACAATTACAGATGATCTCATTAAATTTTACTTATTTTGTAATCTTCAATAATTAGATTAACTAAAAGTTTTTTACACATCTCATCTACTTTTTGTTTTGCAGAGTCATCATCTTTCTCATTAATTTCAATTTCAAAATATTTACCTTGCCTAATATTTTTAAGACTATCTATGCCCATATTAATCAAGGTATTTTGCACAACTTTTCCTTGTGGATCTAAAACGTTTTTTTTAAGAGTTACTGTTATTGAAAATTTCAATTTATTTTTTTTTAAATTTGATTGGAATTGTTTTGCCAAAATTAACTTCACTTATATTAGTTTCCTCTGGCATAATACCTAATCTTCTAGCAACTTCTTGGTATCCTTGTATTATGTTTCCTAAATCTTTCCTAAATCTATCTTTATCTAATTTTTTTTCAGTTCTTGAGTCCCATAAACGACATGTATCAGGGCTTATTTCATCTGCTAAAACAATTTCTTTTTCGTCTATTTCTTTATTCCAAGCTTTTCCATATTCAACTTTAAAATCTACAAGTTTAATTCCTATTCCTCTAAACATACCGACTAATAAATCATTTATTCTAAGAGTAATTTTATCAATTAATTCAATTTCTTTTTCAGATGCCCATCCAAAAGAAAAAATATGTTCTTTAGATATTAAAGGGTCATTTAGTTCATCTTTTTTGAAGCAGTATTCTAAAAGAGGTTTATCCAATACTGTTCCCTCCGGTATGCCCAATCTTTTTGTTAAAGACCCTGTTGCAATATTTCTTACAATGAATTCAATGGGAAAAATTTCAGCTTTCTTAATCAATTGTTCACGCATGTTTAATCGTTTTATTAAGTGTGTTTTTATTCCACATTGAGAAAGATTCGTCAAAATATACTCTGAAATTCTATTATTAAGAACGCCCTTACCTTCTATTTCTGTTTTTTTTAAATTATTGAAAGCTGTAGCATCATCCTTGAAATGTTGAATGATTATATCTTTATCTTTTGTTTCGTAAAGAATTTTAGCTTTACCTTCGTATAATTTTTTTCCTTTATTCATTAGATTATTTTTTTAGGCTTCGTTTGAAAATTATATTAATTTTTTTCGTATGATAACTAAAATCAAATAACTTTTTAAGTTTATTAACAGGTATTTGATTTGTAATTTTTTTATCAGAGATGATTTTGTTAAAAAAAGATGAATTTTCCTTCCATGCTTGTATTGCGTGTTTCTGAACAATTTTGTAAGATTGTTCTCTTGTAAAACCTACGTTAGTTAATTCTAGAAGAACTCTTTGTGAAAAAAAAATACCATTAGTTATATCTAAATTTTTTTTCATATTTTTAGGATAAACATTTAAATTCGTGACAATATTATTTAGTCTATTCAAAGCAAAATCTAATGCAATTGTGGTATCTGGGCCAATATTTCTTTCAACCGCTGAATGAGAAATATCTCTTTCATGCCACAAAGCAACATTTTCAAAAGCCGGAATAACGCTTGACCTTATCAATCGCGCTAAACCAGTTAAATTTTCACTTAAGATCGGATTTTTTTTATGAGGCATCGCTGATGATCCTTTTTGATTTTTACTAAAAAATTCTTCTACCTCTAAGACTTCTGTTCTTTGTAGATGTCTAATCTCAACTGCAAATCTTTCTATTGAACAAGCAATAATTCCCAAAGTTGAAAAAAATTGTGCGTGTCTATCCCTTGGAATTATTTGCGTTGAAATTGGTTCAACATTTAGTCTTAATTTTTTTGCAACAAATCCTTCTACTCTAGGATCAATGTTAGCAAAAGTTCCAACCGCTCCAGAAATTGCACAAGTAGAAATTTCTTTTACAGAATTTTCTAAACGTTTTTTGTTTCTTAAAAATTCCTGATAAAAAGTTAACATTTTAAGTCCAAAAGTGATTGGTTCAGCATGTATTCCATGACTTCTTCCAATACATAAAGTGTATTTGTGTTTTAATGCTTGTTTTTTAATTGATTGAAGTAGTTTATTTATATCTTTTAATAATATTTCCCCAGATTGTTTTAATTGGATGTTAAAGCACGTATCCAAAACATCGGAGGATGTCATCCCTTTATGCAAATATCTTGCTTCGACACCAGCTTTTTCAGTAATTGAAGTCAAGAAAGCAATAATGTCGTGCTTTACTTTTTCTTCAATTTGTAAAATTCTTTTGGGATTAATTTTTGCTTTTGATCTAACTTTTTTTACGACACCTTTAGGTATAATCTTTAATTTCTCCATTGCTTCTGCAGCGGCTAATTCTATCTCAAGCCAAATAGAGTATCTATTTTGATCTTCCCAAATATTTTTTATTTCTTTTCTAGAATATCTTTCAATCATCAAATTAAATTTGTCTCATTAGATTGGGTAAAAATTTTATATCCGTCCATTGTTACACCTATTGTATGTTCAAATTGTGCTGAAAGAGATTTATCTTTTGTTACTGCTGTCCAACCATCTTTGAGAGTTTTAGTCTCGTAACTTCCAAAATTTATCATTGGTTCTATGGTAAATATCATTCCTGCTCTTATCAATTCTCCAGTTCCTTTTTCTCCATAATGTAAAACATTCGGTTCTTTATGAAATTTCTGACCTATTCCATGCCCGCAAAAATCTTGTACAACTGAAAATCCTTGAGCTTCGACATGATTTTGAATTGTAGAACCAATGTCACCTAAGCGGACTCCATCTTTAACTATACTGATAGCTTTCATTAAAGACTCATAAGTAGTTTTAATTAATTTTTCAGCTTTTATAGAAACTTCACCAATCTTAAACATTCTACTGGTATCTCCGTGCCAACCATCTTTTAAAGCTGTAACGTCAACATTTACAATATCTCCTTCTTTTAAAACCTTGTCTGAAGGTATACCATGGCACACAACATGATTAGTTGAAGTGCAACAGGATTTCGGAAATCCTCTATAAAATAATGGTGCTGAGTAAGCCTTATGATCATTGATAAATTCATAACAAATTTTATCAATTTTATCTGTAGAGATACCTGGTTTTACAATTTTACTTACTTCATCTAATGCGCCTGATGCAATTGATCCAGCTATTTTAGTTTTTTCAAATGCCTCTTTAAAATTTTCACTCATTAAATTTTTAATTTTATTTTATTATTGAGTTTTATTCCTTTTGAGGAAAATTTACAATCATAGCAAAGAATTTTTAGTTTTTTTTTAACAGCTTTGTTTAATGCTGTAGAATAATTAGGATCTATATCTTTAGCAATTGTAAATGATTTACAATCATCTCTTTGTATTAAATAAAGGATATATATCTTATAATTTTTCTTACTTGCTATTAACAGTTCGTTAATATGTTTAAGACCTCTTGTAGTAATAGCGTCTGGAAATTCAGCAAGTGCTTTTTTCCTAGAGAGAGTTACATTTTTTACTTCGATAAAAGATGTATTTTTTTTTTCAGATACAAGAAAATCAAATCTAGTATTAAGCCCAAATTTTGTCTCAGGTTTTATATCTAAAATTTTACCAAATTCTTTGATTAAATTATTTTTAAGAGCGTGATGTACTATTTTATTTGTTGAATGAGTATTTACACCTACTTTAGAATTATTATCTTCAATAATTTCTAAAGTATATTTTAATTTTCTATTTGGGTTATTAGATTTACTAATCCAAACTTTATTCCCTTTTTTTAGAAGCCCATACATAGAGCCCGTATTAGGACAATGAGCTGTTATAATTTTATTATTAATTTCTATATCTACAAAAAATCGCTTATATCTTTTTATAAATAGTCCTGGTATTAATCTATTTTCAAAATTCATATATATTTATATCTTTTATGAGTAAAAAAATAAAAAAAATAAATGCTGCAATTTTAATAATTGGTAATGAAATTCTTTCAGGTCGTACTCAGGATAAAAATATCACATTTATCTCTAATTGGTTGAACTCAAAATGTGGCATTTCAGTTAAAGAGGCTAGAATAATTCCAGATGATGAAAAAATGATTATTAAAAATATTTTGAGTTTATCCAAAAAATTTAACTATGTTTTTACTACTGGCGGAATTGGACCAACTCATGATGATATTACAGCAAAGTCAATTTCAAAAGCATTCAAAGTAAAGTACGATTATAATGAAGAAGCATATTTAATTCTAGAAAAATATTATGGAAAGAAAAAATTTAATGATGGAAGAAAAAAAATGGCTAAAATGCCTCGAGGCGCTAAATTAATATACAATCCTTCAAGTGCTGCTCCAGGTTTTATTATTAAAAATGTTCTATCTTTACCAGGCGTTCCATCAATATTAAATTCAATGATAGAAAACTGTAAAAGATATTTAGTTAAAGGATTAAAAATCCACAGCGAAACAATAAATCTTTTTACTGTTGAAAGTAATATTTCAAAAGAATTAGGTTTAATTCAAAAAAAATATAAGAAATCTGTTGATATAGGAAGCTATCCTTTTTTTAGATTAGGTAAAATAGGTGTTGCGATAGTTTCTAGATCAACTTCATTGACGAAATTGAAAATTATTAACTCTGATTTGATGAAACTTATTAAGAAGAAAAAGATAGAAATTTTAAAAATTTAAATTAAATTATAGACTTCATCTACTGATATAGTTTCAATGTCTTTAGTGCCATATAATTTTTTGGTATCTAATATCTTAGTGTAATTATTTTTTGGAGCAAATTTATCTGAGCTGGTAGGTCCAAACAAAACTATCATAGGAACATTTGCAAGACCCATCATGTGCATTACTCCGTTATCTATAGAAATAGCTAGATCTAGTCTTGAAGATAAAGCTGTGACTAATGCTGGACAAGTTAAATCAGACTTAGTCTCAGGAAATAAAGCTGATGGGACCTGATTTTTAATTTTTTCAATTATGTGTTCTTGATTTTTTTCAATAAAAAAAACTGGTATTTTATTTTTTATTAAAGATTTATTTGCTAAAGAAATAAATTTATAAATAGACCAACTTTTTTTTCTATATTCATTTCCCTGTGTAATAGAAAAACCAATATAATTAGATTTTGGCAATAATCTTTTCGCCTCATTTAATAAATTTTTCGGTAGTTTATTACAATTAAAATTTATTAATTTAATTTTATCTTCTAAGAAGATGGATAAGTTTTTTAAATGATCGTTTGAACTGGTTTTGAATTTTTTGGTCGCTAGTAAGTTATTAAAAGTAGTAGAATAAAAATGAACATGCGGAATCTTTTTAAGTATTAAAGAATTTCTAATTTTAGATTGTAAATCTATAATTAAATCAAATTTTTTTTGATTAGTTTGTTTAAAATATTTCTTTACAAAGAATAAGTGCCACCATCTAAAACCAAAATACTGTAATTTTAAGTCAAGGGAATCTATCTTAACATTAAATTCTTTTAACTTGCCCTCAAAATGGTTTTTATGCGCTCCTAAATAATAAATCTTAGATCTTCTAAAGTGATTTTTTAGACTAAGAATTAAAGGCATTATTTGTATAGAGTCTCCTAGTCCACCACCAGAGTTATAAATTAAGATATTTTTCATACAATGAATATACTTTATTAGATGTGAATATTAATATAAATTTATTTTAATATAGTAAATTTACGTTTTATTTATGTTTAGAAAATAAACATATAGCAATAAACAATATAGGTCATAAGATTATTTAGCTAAAATTATTTAATGAATTCATTTACAAAAATAATAAAAATAATATTTGTTTTTTTTAAAATTTTTCTTATCACATTTTGTCTAATTTTAAGTATTGATTTTTTAATAGGTAATAAAATTCTTCAATTTATTGACCCTTTAATCAAAGAGACAGAATTTTATGATAAAAGAGTTAAAATTTGGAATAACACATTTCACCATACTTTTAAAAAAAATGTAAATATGAAATCTGTAGGTATTGAGAAGAATAACAGATTTTGTACTAATCATTTGGGATTTAAGTCTAACTGCAATTTTAAAAAAGTTAAAAATTTTAAATTTGGTTTCTTAGGTGATTCTTTTACAGAAGGAATTGGCTTAAATCATGAAAATACTTTTGTTGGTTTATTTGAGAAAAAATTGGGAAAACAAGTTGCAAATATGGGAGTAAGTTCATATTCACCAAAAATACACTTATCGAAAATTAATTTTTTTTTAAACAAAGGCATTTTATTTGAGCACGTAATACTTTTTTTAGATATTAGCGATTATTTTGATGAGGCAAATTATAAATTTAACCAGGCCAAACTATCAGTTGAACATAATAAAAAAGAACTTAAGAGAATTTGGGCAAGGGAAAATTTTCCTTTCACAAATTATTATTTTTATGTGCTAAAAAAAATTAGAAAAAGTTTAAACATAGAAGAAATTAAGATCGATACAAATAAAGAAATTAAATTTGATAATAGTGTTATGATTAAAACGTCTTGGCTTAATGAAGATATTGAAAAATATAAAATAAAAGAAAAAACTTTATTAAATATTCATAATGAGACTAAATATTATGTTGATCAAATTTATCAAATATTAAAAAAAAGGGATATTAAGTTCAGCTTAGCTATTTATCCATGGCCGCAAAACTATTTAAATAGAAAAAATAATGTTTTTTACCGTGAAGAATGGAAAAATTTTTGCATTAATAGATGTATTAATTTTTTCGATTATTTCGAAGAATTTGATAATCTTATTGAAAAAGAAGGTTATGATCAAGTTTATAAGAAATATTATATATACAAAGATATTCACTTCAATAAAGATGGAAATATATTAATTGCAGATAAAATTATTAAAGCTTTAATTAGACAAAATGTGGATTAATAGTAAAATTTTAAAATGAAAAAGTTTTTAATCATTACAGTTTCTTTGATTTTTATATCCATAGCCTTAGTTGTTTTCTTTAGCGATACAATAATTAAAAAAAACTTAGAGGGCATTTTATCTAAAAACATAAATAGATCAGTCAAAATTGCTGATTTTGATGTAAGCTATTTAAGTGGAGAAATTAATTTAGATAAGATTGAGATTAATAATAAAGATTTTCCAGGTAAACTTTTAGTAGTTGACCAAGCTTTTGCTAAGCTAGATCTTTTATCATTTTACGAGGATGTTATAGTAATTGATAACATTATGCTTGATGGAATTGGTTTAAATTATTACTTTGATTTAAATAATATTTCTAAAAACAACTTTACTTTATTAAAAAAAACTCTTGAAAATAAAAAAAGTACAAATAGAAAGCCAGATGATAAAAAGTTTTTAATAAAACAATTAGATATTAAAGACATTAATGTTTCTGCTTCCTCTTCTAAACTTAATCTTAGCCAAACAGTAAAATTAAGTGATATGAAATTTGAAAATCTTGGTAACACAAAAGAAAGTAAAAATTATAAAGCTATTGCAAAAAAAACTATTGATAAAGCTTACAACGAATTAAAAAGAAAACTTACTTCCGGGGCGGTTGACCAAAATGTAATTAAAGACAAAATTAAAGATGAATTAAAAAATAAATTTAAAAAAATTTTAAAATAAAATGAAAAAAATATTGTTAATTTTTTTAATTAAATTATTAACGTCAACTAATCTTTCAGCTAAGGATCCTAAAAGCTCATTCCCTACTTTTACCAAATGGTTATTAGATAATGGATATAATCAATATGTTGATATTGATTCAAAAGGAGTTCCTAGACATAATTTAAAGCTAAATGTAAGTAAAAAACTTTGGAAGATCCCTTATGATTCAAATCCAAACAAAGATACTTTGATTTATTACTTTTATAGATATAATTTTAGTCATTTAACTGGTGATCCTAACACATACTCATGGTCACCAATTGAAATCGAACCCTCAAAGAAACCTTATAAACTTGAATTTAATCTCATAGAGGACAAATTTGTAAAAAAACAACTCAAAACAAAAGGTTTAGTGAGCTACTTATATTATCAAGATGGTAAAGTTCTAATCGATGAAATTTCACCTGATGAAAAGCTAGGAGAATTTATTAAACATGATACTAGGTTATATTCAATGTCGATGGGTAAATCTGTGATGTCCTATATTTTAGGTCATGCAATATGCGAAGGTTATATAGATAATATTGATAGTACAATAGATGATTGGCCTGTTTTAGAAACTTCACTTTATAATAATCAGAAATTAATTGATTTGTTAAATATGGCACCCGGTGACCAAAAAGTTATTTATGAGTGGGCAGACGGTGCTGGCATAAAAGCAGATAATAATTACGATTATCAAGTAAACAATATTTATACTACAATAGGTTTCTATTTTCAAAATACTGAAAAATCTAAAAATATTTATAATTACAATGGGTTTATTACTATGATACTTCATAATTATTTAAGATATAAAACTGGCGATAATTACAAAGTACTATTAAACAAAATTTTTCAAAATAAAGTTAAAAACGAACACAACGTTCAATTTATTGAAATGAACAGTGGCTCTGAAGAATGGGGGATTGGTCATTCTAGCGTGCGTATAACGAGACATGATTGGCTTAGACTTGCCAAAGCTATGATGGAAGATTATCAAAATAATACATGCGTAGGAGAGTACTTAAAAGAGATTCACAAAAGAAGAATTTCTAAAAACTTAGGAGGAGATAAAGACGAACCAGAATTTAATAGGACTAAAACATATGGTGGACAATTTCATTTTGATTATCCTGGCTTAATAAATAGAGTTGTATTTGGTTTAGGCGGTCGAGGAGGAAATGCAATTTTAATAGATGTTGAAAATTCTAGAATAGTTGTGATTAATTCAATTCAATACAACAATGGTAAATATAAATATAATGTGAAAAAACTCTTAATTGATCCAATTAAAAAAGGTGAAGAAGCTTTTAAATAATTTTAATCCTATAAAATATGGGAAGACTAAGTGCAGGCTAGGAGATAGAAATAGAAAATAATTTTTTTTTACTTCTTTAAAACTCTTGTGTATTAATATACTAACAAAAAACATTATAAATAACGACGTGCCCTCGTGGTGAAATTGGTAGACACAAAGGACTTAAAATCCTTGCCCTTTTGGGAGTGCCAGTTCGAGTCTGGCCGAGGGCACCAT
>MDTD01147666.1_pt1 | contig 10628 bp, 10 predicted proteins | sample 811221 | NCBI WGS metagenome assembly MDTD01 (sample SAMN05326646, study PRJNA326480) | marine metagenome | isolation source: seawater | place: Pacific Ocean: South West | collected 2011
AATAAAATAATTTAATTCAAATTAATTCAATCCGACTCATAAGTTCATCAGATATGAAAATATCCTTTTTTACATTTTCATTAAATTTACTCAAACGTTTTGAGCCAGGAAGTCTTGATCCCTCTTGAGTTATAATAGAGTCAACAAGTTCTTTTAAATAAGAATTATAATCTGGGTTAAATTTTTTTGGATCAATAGCTATAAAAAATTGACCCGTTGACGGAGGCCCACCATCCTCTCCTGCGAATGAAGAGGCTTTTGTGCCGAGATTTCCACCAGCAACACAAGAAGTTAATATTTCAACCATTAAACCTGCACCAAAACCTTTATATCCTCCTGTAGGAGCCATACTTCCTTTAAGTGCATCTTTAGCATTTGTTGTGACGTTGCCATCTTTGTCAAATGCCCATCCCTCTGGAATTGGCTCATCTGCTTTTGCTCTTACAGAAATTTCACTTTTTGCAACCACACTAGCAGATTGATCAATAATAATTAAGGCCTTTCCATTTTGGGGTGCAGCTAATGAATACGGATTAGTTCCTATGACTGGCTTAATGCAACCCATAGGAGCAATTGAAGCGGGTGCATTAGTGAAACCTAATCCAATTAGATTTTTTTCTGCAATTTTTTTAGTATGAAAACCTAGAACTCCGCAATTATATGAATTGTTTACCGACATACATGATATTCCCTCATTTTTACTCATTTCACATAGAAGCTTAAGTCCAATATTAATAGCAGTATGAGCAAAACCATTATCTGCATTTACCCTGATTGATGAGCTTGAAATTTGCTCTAGTGTAGGTGAGGCTTTGCCTTTAATCTTGCCTATTCTTAAATGGTTGCAATATATGGGTAAATAATGAAAACCATGACTTTTTATTCCACTAAACTCTGCATCAATTATTCCGTCAATAATACCAAGGCTATTTTCCTTATTACACCCTGATTTTATTAACTTTTGAGAGGCAAGGTCTTGAGCTTGAGATTTATTTAAGTAAGGCATATTAAAAAATTAGATAGTTTTATTATTTGTAATCAAGTGAAATAAACAAAGTACGACAAATAAACATTATAAATAATTTGCATGATATGACTCTAAATGTTTAACTGTTTATAGATATATCTACAAAGGAGGAAATATGTCAATATTTCGTATATTTACTGCTCTTTTCCTTGCATTAGGGATAACTTCTATCTCCAGCAGTGCTAAGGCAAGTTGTGGTAATGTAACTATTGCAGAGATGAACTGGGCTTCTGCTCAGGTTATCGCTCACATTGATGCTACTATTCTACAGTATGGCTATGGATGTGATGTTGAATTAATTCCTGGTGATACAATGCCTACATCTACATCTCTTATTGAGAAAGGTGAGCCATCTATTGCTCCTGAACTGTGGTCTCAGAACCTAAAACAAGTTTTAGATCCAGCAGAAGCTGAGGGCTTAATTAAAAACGTAGGTAAAGTATTTGAAAATGGTGGAGAAGAGGGACTTTGGGTACCTACTTATCTTGCTGAAGCAGAGGGTTTAGTAACCATTGAAGACGCTCTTGCAAGACCAGATCTTTTCCCACATCCTGAAGACTCAAGTAAAGCTGGCTTCTACGGATGCCCTGCTGGATGGAACTGTCAGATTACTACTACACAAATGTTTAAAGCATATGGTATGGGTGATGCTGGTTTTGAATTTATTGATCCAGGTTCAGGTGGCGCTCTTGCTGGTGCGATGGGTGAAGCATACAACAAAGGTGAAGGTTGGATGGGTTACTATTGGGGCCCAACAGCGATCCTTGGTAAATATGATATGACTAAGTTAGATGAAGGAGTTGATCATAACGCTGAAACTTGGATTTCTGAAATCAATGACTTAGAGGTAGCTGCTCCGGGTAAAAATAGATATCCAGCTTCTACTGTTGAAACCTATGTAGGCTCAGACATGCTTGATAATTATGTGGTAATGAACTATCTTGAAAAGAGAAGTTTTCCAAATACATTATTATCACAAATGTTAGCGTGGAAAGATGGCGAACAAGCTGAAGCTTCAGAAGCTGCTGAACACTTCTTATTAGAAAATGAAGATGTTTGGAAGAACTGGACTTCTGCAGATGCCAGAATAGCTATTAAAAAAGAACTAGGAATGATGTAAATCATTTAAGTTGTGCCCCCCTTAAATAATTAAGGGGGGCTTTTTTAGTAACAAATTTTTTTTAAATAATGTCTAACTTTTTCACTGAATTTCCTGAAATGCCTAAGGCCACTTATCGTGGTATGAAAAAGGCAATTGATGCTGGATATAAAGATTTCGCTAGAGAATGGGGGGATACTATTGATGCTATTTTCAACCCATTATTAAAATTATTAGTTTTTTTTGAAGATTTATTAATTGCCACACCTTGGCCCATTTTCATGATTGTTTTAATTGCTCTTACATATTGGGGAAGCAGAAGTATAAAATTATGTGTTTCTACTTTTCTAGCTTTTGTATTTATTGGTTACTTCCAAATGTGGGAGGAAACTATGAGCACAATAGCTATTATTCTCACTTCTGTGATTATGGCTGTAGTTATTGGTCTTCCAACAGGTATCGCGATGTCTCGTTCTGATCGCACTGAAAAAATAGTCACTCCAATATTAGACGTTATGCAAACAATGCCGCCTTTTGTTTATCTTATTCCTATTGTTATGTTAATGGGTATTGGAAAAATACCTGGCCTTATATCTGTTGTTATCTATGCTATACCCCCTCTCATAAGACTAACTAACCTTGGAATAAGAGAAGTAGATCAAGAGGCACTTGAAGCAGCTGATGCTTTTGGAGCAACAAAAAAACAAAAATTATTTGAAGTTCAGCTTCCTTTAGCTTTACCAACTATTTTTGCAGGAATTAATCAAACGATTATGATGGCACTTGCTATGGTTATTATCGCTTCGATGATTGGCGTCAAAGGACTTGGTCAACCTGTTCTTCAATCGATTTATAACCAATACTTTACAAAAGGGGTTTTATATGGTTTGGCCATTGTAATTGTTGCGATTGTTTTTGATCGTGTTTCTCAATCATATGGAAAGCGTATTCAAAAGCATCGTTCTGGAAAACTAATCTAATGCCTGAGGCAAAGATTAAAATTAAAAACCTTTATAAAATTTTCGGTAAAAATCCGATATTGGCTATGGAGCATGTCAAAAACGGAGTCGGCAAGGATGAGCTTTTAGAAAAACATAATCATGTTTTAGGTCTTAAAGATATCAACTTAGATATAGAAGAAAAATCAATTCAAGTAGTGATGGGTTTATCAGGCTCAGGTAAGTCTACTTTAATTCGTCACATAAATCGTTTAATTGAGCCTACTGATGGAAGCGTGACCATTGATGGAATAGAAGTTTTAAAAATGAATGAAGAAGAACTAAGAAATTTTAGAAGAAGTAAAACTGCTATGGTTTTTCAAAGATTTGCATTACTACCTCACAAGACTGTTTTGCAAAATACTATTTTTGGATTACACATTCAAAATATCAATGAAGAAGAAGCCAAGAAAAAAGCTCTTAGATGGATTGAAAGAGTAGGTTTATCTGGATATGAAGATAAATATCCTCAACACCTGTCAGGTGGAATGCAACAACGTGTTGGATTAGCTAGAGCTTTAACTAACGATGGAGATATTCTTTTAATGGATGAAGCTTTTAGTGCTCTTGATCCTTTAATTCGAAAAGATATGCAAGATATTCTGTTGGAGCTTCAAGATGAATTGCATAAAACTGTTGTATTTATTACACATGACCTTGACGAAGCTCTTAAAATTGGTGATCGTATTGCAATTCTAAAAGATGGCATAATGGATCAAGAAGGCATTCCTGCTGAGATATTACTTAATCCACAAACTAAGTATGTTAAAGACTTTGTCGAAGATGTAAATAGGGCTAGGGTGATTAAAGCCAAACATATAATGGATAACTTTAATGGCCAAGATATTAGTAAAGCAATGCCCGTTAACCAAGATGAATTTATTGATAGATTTATCGATAAAGTTATTTCTGAAAAACCAGAAGATCTTGTTATCCAAGATAAAGATAAAAATAATGTTGGTTTCTTATCTACGAAAAAACTTTCTGAAATTTTAAAAAGATAATTTATGAAAAAGTCTAACTTTATTGCTGGCCACTGGGTCGAGGGCACCGGCTCAATCAAAAATATTAATCCCTCAGATACAGGTGATGTTATCGCAGAGTATACCTCAGCCACTGGTGACCAATTTGAACAAGCAGTTGAGTCAGCAATTATTGCACAAAAGGAATGGGCAGAAGAAGGTATTGAAAAAAAATCACAAATATTAATTCGAATAGGTGACGAGTTAATACAAAAATCTAAGGAATTGGGAGAATTACTATCTCGAGAAGAGGGTAAGCCATTGGCTGAAGGGATTGGTGAGGTTGCAAGAGCAGGTCAACAATTTCAATATTATGGCTCAGAATGCTTAAGATTATACGGAGAAAAGATACCATCGACCAGACCTGGTTTTCAAGTTGAAATATCTAGAGAACCTCTTGGAGTGATTGGAATTATTTCACCTTGGAATTTCCCAATAGCTATACCAGCATGGAAAGCAGCACCTGCCATGATGTGTGGAAATGCTGTAATTTTAAAACCAGCATCTTTAACAATTGGTAGCGCGATAGCTTTGACTGAGATAATTTCCAAACAAGATATTCCCAAGGGCCTTTTTAATTTAGTCTTAGGATCTGGAAGTGATATTGGTAACAAAATTGCAGTTCACCCTGAAATAGCAGCCATAAGTTTTACTGGTTCAGTTCAAACTGGAAAACAACTTTATAAAGACGCTTCATCAACTATGAAAAAAATGCAAATGGAAATGGGTTCTAAAAATCCTTTGATTGTAATGGATGATGCAGATTTAAAAACTGCTATCACATGTGCTGTAAGTGGGGCTTATGGTGGAACAGGGCAAAAATGCACAGCTTCTTCAAGACTAATAGTTCACGAAAATATTTATAGAAAATTTATAGATGGCTTGCTGGAAAATACAAAAAATTTAAAAGTGGGACATGCTTTAGATGAAGGAACGCAAATGGGACCTGTCTCAAGTCAATCTCAATTTGAATCAAACTTAAAGTATGTCGATATTGGTAAAGGTGAAGCTAAATTAGCTTTTGGAGGTAGCCCTATGAATATGAGAACACCAGGATATTATATGGAACCTACATTATTTATTGACGGAGATAATAAGTCTAGAATTAACCAGGAAGAAATGTTTGGTCCTATTGCATGTGTTATTCCATCGAAAAGCTTAGATCATGCTTTAGAAATAGCAAATGAAACAGAATTTGGGTTATCCAGTGGCATCATTACTCAATCTTTAGCAAAAGCTGAGTTTTTTAAACAAAATATTAAGTCTGGTGTAGCGACCATCAATTTACCAACTGCTGGTTTAGATTATCATGTACCTTTTGGGGGAAGAAAAGCTTCAAGTTTTGGTCCTCGCGAACAAGGAACATACGCTAGAGAATTTTACTCGCAGGTAAAGACTTCCTACATTAATTCTGGACCAGTATAATTTTCAAATGAATTTTCGAGTTGACAATCTTCAGTATTGTAACTGGTCAAGGAAAATATTTGAAATCAATCATCAAGCAAAATTGGATGCTGTTCACGCAACTATTTGTTATCACGAGGATTTTGATGAGGTCCTCACTAACATTAAAAAGTGGAATACATATTTTGAAAAAAATAAAGATTTAATCTTTCAAGGGAAAAGTTCTAAAGATATAGTTAAAGCTAAGCTTGAAAATAAAACTGCTATTTTTTATGGATTACAGAACTGCTCTCCTATCGAAGATAACATAGATTATGTTGAGTCTTTGAAAGAATTGGGAGTTCTATTTATGCAACTGACATATAATAATCAATCATTACTAGCTACAGGTTGTTACGAGAAACATGATAGTGGCATTACTAGAATGGGGAAAGAAGTTATCAAAGAAATGAATCGGGTAAATATGATAATTGACATGTCCCACTCAGCAGAATTTTCAACATTAGAGGCTATTAATATTTCGGAACATCCAATTGTTGTAAGTCATGCCAATCCTATGTTCTGGCACAAAGGGCTTAGAAATAAATCGGATGACATACTGAAAGCATTAAACGATAGTAAAGGAATGATTGGTTTCTCGCTATATCCACATCATCTTAAAAATGCATCGCTCTGTACTCTTAAATCATTTTGTGAGATGGTTGCAGAAAGTACGAAAAGAATATCTGTAAAACAAATAGGTATTGGCTCAGATCTTTGCATTCATCACCCTGACAGTATAGTAGAATGGATGAGAAATGGCACTTGGACGAAAACAAAAGATTTTGGTGAGGGTACACCAGATAATGCTGGTTTTCCTCCTCAGCCCTCCTGGTTTGAGGATGCTAGAGGATTTGAAAATCTTCATAATGGTTTAAGAGATGTTGGCTTCAATGAAGAAGAGACGCACGACATCTTAGGTAATAATTGGTACAATTTTTACAGAAATTTTGATTAATGCAAATTGATTTAAGAAAACCAGAGCTGGTTATGAAATTGGATAGGCTAGGATCCTTTCATCAATCTAAGCTTTCTTTTCTAAGAAGTTTTATAAGAGAGTTCAAAAATTGGAAATTTACAACTGAAAAATTTGTCTTAGACAAACAGGGTTTTGGTCATATCGTTTATGTAGTGAATAACGGTCAAAAACAATACTCTCTCATTTGTTTTTCTAATCATATTGAGGATAGCGAAAGATCTGATCGAGTAATAGCCACGAAATGGGATGCTTCTTTTGTTTTATTTGATGGAGTTCCAACTGAAGAGGATATTGAAAGACTCAATGCAAATGTACCCCTTCAAGAACAGGGAAGAGTAAGTGAAAAAGAGCTTTGCCTATCTCGAGCTAATAAATCAGTTCGTGTCTTTGAACATGTAGTAGATAAACTATCTAAAGGAGAACAACCTAATACTAAACTCTTATATAAAGTAGGTTATCTTTATAGGACTACCGCTGTTTATGGTTCAGGAAAATTTGGATTGGCTGACCGAATTAAAATTCAAAATAGAGAGGAACTTAAGGGACCATTTAGGTTAGAGATGATGCTTGTGTATCTTGCAAGACAATTCACTTTTGATGTAGTAAATCATGTGGCTTTCTCTCGTTCACCAGATAAAGCAGTGAAATTGAAAGAAGATATTGCTAGAAATTTAGGTATTGGCAATTCTACTGGATTGGGAATGGCTCCATTTATAGTTAATCATCCGGCTTTATTAAATCAATGGGTTATTGCAAAAGAAAAAGCATTAAAAGCAATTCGCTCAATATCTTCTGTCAGCCAAGAAGATAAAGATATTTTCCAATCTTATCTATCTGTAATTCGAGAAAATATTAAATTTTGGAAAACAGAAAGTGATTACCAAAAGAAAAAAAATAAACAGCTTTTAAAAGATTTAAATATTTTTCAAAAATTTTACTCATCATTTGCTCTTAATAAATTTTTTTGGAATTCTATTTATGAATGGACAGAGGCTAATACTCAACCTGAATGCTGTGAATTTATCATTTCACTAATGATGGAAGTCTATCCTAATATAGTGGAGCCTTTAAGTTCTGAAATGTCAATAAACGAAGATGAGTACTTTGATATTGACACATCAAGAACTATTGAAGAGGTGTGTCAGTTAATAGAGAGTCAATATACTTGGCTTCTAAACATTAATTTTGATGATAAAGAAAATATTTTTAATTTTTGGTATTACTCAAAAAATAAACAAGAACCTCGGATGTCAGATAGATTCACTGAAGAGGGTTCAGACTTAGAATTGCCCTTGGCTATTGCTAGAGATGTAAGTGCACTTTATTATGATTTAAAATCATGTAACTCAAAGAAAGACCTAGGGTATTATTTGTTAAAAAACCAAGAATATCGTCATATATTAAGGAGAGTATTAATATGCGAGAAACTTCCTTATTCTGAAATCCAAGATAATACTATTTCAAAAACTTTAATACCTATAGATATGCTTCGATTAAAACTATCATTTTTTGGCGCAACACGCTTTGACCCTCGTTCTGATCGATGGGTAAGAATTACGATGTATCAAGGCGCACCATTAATGAGAGAAATAAGTAAATCTGATGATACATGGTCATATAAAAAGATAGCTTAATGCATTCTTTATATGAAATTGAAACAACAGTTAAAAGATCATCTCGCGCTCAAGGATTAAGCTGGGGTGTTTCTGAAGAAGTTGGAAAAGCAGTCAGATTATTAGAACAATCAGAATTTCAAGGATTAGAAAGTTTTAAGAGACTCATTGATTTAGGACTTAATAGCCTTAATAAACTTTTAGATGTAGATCAATCTAATACAAGAAACCTTTGTCCCATACATTTTGGAATTTTCTTTCTTGATCAATCCCATAATAAAGAATTGCACCGTACTTTTAATTTTAAAAATATAAATGAACCTCTATTAATTATTCCTTTCTTGTCCAAGTCAGCAAAAAATAATTTATTATATTTTCATTTAAATTCGTCGGATATAAATTTTACCATAAGCCCTGGAGGTATTTTTTTTATAAATCAAAATTTTTTTCCTGAGAATTTAACAGACTTCTCTCTCACAGTATCAACAAATAGAAAAAGCAAATATACCCAAAGTTCTTGGGACTATCTTTATAAACTATCACTAGATACTTTTGTTGAAGAAACAGAAGAGAAAAAAATTTCTGGAGCTGGTGCTGGTTTGACAGATAATGACTAGTAGTAAAATTATTGGAATTACTGTCATTAGTCTAATTTACCTTTTTACAATTTTTTTAAGTCAACCTTTAAGTTATATTTTAAATTTATCATCGTTACCGATAAGCTTACTCTGTCTAATCTCAGGAATATTATTTTTTAATTTATTTCAATTTTCTACAAGAGTACAAATGGGACGGGACTTTATTAAGAAAAATGTTCTTCAATTGGCTATAATATTACTCGGTATAAAAATAAGTTTTTCTGAACTTGCCAATGTTAGTATTCAATCAATAGGTGTAATAATCATTATATTTTTTTTGATATTCTTGACATATTTAGCTCTTTCAAAGTTTTGGCCACTTCAGAAAGAACTATCAAAATTACTTGCTATTGGTACCTCAATTTGTGGTGTAACTGCAATAATGGCCGCCTCAAGTGTTTTAAAATCTAAAGATAATGATGTTGGCATTGCAATATTGATAGTTATCCTTTGGGGTAGCATAGCAGTGCTTACCTATCCTTTTTTTGTAGAGTGGTATTTCATATCAGATATAGCAAAGGGTATCTTTTTAGGAGTTGGCATCCACGATACTAGTCAGGTATTGGCTGCAGCAATGGTATATAGTGATTTATACCATAACGATAAAGTTCTTGAAATTGCTACTATCACTAAACTACTTAGGAATTTATTTCTAATACTATTGATTCCATCATTATTAATTTACAAAAATAGAAAAGGAAATAAAGCTCTTAATAATTTTACAATATTTAAAAGTATTAAAAGTTCAATACCTTTATTCGTAATAGGTTTTATTTTTTTTATAATTATTCGGACAGTGATTGATGTCTTTTTTTCAAACTCCTATACGTGGGAAAACATCATAGTTGTCTTAGAAAACATAATTACTATACTATTTGGTTTAGTATTGACCGCGCTTGGTGCTTCTATCAATTTAAAAAAAATTATTAATCAAGGCTTTACTCCTATAATTATTGGATTGATTTATAGTCTTGTTACTTTTTTGACTGTCTGTATATTAATTTTTATACTAGGTTTTGATTTTTAATTAATTCTTTAAAAATTTTAATTTATCTCTTACTGCTTCATCATGAGGAAGTATTTTTTCAAGTTCTTTATATGTGTAATAGGCTTCACCTTGTTTATTTTGTTTTTCGTATATAAAAGCTAAAACTCTTAAAGCATCAAAATGTCTAGGCTCCAAAGACAAAACACTTAAAAGATCTGAATGTGCTTGGTTGATTTCTCCTTGGTAATAATGAATTATTGCTCTTTGATAGTAGGCGTCCATAAAGTCATTTTGCTCATTTATAATTAGAGAAAGAGTATCCTCGGCATCCTGATACTGTCTGAATTTTATTAATTGCCCGATATTATTCATTTTTTGTTGTATTTCCTCACTTCTTGATAGTTTCCAAATTCGCATTATGGCCCCTTTTATTTCTTTTTGAGACTCATTATCTAATGGCTCTTGAAGTAACTCTAAGAGATAGTCCACTCGATCAGAATTACTAGAATTAGCGTGAAATATTGGAACATTACAAGTAAGAAATATTATAATAATAAAAAAATATCGTTTGCTTTGTATCAAGAATACATATTAACTATGTCGAAAATTTTATGAACCATTTAATTGCAAAAAGTGCACGACTTCGCTCTACGCCGTATACTAAAAGAATAGAGGAATACGGTGTACTATCATACACCGTTTATAATCATATGCTTTTGCCTGCCTCATTCAAAGGCATTGAAGAAGACAGTAAGCACCTAAAAAACAATGTTCAACTTTGGGATGTATCAGTTGAAAGGCAAGTTCAAATTCATGGGCCA
>MDTD01045451.1_pt1 | contig 10627 bp, 10 predicted proteins | sample 811221 | NCBI WGS metagenome assembly MDTD01 (sample SAMN05326646, study PRJNA326480) | marine metagenome | isolation source: seawater | place: Pacific Ocean: South West | collected 2011
CATGAAATCAACAAGGGGCAGCCGGTTAGGGCCAGTGATGACCAGTGCGTAGTGGGTGTAGCGGACCACGCCGGCCAACTCGGCCTTCATGATCTCATTGAGCACAGGAATAAGTTTTTCGGTGTCGAAAATTTCGTCAGACATCAAGCTCTGCCTTCTTTGGGGGAACCCCATTCTAGAAGCGTTCGACAGCCTCTGACCCCTCGAAGTCCGCGTTAGCGGCGCCCCTCCGTCAAGGTCGATCAAGACACCGGGAACGACCACTACTTCACTGCGCCTCTGGAGATAAGCCGTTTGTGCTGCTTCGGGGGCAAATACCTCCGCCTGACCCTGGTCCCGAACCCCTGAATCAGCATCATGAGCGGGTCATATCGTGCGGGTTCCTAGCCAAATCCTCGGTGGATGGGGTCGGAGCCGCTGGCAGTAACGAGGGGACACAAAGGGCCGAGAACAAAGCCGTGCCAAAGTTGGCTAGCAGGCCGCATGTAGGCCGCGAGATACCTCGAAGTGACTGTTACTGCCGAGAACTGATCGGGGGGGAGTTCCCCGTAATTCAAGGGCGGTCGGGGTTTTCATCAGTCTTGTCAGTGGTCCGTTGTCGGTCTGGGGGACCGAAGGTCGGAGGTTCAAATCCTCTCAGCCCGACCCCTGAGAATCCCTGCTTCGGCGGGGATTCTCGCCGTTTTGGGATGGGTTTATCGAGCGTTTCACCGAGGTCGGGCTATCGGCGTGGTTGGTTTTCGACAAAACTGTCCACGGCGTCGTTGTCGTTGATCTGGACGGTAACGACACGACCTCATGGGAGAATACCGATGAACCGAATCGAACGAATGCTCGTCGCAATCACCGCCCTCGCCCTCTTGGCCTCCGCGTGTGGAGGCTCTGACGATGAGACCGCCGAGGCTCCGCCGACGACTGAGGCGTTGGCGACTAATGACGCCGAGTCGACCGAGACCAGCGCTGCCCCGACGACATCGGCAGCCCCGACCACAACCACCGAATCACCCACCACCACGACTACCACTGAATCACCAACTACTTCCACGACTGTCCCGACTGCAGAACAGGTAACTGGGAGTGACTGCGTATTGGAGACGACCAATGGCGCTATCGCCGGCATCGATGACGGAACAGACATCGTGCTCGCAGTAGCGACCCTGGTTGACAGATGCGGATTGCCCGATCTCGATTCAGGCTGGGGATGGAGTTGTGCGATGGGAGGTCCAGATTGGGACGGGCCTCAAGAGCCGGAGCGCACAATCTCCTGGGGAGGCTTGGTTCTCACATTCTGGCGTCAGCCCGACAACATGTGGGCGCCCCAAGAATTCAGTGAATCCCCTACATACTCCGACGCCGGAGTGCTCAGCTCTTGGCGATTTTCTGGTTGGGAAGAAGACCGAGTAGCACTCGACATCCACGAGGCTGGAATCTCTTTAGGCACCCCACTGAGCGAGATCGCAGAAGCAGTCGGGGTCGCAGTGGCACCACATGACTGGTACACCGAAGGATCCTGGGATGACTACGTCGACTACGTGTTGGGCGTCTTCGGCATCATGGATTTCGTTGGCGGAGATGGTGTCGTGTATTCCGGCTGGATAGAGGATTTCCCACCGACGACTCCAGCGAATTTTGAAGAGGCGCTTGCTTCAACCAGCCTCTCGATGATCGGCGAGCTGCAGTTCTGCGATTAAGACGTCGGAAGTGGCGGCCCGGTGAAGGTGAGAAGGCCGGCACAGCCGTCTAGCAGGCCGCATCTAGGCCGCGAGATTTCTCAAATCGACCATCACTGCCGAGAACTGGTCGGGGAAGGTTTCCCTGTGATTCAGGGCCGCTGAGGGGTTTCGTCAGTTCCTTCAGGCTTGTGTTGTCGGTCTGGGGGACCGAAGGTCGGAGGTTCAAAATCCTCTCAGCCCGACCCCTGAGAATCCCTGCTTCGGCGGGGTTTCTCGTCGCTTTGGGTTGGGTTGCTCCGGTCAAGCGATGACCTGCGGATCGGCGCATCTAGTCCTTCGGGTATGTTGTGGCGATGAAACGATTCTTGTTGTGTGTGTCGGTCGCCGTGGCGGCTGCCGGCTGCGGTGCCGACTCTTCCGACGAGCTCGAGGCCGCACTCGAGCGGATCGAGGAGCTCGAGGCGGCTCAGCAGGACGACGCAGAGACACCATCAACGCAGCCGACGACCACATCGCTAGCAGCCACTTCTTCGACCACGACTGCGCCGCCGGCCACGACGACTGCGGCGCCAGCAACCACGACCTCGACCACGACCACGGTGCCCGTCTGTGATGCTTCGTGGTCCGCCGCGCCTGATGTCACGTCGGGCTGGCCAGGGGCTGCGTTCACTGCGCCCGGGCGTTCGCTGCAAGAAGAGGTCAGGATCGGAACGCATCCCGGCTACGACCGCTTTCTCATCGAGTTCGAGGAGGACGGACGAACCCCGAGTGGATGGAGTGTCGGCTGGATCTCCGGATCGCCAATCCATGACGGATCCGGTGAGCCGGTCGACATGGAAGGCGATGAGTTCCTCGAAGTTCGCTATCTCGGATCAGCCGGGTGGGTGACGTATCCCGAGGCCTGGTATCAGGGGCCGCAGGAATTCTTCGGCAGCGTCATTGGCACCGGCAATCTCGTCGAAGCGGAGATGGCGGGGGACTACGAGGGCTACGTGACCTGGTACGTATCCACCCAGACGAAACGCCCGTTCAACGTCTTCACACTGACGGGCCCGCCTCGTTTGGTCGTCGACATCTGCCACTAGAGGGGTAGGGACACAACAGACCGGGAACAAAGCCAGCGACCGATTGACGTTAGGGCGACCCCTCACCCAGACTCCTAAAACAGTCAAATAGAGAAGTGAGTCAGATGATGAATCCCTACCCGACGCAGCGAGCAAATCGGGCCTTCAGAATGCTGGTCGCTGCAGTTGCGGTCCTGTGCGTCGCTGGTTGCAGCAGTTCGGGCGACACCAGTGCAGAGGGAGCTGGCACTGCGGAGGCGGCTTCTTCAACGACTGCGTCCCCCACGACAACGGATACGCCATCGACGACGACCGAGTCGTCGACCACGACGATTCCCGAAACGACGACTGTGCCCCCTGTGACCGTTACGACAACAACATCCCTGCCTCGCGATGACGAACCGCCAGAAGCTCCTACAGGTTTGGTTTGTCTCGGTATGGGTGGGGGCAGTATGGAAGTGCTTTTGGCCTTTGATGCCCCGTCAGATCCGACGGATATCGAGACGATCCGTGTGTACGTCGACGAGGGGAGCGGCTTTCAACGTGTCGCCAAAACCACGATTGACGGTTCTCCGGCGTCATTGGGCAGCGTCTTCGATCTCAACACCACCGATCCAACAACATGGTCGATGGGGGTCTATCCAGTGCCGGACGGTGCGGAGATCGGTATCGCTGTGACGTTCGGCGACGCCGCTGGCAACGAATCGGGCTGGTATCCCATCACGGTGACGCCAACGGGCATCAGTTGCTCGTAACCCGAGTCGGCAGGGCTTGGCGATTGGGTGGGCGGCCCGAGGTGCTGCCGTTGGGGAGTTGAAGGGATGAGGATCCCCCGGCGTCATCGCTTCTTGCCGGGGTGTTCTTTGTCGGTCTGGTGGACCGACGGTCGGAGGTTCAAATCCTCTCAGTCCGACCCCTGAGAATCCCTGCTTCGGCGGGGTTTCTCGCCGTTTTGGTACGGGTTGATCGAGCGAGGCGATGGCGATGAAGAGCAGGACACAGGTTTCCATCGGGGCTTGGTCTCATCTGAGGCCCCGGCATTGGTTCTTCCAAGCCTTCCACACGCCACCGCAGGCCCTGGCGCTATTCGAGCGCACACTCGCGACTCCGTGTCGAGTTCCGGCGCTCCCCGGGCTGTGGCGTAGGCTTATGCTTATGAAATATGCAGCAGTTCTTTTTGCCGTAGTCGTTGCCATGACAGGTTGTGGCTCGGAGATTGTCGTCGATGTGTCGCAGGTCGAGGCCAGCATCGAGGAGTTTTACGAGAGCTTCCCAGACCTAATTGAGGGATCGGCGACCGCTGACTGCGGTGAGGACCGGCAGCGCCCGTCAGAACCCGGTTCCTCGTTCATCTGCGAGCTGAGCGACGACGTCGAGTTCATCTTCGACGTGGAGGTCACCGTGCTCGACGAGGAAGGAAAAGTCGAATACGGGGCTGTCGACTAGTCGGCTGCCCAATTCGCAGGTTCGCGTCGGCGAAGCAACAGCAGCGCCGATGCGAACGGCGTATCAAAGCCGAGGCAGGAGGCCCAGTCTAGATCGCCGGGCTGTCGCTGGCCCCGCCTTCTGCGTCGTGCTCGCCGGCTGACATCTCGCCACTGGCTTTAGGTGGCAACAAATAAATGATGATTAGGCCGATTGGACCAAGAAGGAAGCCGAGCACCCTTCCCGCAAGTCCTCGCCCCTTCGGTTTGCCAATTTTCTCGCCGAATGCGGCACAGGCGAGGGCAATGAAAAGACCGATAAACAATTCCATATTCCACCCTAACCTGTCGTCACCTAGTGATGTTGGCCTTCGGGCCTTCCCCGTCGAGGCAGCGACCGGCACACTCCGCCTCCTCTACAACCTCAGAGCTGGCGATAGCAAACGATCTCCAATGCTGCCCCGGTGGATCAGATTGGAGCCGTCGGCAGTTGCGAAGGGACACAAGGGGCCGAGGACAATGCTGGTCGCAGCCGTCTAGAAGGCCGCATCTAGGCCGTGAGATATCTCAAATCGACCGTTACCGCCGAGAACTGATCGGGGGAAGAGTTCCCTGTAGTTCAGGGGCGGTTGGGGTTTTCGTCAGTTCTGTCAGGGTTGCGTTGTCGGTCTGGTGGACCGAAGGTCGGAGGTTCAAATCCTTTCAGTCCGACCCCTGAGAATCCCTGCTTCGGCGGGGATTCTCGCCATTTTGGGCTGGGTCGAGCGATCGACGCGATGAACCTCTAGTTGTTCGTCGGGCGGCGTGGGCGCCGCCTTGGCTATTCTCCTGCCATGAAATCCGCAGCTGTTTGTCTGATTGCGGCAGTGACTTTGACGGGCTGTGGCAGCGGCAGCGGTGCTTCTCCCGACGAGCTTGACGCAGCGATTGACCGTATCGAGGAACTGGAAGAAGCGCTTGACCGCATCGAGGAAGCGGAGCCAGCGTCGGCCGATTCGAACGGCCTGGTCGAGTTGACTCCGGCGGCGGTTGGTGCGCAGTTCAGCGATGCCGTTTGGATGGTCGAAACAGGTGCCTGCGCGAATTACGCGACGGGGTCGGGGTTTGCCGTATCTGAAACCATCGTGGTGACGAACCAACATGTTGTTCAAGACGACATGGCACCGTTCCTGGCTCGCCGAGATGGTCGAAGGGTTGCCGCACGCGTCCTCGATTCGAGCGTTGAGCTTGACGTTGCCGTGCTGTCCGTCGAGGAACCGCTCGACGCCCATCTCGAATGGGTGGACCTTGACACGCTGCGTGAGGGCGACCCGGTGATCAGCCTCGGCTACCCGGCTCCGTTCAACGAGTATGCCGTCAGTCCCGGAACTCTTCTGTCGTTCATTGTCGAAGATGGCAGAAGGATTGGTGTGGTCTCAGATGAGAGCAGCGACTATGGCTCCAGCGGCGGGCCCCTTCTCACCGCTGACGGGCACATCATCGGTGTTGTCACGGAATTCGTCGACGCAGAGCTTTCAGGTCAGACGAATGGACAGAGCTACACCTATGACCGTCTGGGCGACTTCATCGAGCAGGCAAAGCAGGCCGAACCGAAGGCTGCCTTGACATGCGATGGTTTCGAATATGGAACCAACGAAATCGCAGACTCGCTTTGGGACCTTTGCGCCGACGAGCGCTACTGGGCATGCGACAGCCTCTACGACCTGGATCAGTACCTCCCTGTCGGCGGTGAGTACTCCGACTTCGGCGCAACGTGTGGGGATCGCGTCGAGACTGACCGCTACTGCGTCGAGGAGTTCGGAACGATGAATCCGCTGCAGTATGGGGACGATCCGTTTCTCGACGACCTGCATGATGCGTGTCTTGGCGCTGATGGCGATGCCTGCGACACGTTGTGGATGGCAACAGTCGGGTTCGAAGACGCTGCGTACTTTGACGTCGCAGCTACCTGTGGCGGTACCGAAGAGTTCGATGTTGTGTGGTGTGGCGACATCGTCCCTGAGCTCACCGGTGACCCCTGATTTGCCCATGATGACGACCGCAGTGCCTCACGAGGCGGAGCGACGCGGATCGTGGCCGGCCGATATCTCTCCACCGAACTGATCGCTCGGGTCCTCGGAAATCAGTGCGGGCCCTAGGCTCCTCGCCATGACCCCCGAGGAGTTCCGCGCCGCCGCTCACGAACTGATCGACTGGCTGGTCGACCGTCGTGTCGCGATCGAAGATCGTCCCGTGCGGCCGCCCGTCGACCCGGGCGACATTCGGCGAGCGTTGCCCTCCCAACCGCCGCAGGGTGGAGATTCGGCGAGTGAGCTGATCGCCGATCTCGAATCGATCATCGCTCCGGGGATCACCGAGGTGCAGCATCCGATGCACTTCGGCTGGTTCCCGTCGAACGCAAGCCTTTCGTCGATCCTGGGTGACTTCGCATCGTCGGGCCTCGCCTCGCTCGGCATCTCCTGGGAATCGTCACCCAGCCTCACCGAGGTTGAGGAAGTCGTGGTCGACTGGCTTCGTGAGCTGACCGGACTCAGCGATGCGTGGTCTGGTGTCATCCAGGACACGGCCTCGACTGCCTGCCTCGTCGCCATGTTGGCGGCCCGCGAGCAGGCCACCGGCCACGCCCAGACCGGGGGCGGAGTGCTCGGCTTCGGTAAACGACTCCACGTCTACACCACCAGCGAAGCTCACTCGTCGGTGCGGAAGGGTGCCCTGCTCGCCGGCTTCGCCGCCGACGACATCCGGGTGATCGACGTTGATCCGGTCAGCCGAGACATGCGGTCCGATGCGTTGGCCGAGACTATGGCCGCTGATGTCGCTGCCGGGGGTGTGCCAACGATCGTGGTCGCCTCGCTTGGCTCAACCAGCGTGACGGCATTCGATCCGTTGCCGGAGATCATCGATATTGCTCGCCGCCACGGCGCATGGATCCACGCCGATGCCGCAATGGCCGGCTCGGCGATGCTCCTGCCCGAGTACCGCCATCTCTTCGCAGGGATTGAGGACGCAGACTCGATCTCGTGGAACCCCCACAAGTGGATGGGCACCATCCTCGACACATCGCTGCTGTACCTGCGAGATCCGGAGCACCTGATCCGGGTGATGTCGACCAACCCGAGTTATCTGCAGTCGACCGCCGGCGGGGAGGCCACCCAGTACCGCGACTGGGGCATCCCGCTCGGGCGCCGTTTCCGAGCGCTCAAGCTCTGGTACCAACTCCGACTTGATGGTCCGGAGGCGATCCGTCAGCGACTCCGGCGCGACCTTGACAACGCACAGTGGTTCGCCGAACGCATCGCCGAGAAGCCGGGCTGGGACGTCGTGGCTCCGGTGCGGCTCCAGACCGTGTGTGTTCGCCACACACCCGCTGAGCTCGAGGGTGATGCGGCAGCGGTCAGCGGTCACAATCAGCGCTGGGTCCGTGATGTCAACGTCTCGGGCGCCGCCTTTCTGTCCCCGTCGCTGCTCGATGGCGGATGGATGGCGAGGGTGTCGATCGGTGTTGAGTCGACCGAGCGACGCCATCTCGAGCAGCTGCTCGATCTCATGGACGAACACACCCGCATCTGAACAGGAGCTACGGCAGCTGCGGCTCAGTACCCGTCGGTGAGCGGACCAGCTAGACCAGGGCGGTCCGCTGCCACATGAGATGGCGTCAGCCCCAACTCAATCAGCCGATCGGGCCAGGCTGCGTCGCCGATATTCGCTGCGGTGGCTTGGGCGAGGGCATCAGCGGTGTGGATGCCGTAGCCGCCTTGACCGACCAGCCAGTAGAAGCCATCGACGGCCGGGTCGTATCCACTGACGGGCGTGCGATCCGAGGTGAAGGTACGCAGTCCAGCCCACGTCGAGCGGACATGACGTACCTCGAGGGTCGTGAACGCTGCGAGGTTATGAAGGCCGAGCGCGACATCATGTTCTTCAGGCTTCGCATCGCACGGTTCCGAGGGCGTCTCGTCGGCCGGCGACACGAGCAGGCCGCCCGGTTCCGGTTTGCAGTAGCCGATCATGCCGCTGCGGTCATCAGGCTGGAAAGCAGTGATCGGCCAACGACGGACCTCGTCGGCGTCGAAGTGTTCGGGGATCGCCGCGATCGCAATGGTGCGGCGCAGCGGATGCAGACCGAGAGGCTGAGCGCCCGCAAGTTCGCCGATCCGGTCGCCCCAAGCCCCTGCGGCGTTGACCACCACCGGCGCTGCGAGCGTGTGTTCGCCGGCCACGACTCGCCACGAGCCCTCGGTGCGTTCAAGTGAGCGCACCGGCGCCGATGTGTGGATCGTGCCATCCGCAGCGCGAAAGCGCTGTACGAAGTTCTGGTGGTAGCTCGCGACGTCGATGTCTTTGGAGTCGGGTTCCCACAGCGCCCCGGCAATCTCGGGCCGCAGGATCGGCAGGATCTCCCGGGCCTGATCACCATCGAGGAACTCGGTTGTCGGGACAAGCGTCTTGGCGTGCTCGACCTGGGCCTTGAGTGCCTCCACGCGCGGTTCACGCCCGACCATGAGTTCCGGTCTGGGGCCGAGAAAGGGGAGCAGCGACGCTTTAGACGCGAGGGTGAGCTTGCGGACTTCGTCGTTGCCGTAATTCTCGAGGTACTGCGCCGCCGATCGCCCAGTCGTGTGGAATGCCAAGGTCGCTTCGGCCTCGACCAGCACGACCGACGCTCCCTGTTCGGCGAGTCGGGCAGCGGCGGACACGCCAGCAATCCCGCCCCCGATCACGACAACGTCACAGCTCCTCATGGCCTGCACCCTAGAGCCGGAGTACCATCGCGGCATGGCCGTCACCGATGCGAATCCCGACAGTTTCCGCCGCATGGACGAGTCCACTGCCGAGCAGTGGGCCCACATCGGCGCCCGGACATTCGAGAACCAGGGTCGGGTCGCCGACCGGATGATCATGCTGCTCGAGTCACTCGCCGAGATCAGCGATGGCTTCATCACCGATCAGCTCACGCACTGCCTGCAGACGGCGACGATGGCCGAGAAGGCCGGCGCCGACGACGAGATGATCTTCGGTGCGCTCATGCACGACGTCGGCAAGGCGATCTCGGTGCCCAACCACGGTGCCATCTCGGCGGAGATGATCAAGCCCTACGTGCGCGACGACGTCTACAAGGCGATCCTCAATCACCAGGACTTCCAGGGGAAGCACTACTACGGCCACTTCGGTGCCCCCACCGATCTGCGCTACACGAAGTACGACCAGACCGAGTCCTGGTGGCCGCTGTGTGCCGAGTTCACCGACGACTGGGATCAGCAGGCCTTCGACCCCGACGCCGAGACGTACCCGCTCGAGCATTTCGAGCCTCTGATCCGCAAGGTCACCGCCACCACCAAGCAGGCCCTCGGCGACTGACACGCGGAGCGCCGCACGTCGCGACGATTAGTGCGGTGTGAGGCCGCCGTCGGCGATCAGCGCCTGGCCGGTGATGAAACTGCCGGCGTCAGAGCACAGCAGCAGCGCCGGGCCGACCATCTCGTCGGGATCCGCGCCACGCCGCATGAACGCCGCCTTCTGCATCGACTCGACTGCTTCGGGTGGGTTGTTCATCACCATGTCGGTCATGACCGTGCCAGGAGCCAGGGCGTTGACCCGAATGCCGCTCGGCGCGAACGCTGCGGCCATCGACCGAGTGAGTCCCAGAAGCCCGGCCTTGCCAGCGGAATACATGGCGCCGCTCGGGTTGAACAGGAACGCCGCCGCCGAGATGATGTTGAGCACCGCCGCATTGCCGGACGCCTCAAGATGGGGCAGCGCCCGTTCGACAAGGAACGCTGGCCCCCGCAGGTTCGTATCGAGCGACTTGCTCCACGCCTCCTCGGTGAGATGACCGAGTGGCAAGGCCAGCGCGTTGGCGGCGCCGTTGACGACAATGTCGATACGGCCGAAGGTTGCGACCGTCTCATCGACCAGGTTCGAGATCGAATCAAGCTCACCCATGTGCGTGGGAACGCCGATCGCCTCGATTCCCATCTCGGCGAGGTGTGCGACCATGGCGTCGCAGGCGTCGGCCTTTCGGCTCGCCACGGCGAGCTTGGCCCCGGCGACTCCGAACCCCTCAGCGATCGCCTTGCCGATGCCGCGAGTGCCGCCGGTGATGATGGCGACCCGACCGGTCAGGTCGTGAAGGTTGTCGAGCTTTTCGCGATCCATGGTGTGGTCCTTGTGGGTGTCTGCGTCAGCTGGTGGTGGAGCCGCCGTTGACGGCGATGGTCTGGCCGGTGATCCACGCCGCCTCGTCGGAGGCGAGGAAGGTGACGGCGTAGCCGATGTCGTCCGGCGTGCCGGTTCGGCCCACAGGGATCATGCGGGCCATCTTTTCGGTGATCTCGCTTGGCCCGCCCTCGCGTTCCATCAGGCCGATGGCGAGGGTGTTGGCGGTGACGCCTTCACGGGCGGTCTCGAGCGCAAGGTGTCGCATGAAGGAGATTGCGCCGCCCTTGCCGGCGCCGTAAAGCGATAC
>MDTD01011374.1_pt1 | contig 10626 bp, 1 predicted proteins | sample 811221 | NCBI WGS metagenome assembly MDTD01 (sample SAMN05326646, study PRJNA326480) | marine metagenome | isolation source: seawater | place: Pacific Ocean: South West | collected 2011
GCAATGCGTGGCAGAAACATCGAAGAAATTGGCGCACTACAAGGAATGAGAAATAACACTGCATTATCTGATTATACTAATGCGTTAAACTTAGTTGGTGCGGAAAATCAACTAGCTAATGACTTTATCAATCAAACTATCGACCTTGCTACTGCCCCATACTCTTATTCGGCTGATGGGCAAGCAAGCATTTCAAATGCGAACTCAGTGAGTGCATTAGGTACAATGGCGGCTAATCAACAGACAATGGCTAGTTCCGCTTCAAAGGGTCTTGGCGGCTGGTGGTCTAACTACAAGTCGGTGAATAATTTCTAGGATAACGCAATGATAGATTTTGGTGCTTTTCAGCAAGGTTACAGTGACAATGAAAAAGACCTTGCGGCGAGAAGAAAAGAAAATGCCGCCCTTTACGCAAGCTTTGTTCAATCTAATCCTGGGGCTAGTGCAGACGAAAGAGAGAATTATGCCAAGTCTTTAGCTGGCAACAATAAATCTTTTCGTGCAGTATTGCCTACACGGGCTTTGATGGAAAGCAATGTTGCTGAGTACAATCGCAAAAAGAAATTAGCTGAAGACGCAGCTATCAGAAAGCGAAAGCTAGAAGATATACAAATTGCTGGTGAAGCCACAAACTATATGGCTGACTTATTGCAGACATCCGATGAAGCTACTGCAAGTCAAATGACCAAAGAAGTGTACGGAACATTAATAGCAGACGACTTGCTTCCATCTATTACAGCCCAAGCAAACCGTGTGGGTTGGGACAAATTTCAAAAAGACAGTAACACTCTTGTACAAAATTTTTTAAACAACCCATCGCAAGCAAACTTAGAAAGTTTGAAGCGTGAGGGCATGAATGAAAAATGGGGTGACGAATTAATAAAGTTGTACGCACCAAAACTTGATCAAGCAAAAGAAATGGCTGTTGCGTCGGCACGTTTAAATCTTTTGGACATAGCAACTAAAGTAGATTTAGACGACGATAATATTTTCAAAAGCCAAATGGCGGCTGAGTTTGCAAAATACGATGGGCTATTATCAAACGAAGATAAAACAAGAATAGAAGGGGAAGCCCGTGACCAAATGGGGATTAGGCGAAATAATGAAACTGAAGCAAATGTAGGTGTCCTTAACGCAATTGTAAATTCAATGCTGGATAGCGTAGGTAAGGACGGATACCAGACTGACGGTGAGATATTAAGAAAACTCGAATTAGAGATAGCTTCCCGTCCAGACCTTAAAGGTATAGATACAGACAAAGCTATGGGAAAATTATCTAAGGCATTAACCGACGTTCGTAAGGTTCAGTTAGACAGAATAAACAGCGAAGAAGAAACTAAAATCAGGGAACTTACAGCGCAAAAATTATCAGACCGTAGCTTTCAAAATACTGAAGCTAACCGCAACCTTATTGAAGACATTGCAAAAGGTTCAGTTACATTTGATCCAGAAGGGAAAAATGTAACCGCCGATAGGGACCAAAAAGTAGCTGTTTTAAGTAATGATATTCAACAGCATTTAGGAAATATGGGTGGCTATGGCCTCAATATAAACGATACAAACATTGTAGCTGGTTTAACACGTCAAGCACTTGAATTTAGACTTCGTGAACAAGGTGCTGAATTTGAAGGTTCTGGTGTTGAAGTTCAGTTAGACATCAAGCATTTTGCCCAAGCATTTGATGAAATGTTATATAGTGGTCAAATTGATCCAATAGAAGCAATGGCAATTAAAAAGGCTCTTGTTAGAAAAGGTTACAACGGAATGACCGACGTTATAACTTTGGGTGATCAAAATTTTGGCAACGCTGTCCAAGAAGAACTCAAGGACATGATACGACAACAAAATGATATTTTTGGTAAAACACAAGATACACTTAAATCTGTAGGTGATGCAGCGTTAAAATCATCCGACGAATTAACTACACAGATTGATAGCACTCAAATAGATAATTTACTTGAAACAGGAAGCACACTTCTTTCTGATACCGTAAGTATGCAAAACATTCTTGGCATAAGGGATGCTGCTACTCAGGCAACTAGCCAATTAAATTTATTAGTTACTACTGTTGATGATATAAGGGCAGAGGCAGATAGATTAGAACGCTTATCAATGAGCGATTTTTATAACCAAGATCGTGAAGCTGTAGAAGTAGCTAGAAATCAAGTTAAAGAACTAAACAAAACGGCTGATGAATTAGAGCAACGTGCCGAAGGTATTGCGACAATGATGAAAAATATGAGTGGTCGCATGAATGTTGCAGCTTCGGGCAATCCACCAGAAAGATCAGCGGAAATATTGCCGACAGTAGTGGCTAATTATGCGGCCCAAGTTCATATCGAAATGGAACAAGCAAGACAGGCTGGTGGTGAAGTTACACCCGAACAAATGGCTGAAAGAATTTTCCAATTGGTCAAGTCTAACGAAGACTTAGTGCCAAAAGAAACTATACAAAACCCCCTTGGCTTCAGAGGCGATTTTGAAGAACCAAATTATTTAGCCATGATGGAAATGATTTATGCTGAATTTGGAATGAGTATAGACGATATTCCAGACAAGTATAAATAAGGGACGATTGAAAGGGTACATTCATTTAATCTGTAACGAGGTTAAATGGAGTACCTAACATGGCTAATCGTGATTTAATAAATGAAGCCCTTGGGCTGAACTTTTCCCTCAACGCTGGACCCAAAGAAGATTATTCTTATGTAAATTTACAAGGTGTAGATTTGCTTACGAATACTGACGCTATCAAAGATGTGCGCGAATACTATGCGGCTCAAGGCGTTACGTTTAATAACTACTCCGAAATGTGGGACAAGTTCTATGGCGATAGGCGATGGAATGACGTTAATACTCTAGGTGCGGCTGGTGCTTTAGTCGAAAGTACATTAGCTGGTGATGATCGTGACCGTCTAGCTAGACTATCAAAGATATGGGCTAATGCACCACAAAGAGGTAGCACACTAGATCGTGTTTGGGATTACGGTAAAGCCGCTGTGCTTGATCCTACAAACCTTATCCCTGTTGCTGGTCAGGCTGCTAAAGCGAAGACTGCATTTAATCTAGCACGTACCGCTGGAAAAACTCTTGAGCAATCTAAAAATGCTGCACGTATGGCTGGTGCAAGACAAGCTGCAAAACAAGAAGCGATTATCGGTGGTGCAGTTGGCGGTGGTCTTGACGCAATGCAGCAAGCTACAGAAATACAGCAAGGCGTATCGGATGGTTTTGATATTGCTCGTTTTGGTGCTTCAACACTTCTTGATTCTGGTTTATCAGGTGCGGCTGGTTTTGGTTTAGACAGATTTGGAACTAGCTCAGTAGGTAGAAGTTTACCCGTAGTAAACCGTTTCTTAGGTGGCGACTATGCTGACAATGTTGCTGAATGGCAAAAGACTTCTACCCTTGGGCAGAACCTAACTACAAGAACGCAAGCATTAGCTCGTGAGCGTGATGCGCTAGACGCTCAGTTAGCCGACGAAAGCTTAGACCTTGATCGAAATGCAGTACAAGATCAGATCGAAGCTATTGATATGGAACTTGCCGACATCGAAGCTGATGGGGCAGTAGTTGATGAATTAAATACAAAGCTAGATGATCTAGCTAAACAGATACAAGACGGGCAAAAAAGTGATATTGATACGACATCTATACGTTCCGAGTACAACAAGACATTAAAAAAATATCAATCAACAATAAATAAAAAACGTCTACCATCCCGCGCACGTATGACTGAAGAAGTGCGAGAAGGTGGTGAGTTTCCTGGGGAAAGAACACCAGAGTTTAGAAGTGCTAGAGCAACAGAGCCAGAGGCCGAAGTTAAAACAGATGCAGAGGGTACTACAAATGCAGAAGGTGATACACCAGAATTTACAAGTGTTCGCGTCGGTGAAGATGTAAATACAGTCGAAGGTAACAACGTAAGAGTTGAAACCACTACCGAGGAAGAAGCTGTTGATCTACCTGATTTCAAACCATCTAAAGGGTTTGTCGATACTTTGCCTCAGTTGTTAGAAACAAACAAAGACATCATAACCACCCAAGAAGTTAAATCTTTAATAAACGAAGGTAAAATACGCCTAACGCCGACAACAAAAGAAGTAGGTGCGACGGGTATGAAAGATCTGCAAAAGATCATTGATGAACGTCGTAACACAGCGGTTGTATCCGAAGATGATGTAAAGGACGCGACAAAGGATGCAATTAGTCAAGAGGCATCAAAAACAGAAGGGGACGCAGCCGAGAAAGCACCAATTCCAGAAGAAGAAGTTACCCCCTCTCGTATTGAAAAAGTCGAAAGCCAAACTGACGACAGAGTAAGAGAGCTAATGAAAGCGGCCGAAGGTTTAGACGGTGATCCGATTGTAGCTATACAGTCCCGCCTTTTAAACACTGAAGCATTTTCTGGATTTGACACTCCTAAAGTAAGAGAGCGTTTGTTTAACTTAGCTATTGCTAGAGCAAACACACAAGTCGAGCCTAGAGATATTGGTTCTCCTACTAGTGATCCTCGTCTTGCCGCACAGTTAAAACAACTCCGAAAAGATAAAGCCGCTGGCAAGATAACCGAGAAACAGTTTAACGAATTAAACCGTCGTTTACGTCCTGAGTTTGGGCGCAAGGCTGATCGTACTCAAGTATCTATGGACCGTCTTGAAGATGTGCCACCGTTCATTACGGATATGGAAACTGGACGCATGGTTAAAAACCCTGATTTTGTAGAAGCAGATCAGGGTGTTCCAAGCGCAATTAAGAAAAGTAAAAACATTGGTGGCAGTATGTATGCCACAGATGCAACGGGTATGAGGCCACCAGAGTTTTCTAAATCAGCCGTTAAAGTTATGGTTGAAAAAGATGCAGCAAAAGGTCAGGGAAAACTTTACTACGGTTACACTTCGTTTGTTGGTGATCGACATGCGGATGGTGTGACTGATAAAGCTGATGGTCCAATCACAGCTTACTATGTCCCTGTTACTGGCAAGTCATTTAAGAATTTAGATGTCGCTTTAAAAGCGATGCAAGATCAAGGCATAAATGTAAATGCCGAATACGATATGATCACGGGTGAAGATGCTCCTATCTTTACAGATAAACAGTTCACAAAAGAAAAACAAAAAATTCTTGATAAGCTAGAAAAAAAATCAATTACAAAAGAAGAATTTAATGCACAAGTTCAGCGATTAGAAGAACGTGCGCAAAATGCAATGGTTACTCCTACAAAAGTAGATGTTGTAGGCCGCAACGGTGAAATCATTGAACGAGTAAAAGCGGGTATCCCAAACACTCGTGGTGATAAAATAATCGCTGCTATTCCGCGCAAAGAGTTTGACAGTTCTGGTCGGATCATTCTTTCAAAAGTTTTAACTAAAGGACAAGTTGACAGCGGCAAGAGTGCGGAAGCTCTTATAGGTAACGAGAACGCTAAAGATTGGTATATCGGTTACGTCCCAGCTTCTATGAGATCTAAGAAGTCTGATATGGATGCAATGATAGAAGCATTCGAGCCGTTAAATGATAGTAACAAAGTAGGCGAAATAAACCGAACCGACCCTACTGCACCACCAGCCCCGCTTGATCTACAGTCTCGTGGAGATACGATACGTGTTGATACTAATACTTTAACAACCGATGAACTTAATAGTTTGTACTTTGCGTATTCACTCGCTCGTACAAAAAATATTAATCTGATTGGTGACATCCGTAAACCAGACGATATTCATGCACACAATGTAACACTCAGAGACTTGACCCGTCTGGAAACCATAATAGACAACGCCCCTTGGGAGATCGACTACACAATTAACGGTCAAACTATCCCAATGAATAATAAACAGAGATTAAAAATCTTAGATGTCTTGCATGGCCTTAACGGAAGCATTGCACCCAATGGTGTGCGCCGCCCAGCGATTGATATTGAAACAAGTATTGAACAAGTCAACTCAATCATAACGGGTGCAAGCCCAACAACTCGCAGAAACATTGAACGTATGATCCGTTTAACTGTTCCTGATACATTAGCACCCATCTTTGAAAGTGCCGACATGGATGCTGATGTGCTAGGCAGATATGTGAATGATCGTAATGATGCTCTCAATCGTATTCAGCTTAACTCTGATGCAATTGGCAACACTGCACAGACAAAAGGTTTAAGCGAAACTCATGTGGTGGCTCATGAGTTAGGACATTGGTTGTATAACAACTTGTTATCGAACCGAGATAAAAAAGAATTTTGGAGTGCAATCAACGGTTACTATGATGCAGAAGGTCGCTTGTACAAAGACGGTGATCGTGATGCCATGCGAGACATTGCATTACGCAGCCCGTATTTTAAGGGAACTAAAGATGCGGTTGGGTTTGGCAATGCGCTGGACACACCAGCCGAATACTTTGCTAACCAGTTTGCTTTATTTATGAACCACAAATTTGACCTAATGATGTGGCCTAATGAGCCTTTCTTTAAGAAGTCTATGAAGCTGGTTAAGAAGCTATGGTATCTCATGTCTCGCAAAGAGATACTTGATCCTGAGTTAGAGCCAATCTTTGACAAGTTAATTAAGCGCAAAGACTTACAGATGCGTAAGCAGTTCTTACGGCCGAAAGAACCAAGCAATAAGTTCTCACTAACACTTTTGGCAAACTACGAAAACTTGAGGGTAGGGAGAGGCGAAGTAAACCGCGCTCTCGAAAATGCGGATATAGGTACGTTTATCGAAAAGATAAAAGAGCCAGAACACGGTCTAGAAGCCCAGCTTCGTAGGCTTACAGCTAGTGAAAATGATGCAAAGGCATACGCGCGTCGGAAGGGTGAAGACTTCAAAGGCTATTCTGGAATGTTAGAAGCAGTCAAAGAGAATGGCGTGGGCGGTAAACTTAAAGGTATAGTTACTCGCCTTGAACAACTAGGTATTGGTCGAGAAAGAAATGCAAACATTCGTGCCGATGGTGCTGCAATAAGTGTTAAGGAAGTTGATGGTGTTTTGCCTCCTGGAAAAGACCCTCAAATAACTACTGCAACCGAATATCCGCTAGAAGACTTTCAAGCGTTACGCAAAATTTTTGATGAAGAAATTGTTCCGACAATTGAAAAAGCAATGACGCAAATTAATGACGCATACTATCGCCTTGAACATGGCGACATTCCGACGGCCCAGCTTGACGCTCTTACTATAGAGAATAGAAAAAACGCTGGTATGGAAGCTATAGAGAAAAGCGCAAGGGCCGACGAAAACTTTAAGAAAACTAAACAAGAAAGAGGCAAGCGTCAGAACTTAGTTGGCAAAGCAGTCAAGGCACTACAAGCCAAGAAAACTACATTTAACGAAACTGAATTTGAAGGGTTTGCTGCAACAGAATACCCCGACTTAGTTCCTCTTGTTAGTGAATTAGAAGAAGTAGCCACAAAAGTAAAAAACTTTAAAGACAGCAAAAAGGCTATCGGCATTGCTAACAAAATGAAAAAGATACTTCTTACCAAAGTTCAAGTGTCTGGTCCAGCAACCGTACAGCGAACAACAAAAAGTGGTCCAGAGGGGCCATACCATTTGTCGAACAGTGCTGAGTTGGCTGCAATCTTGCGCGAAGGTTTGATGGGAACGGGAGATAAAGATAAAATCCAAAACGTTGCGTGGGAATTTACCCGTCGTGGAAAGAAAAATAAAAAGCCAATTGTTCCTGATAGCCCAGCGGTTATTAACGCAGCTAAAGTAGAAGCTGCATTTAATCGTGGCGGTGAGACTGAAATAGGGATTGGTGAAAGCACACCATTTATTCTTGCTGATTTCTTGGGTGAGATAAAACATAGAACACCACAAAAAATGAATGCTGCACGTAAGGTCGCTATGAGAATGTTAGGGCTAGGAATGAATATGTCGCCTAGCACTAAGACAGACGCATTTAAAGAGTTCCGAAATGTGGTCAGGCGTTTAGCAGCTAACCTTGAAACCGATGATATAACGCAAACGATTAGTGAGTTATCAAAAAGATTGTATCCAACACATATCTTAGATGATGGTACGCGCAACTTGTTAGAAAGAACAGCGGCCCGTATGGGTTATGATGCAGATAGTGTGCTTACACAACTCGTTATCGAAGACGTTGACATGCAAGCCAATCGTGTATTGATGCAACAAATTAAAGACACCTTACCAGAGGTTGAAGGATTTGAGGTAGAGGATGCTATTAATCAAGCGCGTGATGCTATGCGTGATGCAATTGCATTTTCGGTTAATGGATTAATTGACAGCCCCAAAGCAAGACAAAGGTTTTTGCCGCTTACTATGTACGGAAACATGGAAGCTGATAGTGTTCTATCTCGTGGTTCTCCCGCTGCAATTTATAAAGACGAAGTGCCAGCCGAGTTTGCAACAGAGTATGCCAGCGAAACACTTGGTCGTTTAACACAAGCCAGTGTAGATGCTGTTAAAGATTTTACTGGTGCAGATGATGTAAGGGTGTTCTTTATAACAGGGTCGGAAGTTGACCCTATGTTTGGCAACATGCCACAGATTACAGAACGTCCAACAAATACTATGGCAAACATGCGTGACAAGATTATTGACAGCGCACCGACAGCCCGTAAGGAAGTCGTCGCTGATTTGATTGGTCAGTCTGAAGCTGTTCGTAATGGTATCAATGGCATGAGAGCCGATGGGTCGTCTAGTGATCTTGGGGATCATTACTTGTTTGATAATGTCGTGGGTAAAGAGATAGAACGTTTTGGTGCAACCGATATGACCAAAGCAAAACCAGTCTTCTTGAAAGACGACAAGCCAGCGATATTCGGACATCAAATGACTTTTAAAGCCGACGTGGTAAAGAACGTTGCAGACGCTATAAAGAGAACAGCAAATTCTCCTGAGATAGCAAGACAAGTTGATAGAGCTATAGAAGACAACACGGGTTTATTCACGGGTCGTCAGGTATTTGAAACCTTGGCTTCCGTTGCTGGTGGTACTGAAGAACTACGCCGCATTATGAGGCGCAATAAGTTTTCTACTTTAACAGTAGATGGTGAAACAGTCCTTGTGTCCCCTAACAATGTTCGCGGAGTTGATAGTCCCGACTTAGTAAACGCCAAGCCACTACTAGGTGAAAAAGAAATAGGTTCTGGTGTGAACAATTTTATTATGTCCGAGGCTCGTATTGCTTCGGATGGTGGCGAGGATGCAACTAAAAGGGCGGCTAATGTTTTAGAACAAGCTGGTGCGCCTAAAGATTTCTTAAAAGCCACAATGAAAATGCGACGCAAAAGGCCGATCAATACACAAGATGCCGAGTCGATCCGTACAGTTTTGACTACCGATACTCAGTCAGGAATTATACGTCGATCTGGTATGCACTATGTCGCTGATTTTGCTGAACCCGCTGATGGTAGTGGTGGTCACTATGAACGTGTTCATGGCAAAATGGCTCGTATCCTTCAGCCAATGACAAGAGCATTAAGTCAATTACCAGATAGCAAAGACCCCCTTGGTCGCTGGTTCGACGCTGGTTTAAGGCAAATGTATGATACCACAGCGGAAGCCTTTTCTCGTAGGTTTGGAAATTCAGAAAGTAATCTCTTTGGTTTTAATCCCACTCGCGCCGACAAACAGCCTAAATCACATGAGCGTATTGTTACAGCTTTACAAAACGAAAAGGGTGTAAAATTTTTAAGACCAAAAGAAAAAGAAGTATACAACATGCTTCGCGGATACTTGGATGAAATTAGATCAAGGCTTACTCAAGCTGGTGAAAATGTAGGTAACATTGCCGAAAACTATTTCCCTCAAGTTTGGCGTACTGATTTAATTAACGCACGTCGTCCTGAGTTTGAAAGTATGCTTGCTGATTTCTTAATGGCAGAAGACGTAAACCGTCACGGCGGTAATGCAATGCTCAAGAAAAGAGAAGCATTAGAAAAAGCAAAGAGAATTACAAAAAGCATTGTTGAAGAAGACGACGGTGTAAACATCCCTCGTGAACAAGTGTTTAACGACGGTGATGGTGGCGAGGCTTTTCTTAAACAGCGTATGCTTAGACTTGACCAACATCCTGAGTTCTTAGACCCAACCAATCAGAAAAAATTTCTTGGTGGGTTTTTAGAACGAGACTTAATGGTTGTTATGTCTAAGTATTCCGAGAATGCGGAAAGACGTTTGGATATATCTGAAAGGTTTGGTCCACAAGCGCATGGCCTTAAAGACTACATGGCAATCATTCGGAACAGACATGATGCGGTAGAGAGGTTGTTGTCTTCGGATAAGATACTTAAATCCGACTACCATGTTCTTTCGTCTGGTAATGAACCAGATTTACATGGTGCAGCGGTATTTAAGCAAACAGCCAATTCAGCTTTGTTCAAGGCTCCGTTTGCTTCAAAAGAAAACGCCGAGTTCTTTACCGCCAACCTTGTTCGCAAAGCAGCAAGTGGCGCAAACAAAGACGACATGATTAGAGACATCATGGACCTTATGGCTCCCACAGAAAACAGTGACGAATTTAGCGATCAAATGCGTAAGAACTTTCGCAAACGTGCTGAAGCAATTGCGTCTGCTTTAGAAGACACTCGTGGTTTTACCAAGTTTCCTAGTGAAAAAAATGCGATACATGCTGAAACATTTATTGATTTACTTATGCAGAAAC
>MDTD01040498.1_pt1 | contig 10624 bp, 12 predicted proteins | sample 811221 | NCBI WGS metagenome assembly MDTD01 (sample SAMN05326646, study PRJNA326480) | marine metagenome | isolation source: seawater | place: Pacific Ocean: South West | collected 2011
ACCTCCTGGAGTTCTTCGCCGAGCTGACGATCTACACCTCGACGGCGTGCCTGATCGGGCTGAAGTTCCGCAATCAGCTCGACTCGCGCTTCGCCAACTACTACCACCTGCTCGAACGCGGCACCGATCCGCTGTGTTACGTCGACCCGTACCTGCCGATCGAGAGCTTCCGCATCCGAGATGAAGCCCGCGCCGGACTGGTCGAGCTCGTGCAGGGTGTGATGGACGGCCGGATCGCCAACCCGCCCAAGGACAAATCCGAGCGGGACATGCTCGACGTGCTGGTCTCGATCAAGGACGACGAGGGCAATCCCCGCTTCTCGGCCAACGAGATCACCGGCATGTTCATCTCACTGATGTTCGCCGGCCACCACACCAGCTCGGGGACGTCGAGCTGGACGCTGATCGAACTGTTGCGGCACCCCGACTACTACGCCCAGGTGCAGCAGGAACTCGACGACCTCTACGCCGACGGCCAGGAGGTGAGTTTCCATGCGCTGCGCCAGATCCCGAAGCTCGACAACGCACTCAAGGAGACCCTGCGCCTGCCCCCGCCGCTGATCATCCTCATGAGGGTGGCCCAGGACGAGTTCGAGGTGGCCGGACGCCCCATCCACAAAGGGCAGATGGTGGCCGCCTCGCCGGCCATCTCCAACCGGATACCCGAGGACTTCCCCGACCCGGACAGCTTCGATCCGGACCGCTACAACAAGCCACGCCAGGAAGACCTGATCAACCGGTGGACGTGGATCCCCTTCGGGGCGGGCAAACACCGCTGTGTGGGTGCGGCGTTCGCGCAGATGCAGATCAAGGCGATCTTCTCGGTTCTGTTGCGCGAATACGAGTTCGAGATGGCCCAACCCGCCGACTCCTACCGCAACGACCATTCCAAGATGGTGGTGCAGCTCGCACGACCGGCCAAGGTCCGCTATCGCAGGCGAGTCAGGGACTGAGCCGATGGGCTGCTACCGAGTGGTTCTCGACGAGGACCTGTGCCAGGGACACGCCATGTGTGAGCTCGAGGCACCGGAGGTGTTCCAGGTACCCAAGCGTGGTGTCGTCGAGATCGTCGATCCCGAGCCCGCCGACGAGCTCCGCGATGCCGTGGAGACGGCCGTCGAGATGTGTCCGACCCGCGCACTTTCCATCGAAGAAAAGGAGTGAGAATGGCATCACGCGAGCAATTGGAGGACTGGGTCGAGCGGTGGTTGCAGGCCAACCGCGACGCCGAAGCGGCCGGTGACTGGAAGCCCCTGGCGGACTTCTACACCGACGACGCGACCTACGGCTGGAACATCGGCCCGAAGGAAGACGTCATGTGCGTCAACAAGGACGAGATCCGCGACGTCGCGCTCGGTCTGGAGATGGAGGGCCTGGAGAACTGGGTCTACGAGTACCAGAAGGTCCTGATCGACGAGAAGCAGAACGAGATCGTGGGCTTCTGGAAGCAGATCGCCCACAAGTCCGACGGGACCCGCGACGAGATCTACGGCATCGGCGGTAGCTGGTTCCGGTTGAACGACCAGTTGCTGATCGAGTGGCAGCGCGACTTCTTCGACTTCGGTCACGTGCAGAAGGCGTTCATGAAGTTGATCGAGTCCGGTGACCTCACACCGACGATGCAGAAGCGCATCGAGCGGTCGCTCGCCGGGGAGAAGTTGCCCGGTTACTACCCCCTGGGCGAGGCCCCCGTCCCGATTTGGTGAGCACACCACCAAGCAGTTGCTTGGGGGCGTTGTGATGTGGCTAACTAGAGCCTCTAGTCTGGAACCAAGAGCTCTAGCCGAAAGCAGGAGATATGAAGACCAAAGGCGCTCTGATCTGGGAGTTCAACCAGCCTTGGACCATCCAGGAGATCGAGATCGGCGACCCCGTCAAGGACGAGGTCAAGATCCAGATGGAAGCCGCGGGCATGTGCCACTCGGACCATCACCTGGTCACCGGCGACATCCCGATGGCCGGCTTCCCGGTGCTCGGAGGCCATGAGGGCGCCGGGATCGTCACCGAGGTGGGCCCGGGCGTCGAGGGCCTCGAGCCGGGCGACCACGTGGTGCTGTCGTTCATCCCGTCGTGCGGCTCGTGCCCGTCGTGCCAGGCCGGGATGCGCAACCTGTGCGACCTGGGCGCGATGCTGCTGCAGGGCACAGCGGTCTCCGACAACACCCACCGCATCCACGCCACCGACGGGACGCCCGTCATCCCGATGACGCTGCTGGGCACCTTCAGCCCGTACATGGTCGTGCACAAGAGCTCGGTCGTGAAGATCGACCCGTCCATCCCGTTCGAGGTGGCCTGCCTGGTCGGCTGCGGCGTGACCACCGGCTACGGTTCGGCGGTGCGCAGCGCCGACGTGCGCCCGGGCGATGACGTCGTCATCGCCGGCATCGGCGGGGTCGGCATGGGCGCGCTGCAAGGTGCGCTGAACGCCGGCGCACGCAACGTCTTCGCCGTCGACCCGGTCGAATGGAAGCGTGATCAGGCACTGAAGTTCGGCGCCACCCACGCCTACCCCGACATCGTCAGCGCGATGATGGGCGTCGCCGAGATCACCGAGGGCCGGATGGCGTCCAAGACCATCATCACCACCGGTGAGCTCAAGGGCGAGGAGATCGACAACTACCTCAACATCACCGCCAAGGGCGGTACCTGCGTGGTCACGGCGGTCGCCAACATGGCGAGCTCCGATGTCACGCTGAACCTGTCCATGCTGACGCTGCTGCAGAAGAACCTGCAGGGCACCATCTTCGGTGGCGGCAACCCACACTTCGACATTCCGCAGCTGCTGTCGATGTACAAGGCGGGCCGGCTGAACCTCGACGACATGGTGACCCGCCAGTACAAGCTCGAGCAGATCAACGACGGATACCGGGACATGCTGGAGGGCAAGAACATCCGCGGCGTCATCCGCTACACCGACGCCGACCGGTAGGCCCTCCGATGACCGAGACCGCTACCCAGTCACCCGTCGTCGCGGCGTCGCAGGGGTCGTGGCGCTGCGTGCAGACCGACGACAAGGACGGCTGGCTGGCCCTGATGGCCGATGACGTCGTTCTCGAGGATCCGATCGGCGAGGCAGTCACGAACCCGGACGGCACCGGGGTGCGAGGCAAGGCCGCGGTGGCGGAGTTCTATGACACCAACATCGGGCCCAACCAGCTGCGCATCACCTGCGAAGAGACGTTTCCGTCCAGCAGCTCCACCGAGATCGCCTACATCCTGGTGCTCGAGACGACCTTCCCGAACGGGTTCGTCGCCACGGTGAGGGGTGTGTTCACCTACCGGGTGAACGACGCCGGTCTGATCACGAACCTGCGCGGCTACTGGAACATGGACGCGATGACGTTCACCCAACCGGAGGGTGCGGATTAGCGGGCTGCTGTCGGGCCGCGGCGCCGTCGTCGTCGGCGGCACCCGCGGCGTCGGGCTGGCGGTGGCCGAACTGCTCGCGTCCCTGGGCGCGGGCGTCGTCGTCAACGGGCGCGACGACACGGCGGCCGACGATGCCGCGCGCCGCATCCCCGGTGCGGTCGCGCTGGCCGGCTCCCCCGCCGAACCGTCCGTCGCGGACGCTCTCATCGCCACATGTGTCGGCGAGTTCGACGGCATCGACATCCTGATCAACTGCGCCGGTACGGCCGAACCACCCGGCTCGTCGATCCTGAACATCACCGGTGCCGAGTTCCGCGAGCTGCTGGATGCGCATCTGGGCACCACGTTCGAGACGTGCCGCGCCGCGGCACCTCGGATGGTCGCGCAGGGACGCGGCGCGATCGTCAACACCAGTTCGTTCGCGTTCCTCGGCGACTACGGCGGGACGGGCTACCCGGCGGGCAAAGGCGCGGTCAACAGCCTGACGCTGGCGATCGCAGCGGAACTGAAGGAACACCGGGTGCGGGCCAACGTGGTGTGCCCGGGTGCGAAGACCCGGTTGTCCAGCGGGGCGCAGTACGAGGAACACATCACCGCGCTGAACCAGCGCGGCCTGCTCGACGACGTCAGCTTCGCCGGAGCCATGGATGCGGGTCCGCCCGAATACGTCGCCCCGACGTATGCCTATCTGGCCAGCGATCTGGCCGAGGACATCAGCGGCCACATCTTCATCGCCGCAGGAGGATTCGTCGGGCAGTTCGCGCGCCAGACGCCGGGCATCGTCGCCTACCGCGATCACCACGACTCACCGCCGTGGACCGTGCAGGAGATCGCGGCGCAGATCAGACCGTAGGCAACCGGTGATCCCGGAACTGCTTGCGCAGCTCCAGTTTGAGCACCTTTCCGGTCGCGGTGTGGGGCAGCTCGTCGAGGAACACCACGTCGTCGGGTAGCCACCACTTGGCGACCTGTCCGGCGAGATGCTCCAGGATGTCATCCCTGGAAGGGCTCTTCCCCTCGCGGGCGACGACCAGCAGAAGCGGGCGCTCCTGCCACTTGGGGTGTGGGACGGCGATGACCGCCGCCTCGGCGACGTCGGGATGTCCCATCGCCGCGTTCTCCAGATCGATCGAACTGACCCATTCGCCACCGGACTTGATGACGTCCTTGGTGCGGTCCACCAGCTGCAGGTACCCGTCGGCGTCGATGGTGGCGATGTCCCCGGTGGGGAAGAACCCCTCGTTGTCGAGCTTGTCGCCGCCCTCGCCTTTGAAATAGCCACTGGCGATCCAGGGTCCGCGCACCCAGACCTCACCGAAAGCCACACCGTCCCAGGGCAATCGGTGTCCGTCCTCGTCGACGATCTTGAGTTCGACCCCGAATACGCCGCGGCCCTGCTTGAGTTTGACCTTCTGCTGTTCCCCGACCGACAGGCCCGCATGTTTGGGCAGCAGCCGGCCGACGACGCAGATCGGGCTGGTCTCGGTCATCCCCCAGCCCTGTCCGCCCTCGGCCCCGAGGTCGCGCTCGATGCGCTCGAGCATCGACTGCGACAGCGCGGAGCCACCGATGCCGGCCCACTCCAGAACCAGTTCGCTCGGGTCGATCTCGGGGTGCTGGTCGAGGTAGCCGAACAGCATCAGCCACACCGTCGGAACACCCTGCATGATCGTGACGCGCTCGTCTCTCATCAACTGGTAGACGCTCTCGCCGTCCAGATGTGGGCCCGGCAGCACCAGCTTGGCGCCGACCATCGCCGCGGAATACGGGGTGCCCCAGGCGTTGGCGTGGAACATCGGGACCACCAGCAGCAGCGTCGCGCCGCTGTGGATGTCGAAGGTGTCCCGCGACAGCGACAGCATCGCGTGCAGCACCGTCGACCGATGGGAGTACAGCACGCCTTTGGGGTTTCCGGTGGTGCCGGAGGTGTAGCACAGAGACGATGCGCTGCGTTCGTCGAATTCGGGCCAGTCGTAGTCGGAGGATTGCGCGGCGACGAGCTCGTCGAAGCACAGCAGTCGCTCGGCGGGGATGCCGGGCAGGTCGGCCATGTGCTCGCGGTCGGTCATGGCGACGAAATGCTCGACCGTCTCCAGCTCGGGTGCCAGCGCAGCGACCAGAGCCGCGAAGGTGACGTCGAAGAACAGCACCCGGTCTTCGGCATGGTTGATGATGTAGACGATCTGCTCGGCGAAGAGCCTCGGGTTGACGGTGTGCATCACCGCGCCGGAACCCGACACCCCGTAATAGAGCGCGAGGTGACGGTCGCTGTTCCAGGCCAGCGTGGCCACCCGGTCCGCCGGCTCGATGCCCAGCTGGGCCAGCGCGTTGGCCACCTGCTTGGACTGGTCCCTGACCTGAGACCAGGTGGTCCGCCGGATCGGCCCCTCGGGCAGGCGCGAGACGATCTCGGTGTCGGCGTGACATGCCGCGGCGTGCTCGATCAACGAGGAGATGAGCAGCGGGCGGTCCTGCATCAGTCCCAGCATGCGGTCAGGCTAGCCAGCACGGGCCGGGCATCGTCGCGCTTCGCCGGTTTCCCCAGGCCGCACCTGTTCAGGTCGACGGGCGGTTGCGCCAGCGGCTCTGATACGCCGCCTGCACCGCCGAGGCGGGTCGGCGCCTCGGCATCATCGCCTGTTCGCGCTTGATCACCGACCGCATGGTCAGCGCGGTCAGCACCACCATGACAGCCGCGGGGACGGCGGACAACGGTGAAGCCAGCAGTAGTTCGCTCAGTTCATTGGCATCCATGTGAGGTGTTCGTAGCCGGCATCGGGTGGGATGGGTCACACCCCACTTTTTCCTGCGCCGCCGCTCCTGGAATGCTCGTGGGATGGCCAGCATCTTCACCAAGATCATCAACGGCGAGATCCCGGGTCGGTTCGTCTACGAGAGCGACGACGTCGTCGCGTTCCTGACGATCGAGCCGATGACCCAGGGCCACACCCTGGTGGTCCCGCGCGCCGAGATCGATCAATGGCAGAACATCGAACCGGCGGCCTTCGCCCGGGTGATGGAGGTATCCCAGCTCATCGGCAAGGCGGTGTGCAGCGCGTTCGACGCCGAGCGGGCCGGGGTCATCATCGCCGGCCTGGAAGTGCCGCACCTGCATGTGCACGTGTTCCCGGCTCGTGAGCTGTCGGACTTCGGCTTCGCCAACGTCGACCGCAATCCGTCGCCGGAGTCCCTCGACGAGGCGCAGGCCAAGATCAAGGCCGCGCTGGCTGACCTGGGCTGAGTACCGCCACTTCGGCGATCCGGGGCAGGCTCACGCGGAATCGGCAGCCCTGTCCGGGTGAGGTGGCCACCGCGACGCGCCCGCCGTGCGCGTAGACGAGCGAATCCACGATGGACAAGCCGAGACCGGTGCCGCCGCTGGCCCGGGTCCGCGACGAGTCGGCGCGGTAGAACCGCTCGAACACCCGTTGAGCGTCTTCGGTCGACATGCCGGGGCCTTGATCGCACACCTCGATGACCGCGTCGGGTCCGTCGGTGCCCACCCGCACGGTCACCCCGGCCGTCTCGGGCGTGTGCTGCAGCGCGTTGGCCATCAAATTGCTCAACACCTGCCGCAGCCGGGCCTCGTCGCCGAGCACTTCGGGTGTCCCGGGGCCGTCGAACACCTCCATCCGGATACGCCGCTGCGGGGCGATGGACTGCGCGTCGTGGACGGCGTCGCTGGCCAGCGCAAGCAGGTCCACCCGGTGATGTTCCAGTGGGCGTTGCGCGTCGAGTCGGGCCAGCAGCAGAAGGTCCTCGACCAGCAGCCCCATTCGGCGGGACTCGCTCTCGATGCGTCCCATCAGCATCTCCACATCCCGGGCGGCGCCCTGGCGGTAGAGCTCGGCGAAGCCGCGAATGGTGGTCAGCGGGGTGCGTAGTTCGTGGCTGGCGTCGGTGATGAAGCGCCGCATCCGATCCTCGGAGGTGCGAGCCTGCTCCGCGGACTGCTCCGAGGAGGCCAGTGCGCGCTGGATCTGGGCGAGCATGCCGTTGAGCGCGAGCGACAGTCGACCGACCTCGGTGGCCGGGTCGCGTTCGGGGACGCGGCGATCCAGTTGACCCGCGGCGATGGCCGCGGCCGTCTCCTCCACTTCGGTCAGCGGCCGCAGGCTGCGATGGACGACGGCGTAGCCGGCCACGCCCAGCACGATGAGCACCGCGGCGCCGATGCCGATCTGGGCGTAGATCAGCGCCCGCACCGTGGAGTTGACGTTGGACAGATCGATCGCGACGGTGGTGAGTTCACCGCTGAGGCCGCGCACGGTCATCGCGCGCCACTGGGTGTCGGAGCCGTCGATGGAGCCGACAGTGACCGGCACCGGGCCCACATCGTTGTCCGCCGGCAGGCGCGGCTCGGTGTCCCGGTCGTTGACCGCCATCCAGATGAGGCCGTCGGGATCCATGCCGCGCACGTAGAAGTCCGACGGCGGTCGCGCCGGGTTCGGTTCGACCGGCGAGGCGGGTATCCGCCTCGGCACCTGCGCCCAGCCCCTCGACGCGTCGAGCAGGGTGTCGTCGACGCGGTTCATCAGACTGTGCTGAAGCAGGGTCGTCACCGCGACACCGGACGCCAACAGGCCCAGCGCCACCAGCACAAGCGTGGCGGCGACCAGTCCGACCCGAAGCGGGACGCCGCGCCTGACCTGAGCTGCCACGCCACTATTGTCCAGCGCGGCTACCTGGGTTCGCGCAGGACGTAGCCGACACCGCGCAATGTGTGCAGCAGACGCTTGTCGCCGGTGTCGATCTTGCGCCGCAGGTAGGACACGTAGGACTCGACGACGTTGACGTCACCGCCGAAGTCGTAACGCCACACGTGGTCGAGGATCTTGGGCTTCGACAACACCGTGCCCGCGTTGATGATGAAGTACCGCAGCAGGGTGAACTCGGTCGGCGACAGCGACACGGGCTCACCGGCCTTCCACACTTCGTGGGTGTCCTCGTCGATCTCGATGTCGGCGAACGTGAGCCGCGAGGTCCGCGGTTCCTCGATGCCGCGGCCGGAGCGGCGCAGGATGACCCGCAGCCGGGCCACGACCTCTTCGAGGCTGAACGGCTTGGTCACGTAGTCGTCGCCACCGAGGGTCAGGCCGGCGATCTTGTCCTGCAACGAGTCGCGCGCGGTCAGGAACAGCGCGGGGGCGTCGACGCCGTCGGCACGCAGCCGGCGCAGCAGCCCGAAGCCGTCCATCCCCGGCATCATCACGTCGAGGATGATCGCGTCGGGACGCACTTCGCGGGCCTTGTCCAGCGCGGCCGGGCCGTTCGAGGCCGTGTGCACCTCGAAGCCCTGGAACTTCAGACTCACAGACAGCAACTCGACGATGTTCGCCTCGTCATCGACCACCAGCACACGGGCCTCAGGGATGTTCTCGGGAACGGGCATGGCCATAGCTACCAATAATCGTCGGATCGGTTGGAAATGTGCTGCACAGTAACTGTGCAGTTCCTGTGAATCCGATCTTGCGCCGTCCCTAGACTGGGTAGATGAACCTCGCCAGATCCCTCACCGGCCTCGCGTTCGCGCCGGTGCGCGCCGGGCTGGCCGTCGCGGACGCCGGTATCACGGTGGCGACCGGCGCGTTGGACCTCGCGCACCGGACGGTGGGCGAGGAGAAGGACGGGGTGCGTACCGGACGCCCCACGTCGATGGCGCAGGTGCTCGGCATCGAGGACGCCGTGGAGCGGGCCAACCGGTTGGCCCGGCTGATGGACGAGGACCAGCCGTTGGGTCGCGCGCTCGCGCCCGACGGCGCGCTGGACCGACTGCTGAAACCGGGCGGTGTCGTCGACCGGCTCACCGCGCCGGGCGGAGTGCTGGACCGGCTCACCCAGGAAGACGGCGGGCTGATGCGGGCCATCGAGCCGGGCGGTCTGGTCGACCAGCTGCTCGACGAGGAGGGGCTGGTGGAACGCGTGCTGGCCGAAGACGGGCTGGCCGACCGCCTGCTGGCCGAGGGCGGGCTGATCGACAAGCTGACCGCCCGCAACGGTCCGCTCGAACAGCTCGCCGATGTCGCCGACACGCTGAATCGCCTGGCGCCCGGCTTGGAGGCGCTGGAACCGACGATCGAGGCGCTGCGCGAGGCCGTGATCGTGCTCAGTCAGGTGGTCAATCCACTGAGCAACATCGCCGACCGCATCCCGTTCCCCGGCAGGCGGCCACGCAGCCGGCCGGTCACCCGCCCGGCGACCCCCCCGCAACGGATTATCGACGCGGACTCGTGAGCCGATAGGCTTGGCCCCGCCAGGCCTCCTTAGCTCAGTGGTAGAGCACTCGCCTTGTAAGCGAGCGGTCGTCAGTTCAATCCTGACAGGGGGCTCCAGACAGTAGCGTGTTCCCATGGCCGAGACCGGGTTGTGGATCGCATGGGGCGTGCCGACGCGCGGACGTGAGCGCAAGGCGCTCGACCTCCTGATCGAGACGCAGGAGTATCTCGCCGGGTTGCAGGCGCAGAACCGGATCGAGCGGTTCGACCGTGTGGTGCTCAAGCCGCAAAGCATCGAGCTGGGTGGTTTCATCCTGATCCAGGGATCGGTCGACCAGATCGACGCGCTGCGCCGCGACGGTGAGTTCGAACTGTGGCTGCAGCGCGTGCAGTTGGTCGCCGATCAGGTCGGATTCGTCGACGCGTGGGTCGGTGACGGTATTGCCGAGGCGGTCGAGCTGTACGAGAAGGCGCTCGAACGGGTCGAGTGAGTGCGGTGAACGGGTTTGCCAGCTTCGTGCCGGTGCCCGCGGTGGTCCGGCGAACGCGCATGGTCACGGTAACGAAGTGAATGTTGTGACGTTTTGACTTTTTGCTGGCCGCCTCCGTGCGGATACGCTTCAATGGTCCCGACGACGGGGGTCGATCTGGGCTGGTTCGAAGGGGTTTCATGGGTGGCGCAGCGTACGTCGGGCGGGTTGGCGGTCTAGCCGTCGCCCTGGGCGTCGGAACGGCAGTCTTCGCAGGCCAGGGCGTTGCCTGGGCCGACGACACGGATTCCCGCGGTTCTGCGGAGTCTTCGGAGTCCTCGTCAGCAACATCGGACAACGCCGCCTCGGAGGGTTCGTCCTCGGGTTCGAGCGACGCGACGGCCGGCACGTCCCGGGGTGACAGTGGCGACGATGACGAGGCTGCCGCCGGCGATGACGAGGCCGACGACCTAAATCTCGGCGGGGACGGCGACGACGCTGACGGCGACGACGCTGCCGACAGCGGCTCCGATGACACCGCCGACGGCGACACAGGCGGGGACATCTCCG
>MDTD01071693.1_pt1 | contig 10624 bp, 6 predicted proteins | sample 811221 | NCBI WGS metagenome assembly MDTD01 (sample SAMN05326646, study PRJNA326480) | marine metagenome | isolation source: seawater | place: Pacific Ocean: South West | collected 2011
AATCTCCATTTTTGCCTAAATAATAATAATACAGCAGAAATTAAAGTACCAGCATGACCTATACCAACCCACCAAACAAAATTAGTAATATCCCATGCCCAACCTACAGTTTTATTTAATCCCCAAACTCCAATGCCAGTTCCGATAGTATATCCGACTGATAAAATCCACCAAACAAATAATAATAACGAAATACCAAAAACTATCCACCACATTTTATTAGCTTTTGCGAGTACAGGCTTAGCTACGTCAACAGTTATATCATGGTAACTTTTGTTACCTAAAATTAGGGGTTCTCTGATTGGACTTTCCTTTTGCATAACTTATTTCTTAGGCTTATCTATTTCTAATTTTAGTTTGATAAAAAACTGAATTTTTTGTATTCAAATGATCTAGTAATTGATAAGTTCTATCGTCATCAACCATTTGTGTAACAGAATGTTCTTTATCATTCGCATCTCCAAACGTCATAGCTCCGGTGGGGCATGAAGAAGAACATGCGCAAGAGTCCAATGCCTCCTTATTAGTAATTTTACGACCTTCCTTTTTGGCGTCAAGTTTAATTTTTTGAATTCCCTGAATACACATACTACACTTCTCCATAACACCACGTGCTCTTACAGTAACATCTGGATTAAGAACCATTTTTCCAAGATCATCATTCATGTTGTAATCAAACGCATCATTATCAGCATAATCAAACCAATTAAATCTACGCACTTTATAGGGGCAATTATTTGCACAATATCTAGTGCCAACACAACGATTATAGGTCATGTGGTTAAGCCCTTCTGCGCTGTGTGTAGTAGCTGCAACTGGACAAACAGTTTCACAAGGAGCATGGTTACAATGCTGGCACATTACTGGTTGAAAGGCAATATCAGGATTTTCTGATGGAACTTCCATAGCTTTGTATTTTGACACTGAACCAATTTCTTGTTCTTCTGCTATTTCTTTAGTCATATCACTTGAATAATACCTGTCTATTCTAAGCCAATGCATATCTCTACTTTTTCTCACCTCTTCTTTTCCAACTACAGGCACATTATTTTCTGCATGACACGCTACAACACAGGAATTACATCCAGTACATGCCGTTAAATCTATCCCTAAGTTCCAAAAATGACCGGTTTCATGGTCATGAGCTTGCCAAAGATCAATTTGATCAGGCGCTAATTTTCCTTTGTGTGTATCATATAAAAGAGGTTCGTTACCGGCTTTGGGATTTTTTAAATATTTATTTAATGTGGTCTCTTTGATAAGATCTCTTCCCATCATTGTGTGATGTAATTGTACTGAAGCAAACTCATGTTCTCCACTCATTTTTTCTATTTTAACATCAGAAACGGTATATTGATTATTGGTAATAAGTGGATATGCATTTAAACCTACACCATTACCAACTTTACCAGAAGATGTTCGGCCATATCCCAATGCTAATCCCACAGTTCCTATTGCTTGTCCTGGCTGAATTAGTACAGGAACATTATCGATTACAATATCACCAACTGTTAATCTTGCAACATCACCATTTAGAGCTCCATTTGATATATTCCAATTAGAAAAACCATATTTACGAGCGGTTGAAGCAGAAATTGTCAAATAATTATCCCAACACGCTCTTGTTATTGGATCAGGGAGTTCTTGAAGCCAAGGGTTATTTGATTGTGCCCCGTCGCCAATAGAATTGGATTGATAAAGTGAAAGTTCAAGATCTGTAGTTTTAGTTTTAATTGATTTTACTTTTGCAGCAAATTTAGTTACAGAATACTTTTTTTCATTCAATTCAGTTATTCCATTGTGTAGTGAGGATGACCATGAAACTTTACTCCTCCAATAATCCTTTAAAAAATCATAATAACTAATTTTATTACCTACCCAGACTAACAACGATTCCTGAAACTGACGACTATCAAATAAAGGCTGAATTGTTGGTTGAATAAAAGAAACTTTATTAAAAGAAGCTTTAGCATCGCCCCAACTTTCCAAAAAGTGACGATCAGGACAAACATATTCACACATTGATGCAGTTTCGTCCATACTCAGTGCTGTTGATATTTTTAGGTCCACTTTAGAAAGGGCTTCGTTAAACTCTGATGATCTAGCCAATGAATATGATGGATTCACTCCATTAATAATTAATGCGGAAACTCTTCCGTCATTCATATCTTTTATGAGTTGGTTAATAGCGTTATCATCACCAGCTTTCATAAAAATTGGTTCAGTTAAATCAATAGTTTGACCATAATTTTCTAGTAAATCATTAATTGCATTTACTACAATTTGAACTGATTTGTCATTAGTATCGCAGAGAACTAAAGATTTACCTTTGGCATTTAATAACTCAGGAACAATATCCTTTAATTTGATATTAGGTGATGAAAGTCCAATTAATGTATCATATAAATTTTGCAATAAATTTAACTTTTCCGCAGCTTGGACAGGAATCCTAACATCAGCATTTGCACCTGACAAAGACAAATTGGATTCAATCTGAAAATGACGAGACATTTTTCCTGTTTTAGGCTGTCTATTTGCAATATATTCTTTCTCAAATGATTTATTAAATAGGCTCCCTAGAAAATCGGTGCCAAAAGAAACTATAACATCAGCTTTTTCAAATTTATAAGAAGGCAATACTCTCTGCCCAAATGATTCTTTATTTGCATCGAGAATTCCCTGATATGAGATGGTATCATACTGAATATGTTTTGCAGAATATTTGTCAGAAAAATCGTTTATGATACTTTGGGTTGTTGGACTTATAATTGTGTTTGTTAATAAAACAACTTGACCACTTGCATTTGATAATTTATTTATAATCTCAGAATCTGCGTCAGACCAACTGATAGGATTATTGTTTTTAGTAGGTTCTTTTTGACGATTAGAGTCATAAAGAGATAATACAGATGAAATAACTCTTGCATTTGGAGATGATGATGAAGGTAAGTCGTTAGATTTAATGAAAATTGGTCTCCCTTCGCGGGTTTTGACAAGTACATTAGCAAAATCATTACCATCATAAAAAGTGGATGCATACCAATTAGCTACTCCTGGTATAACTTCTTCAGGTTTAATAACGTAGGGAATTGATTTAATTACAGGAGTTTCACATGCAGCAAGAGTTGCAGCAGCTGTACTAAATCCCAAAAATTTCAAAAAATCTCTTCTTGAAGTATTAGTTTTAGATAAATTTTGGTCGCCTAAGAAATTATCAATTGGAATATCTTCAACAAATTCATTTTGTTTAAGCTTATCAACAATTGGATCTTCAGCCAATTCCGCTAATCCTTTCCAATATTTTTTATATTTAGTCATACTTTAAACTAATATCTTTTTCCTAATGATGACATTTACCACACTCAAGGCCACCAATGTCTGCTACATTAAAGCTTTCCCCTGGATGATTCTCTAAAAATTTGGCGTGCATTTCTTCATAATAATCGTTATCGGCAACTTGAACTTCTGTTTGCCTATGACAATCTATACACCAACCCATCGTTAGCTCAGAATGTTGTTCAACAACTTCCATTTCTTCAATAGGCCCATGACAATCTTGACATTCAATCCCGCCCGCAACAACGTGTTGTGCATGATTGAAATATGCATGATCTGGTAAATTATGAATCCTCACCCATTTAATTGGTTTTTGCTCATACCCCTCTATGTATTGACCCTTATCAGGATCAAAACCTACTGCATCATATATTTTTTGTATTTCTGCTTTACCCGATGGTCCTTCGTTTATATATGTATGACAGTTCATACAAACATTGGCTGATGGTATGGCAGCAGACTTACCGTGCCTTGCAGATTGGTGACAATAATTACAATCTATCCCATTTATACCAGAATGAAGTTTATGAGAATAAGCAATTGGTTGTTCAGGCGCATAACCTTGTGTTACTCCTACATCAGTCATTAGTGCCCATGCAGAATTAGCGCCAAAACCTGCAATTATTAAAATTGTAATACCAACTAATGGTTTAGTTGCCAAAAATAAATTAAGCAAGCTAACTGTAGATTGAAATAAGTCTTCAGCATCCTCTCCGGCTAATTGCTTAAGTGTGTTTTTAATTTTCCATAGTCCAGCAATTACAAGTAATAAAACTATAGCTATTGTAAGAATAACATAGTCTGAAGTTTGATCTTCTACTAAAGCAGTACTAGTTGTATCAGAAGATGCGGTTGAAGCAATGACTTGCTTTACAGGTGCTTGCTCGATATATGCTAAAATATTTACTACGTCATCGTCAGAAAAGTATGGAAAAGCTGGCATTGGAGACTGATTATACTCTTCATAAATAGCTATTGCATCAGCGTCACCAGAAGCTATTAACTCAGCAGAGTTTTTAATCCATTTGATAAGCCAATCTTCAGAATATTTTTCATTGACACCTCTTAAAGCAGGACCAATTAATTTTTTATCCATTTGGTGACAAGCAGTACAATTTGCATTATACAATTGCTTTCCCTCTTCTATATTTTGTGCACGAGAAATATTAAAAAAGGCAACAAACAGAAATGTCAATATGTGAAATGATATGATAGGATTTTTAATTAACCTATAAAATTTAGTCATATTTATAAACGTATATTTCGTTTGTAGTAATAGCCTTAATTTTCTGATTAACAAATATATTACATTCCACTATTTTTAATCTAATATGATTTGCTTTTTCAGTCTAATTTATAATGATTCTAAATAGCGTTTTTTTATTCTTATATTACGCTCAATTTCATATACTTAGAATAATAAAAAATTATATTTGTAATATGAAAATTTTAATATTTACATCAATTTATCTTTTTTCATACTCAGTTATAGCTCAGGATGTAGAAAATATAGTTGTTAATGATAGCAGAATTGACTCATTAACTTCGACACAAATTGAAATCAATACTTTAAAGAAGGGAATTGACGGCTTCAGGGTTCAAATACACCATAACCAAAGTCAAAACAGAGCAAAGTCTCAAAAATTTCGTGCAAAATTTTCTGCTGACTTTCCAAACTTAAAAACTTATTTTGAATTCAAATCACCTTATTATAAAATTCAAGCAGGTAATTTTGTGAACAAATTAGATGCCTACAAAGTACAAAAAGAAATCAGCAAAAAATACAAAGGAACCTATATTGTGCCAGCAATAATTCCTTTCGATGAAGTTAGGCAATAAAATTTATTAAAGTTTCTTTTTCACCTCTACCTCTTCAAACCCTTCAATAACGTCTCCAACTTTGATATCGTTAAAATTCTTAATACTTAATCCGCATTCATATCCGGAAGAAACTTCTTTAACATCATCTTTAAAGCGTTTTAGGGTAGCTAACTCTCCAGTATAAACTACAATTCCATCTCTAATAACCCTTAATTGTGTATTTCTAGTCATTTTTCCATCAAGAACATAGCAACCGGCAATTGTTCCAACTTTTGAGATTTTAAAAGTTTCTCTTATTTCAATATTACATACAATTTTTTCTTCAATGTCCGGGGACAACATCCCTTCCATAGCTTTTTCAAGCTCTTCTATAGCATTATAAATTACAGAATATAGACGTATGTCTATTTGTTCATTTTCGGCTAATTTTCTTGCATTAACAGATGGTCGAACTTGAAATCCAATGATAATGGCGTCCGAAGCTGCTGCTAGCATAACATCGGACTCAGAGATTTGCCCAACGGACTTATGAATTATATTAACTGCTATCAAATCTGATGATAGCTTTTGCAATGAATCAGAGAGAGCTTCAATTGATCCATCTACATCACCCTTAATTATTAAATTAAGCTCTTTAAAATCGCCTATTGCTAATCTTCTACCTATCTCGTCCAAAGTAATATGCTTCTGAGTTCTAACACCTTGTTCACGCTGCAATTGCATACGCTTAGTAGCAATATTTTTTGCTTCTCTTTCGTCATCCATGACATTAAATTTATCTCCGGCCTGTGCTGCTCCATTAAGACCTAAAAGTACAGCAGGAGTTGATGGGCCAGCATTTGTCATTTTAGCGTCTCTTTCGTCTAACAAAGCTTTAACTTTTCCTGAATAACAACCAGCCAATACATAATCACCGACTTTTAGGGTACCTGCCTCAACTAAAATAGTTGTTAAATAACCTTTGCCCTTGTCAAGAGATGCCTCAATAACAGTACCAATAGCATTTTTATTTGGATTTGCTTTAAGATCTAACAGCTCTGATTCTAGTAAAACTTTTTCTAACAACTCATCTATTCCTTGTCCTGTTTTTGCTGAAATCTCTTGAGACTGAAATTTACCTCCCCAATCTTCTAATAAGATATTAATAGATGATAATTGCTCTTTAATTTTATCAGAATTAGCAGTTTCTCTATCAATTTTATTGATAGCAAAAACCATTGGAACTCCAGCAGCCTGAGCATGGCTTATAGCTTCTTTAGTTTGAGGCATTACTTGATCATCTGCAGCAACAACTATAATTACTACATCTGTAACTTGAGCTCCTCTTGCTCTCATTGCTGTAAAAGCCTCGTGACCTGGAGTATCTAGGAAAGTTATTTTTTTGCCATTTACATCCACTTCATATGCACCGACATGTTGAGTTATTCCTCCAGCCTCACCACTAATTACATTCGCATTTCTTATATAATCCAGTAAAGATGTTTTACCATGGTCAACATGCCCCATTACAGTTACAATAGGAGCCCTTGAAATTAAATCTTCTTCCAAATCCACATCCTGCGATATTGATTGCTGAACTTCAGCTCCTACAAATTCAACACTATATCCAAATTCTTCTGATACAATTGATAATGTTTCCGCATCTAATCTTTGATTTTGAGTTACCATCATACCTAATGAAAAGCATGCAGATATCACCTCAGTTGGAGGTACATTCATTAATTGAGCAAATTCTGCGGTTGTAACAAATTCAGTAACCTGTATAGTTTTACTATCCTCCTCAATTTTTATCAAATCAATTTCTTCTTGCTCTTTTCTGGCTTGTCTCTTCTCTCTTCTAAGTTTAGCTCCTTTGTTTTTGCCTCCACCTTGTAGCTTAGCTAAATTTTCTCTAACCTGCTTTTGGATTTCTTCAGGAGTTAGCTCAACCTTTTTGTTTATATTTTTTTTATTCTTTGGTTTGTTTATTTTAGGCTTTACGGAAACTCTTTTCCTCTTTTTCTTTGCTTCAATTTTAGCTGAAGATGATGCCACAGGTTGTTTAAATTTTTCAAGATCAATCTTTTCAGACGAAATAATTACAGGACCATCTAATTTTTCAGCTTTAGCACGAATAACCGAATTTTCATCGTTATCGGCGCCTTCATCTGACAATTCTGATTCTTTATTAAAGGAATTATCAAAATTCTCTTTTGAATCGTGCACTTCAGCTTCCTTTTTATCATTTGACGCACCCATCTTGTTTGATGAAGAATCATCAATATCTTTTACTATATCTTTTTTTGGCTGGGCCTTATTCTCAGAAACATCGACTTTTGCAACTATCTTTAGACCCTCAATTTTTGGAGCAGAAATATGCAGCTTTTCAACTTCATCTTTTAGTTGATTTTTTTGTTCAGATTCAGCTTTTTTAAGCTCTTTAGCTTCAGCTTTAACTTTTTTATCAGGCTGATATTCATTAACTAAAACCTCATAGGTTTCTGAAGAAATTTTTGAATTTCTATTTAAATTATCAGTACCCATACTTGCTAAAAATTCTAATATTGTGTCAACACCAACATTAAACTCCTTAGCAACTTTTGATAATCTTTGTGATTGTTTTGACATATTTTTTTTTAAAATCAAATTTATTCAAGTTCAGCCTTAAGTATATTTAATACTTCACTTACAGTCTCTTCTTCTAAATCGGTACGCTTTACTAAATCTTCTACATCTAGTTTAATCACGTCTCTTGCTGTATCGCACCCAATAGATTTTAGCTCATCAATAATCCAACCATCAATTTCATCTACAAACTCAGTTAATTCAACATCATCATCTGATTCATCAACATTTCTATAAACGTCAATTTCATAACCGGTTAACATGCTAGCCAATCTTATATTAAAACCTCCTCTACCAATAGCCAATGACACCTGATCCGGATGCAAATATACATCAGCTTTTAAATTGTCTTCGTCAAGTTGAATAGATGAAACCTTAGCAGGACTCAATGAACGTGTTATAAATAACTGAATGTTATCAGTATAATTAATAACATCAATATTTTCATTTCTTAACTCCCTAACAATACCGTGAATTCTTGCGCCTTTCATTCCAACACATGCGCCAACTGGATCAATTCGTTCATCATAAGATTCCACAGCAACTTTTGCTCTATCTCCAGGAACACGCACGATTTTCTTAATAGTAATTAATCCATCAAAAACCTCCGGCACTTCCTGCTCAAATAATCTTGCAAGAAACTCTGGAGCAGTTCTAGATAATATAATTAAGGGGCTGTGATTTCTCATTTCAACACTTTTTACAACTGCACGAACAGTTTCTCCTTTTTTGAAATAATCACTAGGAATAGCTTCAGATTTAGGTAAAATTAATTCATTTTCTTCGCCATCTAGAACAAGTACTTCATTTCTCCACACTTGATATACTTCGCCATTAATAATTTCTCCAATTCTATCTTCATAGCGATCATAAATTTCTTTTTTTTCTAAATCAAGAATTTTAGATGTAAGCGTTTGTCTTAAAGCCAAAACTTGTCTTCTTCCGAAATCTTTTAAGAAAACTTGCTCTGATACTTCCTCACCAATTTCAAAATCTGGCTCAATTTTTATTGCATCTGAGTAAGAAATCTGTAAATTACTATCTTCAATTTTATCGTCTGAAACAATCTCTCTATTTCTCCAAATTTCTAAGTCGCCTTTATCAATATTAATAATAACGTCAACATTTTCATCTGTTCCGTATTGTTTAATCATAATACTTCTGAAAACATCTTCAAGAATGTTCATCATAGTTTCACGATCGATGTTTTTAAACTCTTTGAATTCAGAAAATGATTCTATTAAATTTGTTGCATTCATATTTATAATATAATTTAAAACGATATAACAACCTTTGTTTTGTTAATTTGATCAAAACTTAATGATTGTTGTTCAATTATTTGTGTTTTCTTTTTTCCTTGTTTCTTATTAGTGCTTATTTCTAACAATATTCCTAGTCCTTCTTTAGCATCAATTATTTTGCCTATTAATTCTTGTCCATTTTTAAGAAAAACGTTGACGTCTTTTCCTATACTCTTTTTGTATTGTTTAAAAACCTTGAAAGGCTCACTCAAACCTGCACTAGCAACTTGTAATGAAAAGTCACACACTTCTCTATCCAATGAAGATTCAATATGCCTACTTAAAGACATACAATTCTTTATGCTTATTCCAGTAAAAGAATCAATCAAAATTTCAATTTGATTTGATCTAGTAATAATTAAATCAACAAGAAAAATAGACTCATTCTTACTGATATAATCTTTTACAAGTTGGATTAATGTTTCCTTCTTTAGCATTAGGATACTTAATAAAAGAGGGGGCTAAATGGCCCCCTCGTTAATTTCATTTCTCTGCAAATGTAGTGATTTTTGCATAAATTGCAAAAAATCGCCCTCTTATTAATGTAATAAAATTCTTTTTGTTTTAATTATATCATCCGAAACAAATTGTAAAAAGTATACCCCTTTTGCATAATTTGAAATATCAAACTCAAGTTTGCTTCTTTCAAAACCTACATTAAATTGCTTAGCAAAAACTTCCTTTCCAAATGGATCGACTAACCTTATTGTTATATTTTGTTCAACTTCACTATCTAAGGAAACATTTATAATTCCTTCGGTTGGATTTGGATAAACATCAAAATCAAAATGAATATTATTAACTAACCTTCCTGCAGATGTAGTTACATATGATCCCGCTGTCCATCCTGAAACAAAATTACTTTCTTCATGACAAACAGACTTTATATAAAATATAACATTGGTACCTATAGAAACATTGGATATAGAGTACTCAGAATCAATTGAATTAACTACCATCCACGCTCCACCAGAATTATAAAGTAATGTATAAGATGAAGCTGATCCATCCCAGTCAATAGTTACATCAGTTCCAACATTTGAAACTGAAACGTTAGATGGTGCATCACAAGATAGTATAAATGATTGTGCTGTTGACCATGCAGACTGCTGACCATCAGGGCAGTTTACTCTAACATAGAATGTATTTGTAATAGCTCCTGACAAACTTAGCGTAATACTATTTGACTCAGTGTTTGCAGAAGTGAATCCTGCACCAAAATTATATAAAACTTCATAAGATGAAGCTCCAATTATCTCGTCCCAAGAGATTGTTGCTTCAGAAAAATTATAACTCACATTAATATTCTCAGGAGTAACACAATCAAATATTGTAGTAAACGAACCACTAAATACAGCTGATTCACATCCGTATGCACTTGAAGTAATCTCAACATCGTATGTAGTAGAAGGCTGAAGACCACTTAAATTAATATAAGATCCAGTATGAGAAGTAATGTCAACCCAAGTATCCCCTCCATCTGAACTATAGCTAATATTATAAACATTAGTAGGAGACACACCATCCCAATCTAAACTAGCACTAGACGAGGTAATGTTATC
>MDTD01018812.1_pt1 | contig 10623 bp, 11 predicted proteins | sample 811221 | NCBI WGS metagenome assembly MDTD01 (sample SAMN05326646, study PRJNA326480) | marine metagenome | isolation source: seawater | place: Pacific Ocean: South West | collected 2011
TCTGATATAATTGAAAATGGGGGTGGCAAGATTCACAAACATGAATATTGGGGCCTGCGCACTCTTGCCTATCGGGTAAAGAAAAACCGGAAAGGCCATTATGTCATGTTGAACTTGGAAACAGACCCAGAAACTCTAGCTGAATATGAGCGTATCATGGGGCTTAATGAAGATGTTCTGCGCTTCATGAATATCACTATTGAAGAGGTTTTAGAAGACCCATCTATAATGATGCAGGCTGCCAAGCCTGAGCGTGGAGGACGCGGTGACCGGAGCGACCGTTCATCATCTGGACGTAATGTTGGAACCCACGACGAAACAGCAGATAATACATCAGGTGCAGCTGAGCAAACGACATCTGAAGATGAAACTGAGGAGTAAGCCATGACACAATTGCAAATCACAAGAAGTGCTGTCCGCAGACCACAGGGTCGCCGTCGGAAATCATGTCCATTCTCTGGCCCCAATGCACCTAAAATTGATTATAAGGATGTAAAACTACTTACCCGCTTTACCTCAGAACGAGGAAAAATTGTTCCGTCTCGCATTTCTGCTGTCTCAGCAAAGAAACAGCGGGAATTATCAACCGCTATAAAGCGTGCGCGGTATCTAGCACTTATGCCCTACGTGATTAGCTAAATAGCGGAAAGGACATAACGTTATGCAAATTATATTGCTCGAACGCATAGAAAACTTAGGAAAGCTTGGTGACGTTGTAACTGTAAAACCTGGATATGCGCGGAACTATCTTCTGCCCACAGGCAAAGCCCTCCGTGCAAATAAAGAGAATCTTGAAAAGTTCGAAACTGAACGTTCTGAGCGTGAAACACTCAACGCAGACGCAAAAGCTGCTGCTGAAAATAAAGCTGATGCCATGGGTGGGCTGACTGTTGCTTTAGTGCGAGCAGCATCAGAGATGGGCCAACTTTTCGGTTCAGTAAGTTCACGAGATATTGCTGATGCCATTATGGAAGCCGGCCATAACTTGGATAAGCGTCAAGTAAATATGGATAAATCCATTAAAACCCTTGGCCTTTTTCCTATCCGTGTATCACTTCATGCTGAAGTTGACGCCATTGTAACAGTAAATGTTGCCCGCTCTCTTGAAGAGGCTGAAACACAGGCCAAGACAGGAAAGGCAGTGGTCGCAATTGAAGATAGCGATTTTGAAGAAGCACCCCAAGTCACGGCAGGAACGAACGCCGAAAAAGCTGATGTCGCCAACAATATAGAAAATAAATCTAAAGAGACAGAAACCAATAAGGCTGATAAGGGCAATGGAGAGTAAGTAGACACCTGACATCTGATTCTTCAAGCTGATAAATAAACCGGCGCTAATCAAATTTAGGGCTGGTTTTTTATTGTCAATGTGATGAAAAATTCGTGTTATTCCCGCTATCCCCAAATTTCACAGCTTCCCCTAATAACTAGAAAGACGTAGTCTGATTTCATGTCCGAATCAGCTTCAGAACAGAATCCTTCGAACTTGGTCTCTTTGTCTACAGGCGGTGAGAGGCTCCGCGAACTTCCTAATAACCTGCAAGCAGAGCAGAACTTCCTTGGCGCGCTTCTGCTGGATAACAACATTCTAGACGGGCTTAATGTTCAACTGCGCCCTGAGCATTTTTATGACCCCTTGCATGTCCAGATATTTGAAGTTGCCACACGCCTAATCAGCCGCGCCCAATTGGCCAGCCCAGTGACTTTAAAAACTTTCTTCCATGATCATGTGGGATTCGGTGATGACAGAGCCGCCAGCTATCTAGGGGACTTGGTTGATGGCGTCATCTCTATTTCCGAAGCGAAGGATTATGCAGATGTTGTCCATCAAACCTTCCTGCGTCGCGAGTTGGTTAGAATTTCAGATAATGTCATTCATGATGCTCGGAACCCCGATATTGACATTCCAGCACAAACACAAATCGAAGCTGCTGAACAACAACTCTATACGCTTGCGGAGGATGACACTGCTGAACATGGATTAAAATCTTTTGATCTTGTTCTAACTGAAACAATAAATATTGCTGAAGCTGCAACTAAGACAGAAGGACACCTTTCAGGTGTCAGCACAGGCCTAACTGGCCTGAATAATCTTTTAGGCGGCTTTCACAAATCTGACTTGCTAATTCTGGCTGGGCGGCCAGCAATGGGTAAAACCGCACTTGCAACAAATATCGCGTTTCATGCTGCAACAACAACACGCACAGATGAAACAGCCGTACCAGTTGCTTTTTTCTCTTTGGAAATGTCTTCAGAACAGCTTGGCACCCGTATTCTGGCTGAAAGATCTGGTCTTGATTCTGACAATATTCGAAGGGGTAGAATAAATGACCGTGAATTTCTGGCACTTGTTGAAGCCAGCGAGCAGATTTCAAGAGCCCCCTTCTTCATTGATGACACTCCAGCTCTGTCTGTAAGCCAGATTGCTAGCCGGGCCAGGCGATTAAAACGCACAAAGGGACTTGGTCTTATCGTTGTTGATTATCTGCAATTGTTGCAGGCGCAACTAGGTTTACGGCCAGAGAATAGGGTACAGGAAATATCAAATATCAGTCGCTCTCTAAAAAGTTTGGCGAAGGAGCTTGATGTTCCAGTTCTTGCCCTTTCCCAACTTTCACGTGCTGTTGAACAACGGGAAGACAAGCATCCAAATCTCGCTGACCTGCGCGAATCAGGTTCAATTGAGCAAGATGCTGATGTGGTGATGTTTGTGTATCGGGAGGAATATTATTTGAATAAGGGAGAGCCAGAACTAAAGGAAAATGAAACTCAAGAAAAATATAATCTGCGATACCAGCTCTGGCAGGAACGACTTGAAAGGGCGACGGGAAAAGCAGAAATCATTATTGCAAAGCAACGCCATGGGCCAATTGGGACGGCAAATGTCAGCTTTGATGGCCGCCTGACTAAATTTGCAGATCTTGCTGATGCGAATAAATTACCTGACAGTTTCTGATCACGTTGCTCCTATACAGATTTTTGAATGACGAAAACCAAATTTCCGCCTATCCTAAATAGACATAAAGACCCAGCAGGGTAAGCAGGATCATGGAGAGGACATGGGCGCCTCGCAGCTCAACATAAATTTAAACGCCTTAAAATCAAATTATCAATATCTGGACAGCTGCAGCGCACCTAGATGCATTACAGCTGCAGCCGTTAAAGCTGACGGCTACGGATTGGGTATGGTGCCTGTCAGCCATGCACTATATGACAGCGGCTGCAGACATTTTTTTGTGGCGCAGTTAGATGAGGCTGTGACCTTAAGGCAGTCTTTAGTAGAAAAGCCCTCTCACATCTTTGTTTTAGAAGGGCCAAAGGCTAATGAATTGACAGAATATCAGGCCTTTAAGCTGACACCAGTTATAAATACAACAGAACAAATTGAACATCTTGTTAACTTCAACAGAGCAAATTCTTCCTCTTTGCCCTCAGCTCTCCATATAGATACGGCAATGAGCCGTCTGGGTCTTGCCCCGAATGAAATTCAGAGACTAGAAGAACATCTCAACCCTGGCAGCCCCTTGCCACTTTGCCTTGTGATGAGCCATTTGGCATGTGCAGATAGCCCCCTGCACAGCTTGAACGCAGAACAGCTGAACATGTTCTCAACCCTAGCAACCCAAATTGAATACGCCCCAAAGAGCCTGGCCAACAGTGCTGGCATTTTTCTAGCAGAAAGATATCATTTTGATCTGACTCGGCCTGGTATCAGCCTGTATGGGGCTATGACTGATCCGGCAACAAAAGATAAACAACTGAAACCAGTGTTGAATTGGCAGGCTGAAATCCTCCAAATAAGAGACATAGATAAGGGACAATCTGTTGGCTATGGCGCAGAATTTGCGGCAGAGGCCGCGATGAAACTAGCAACAATTGGCGTAGGATATGCTGATGGCTATGCCCGAGCTTTATTTCAGCCAGAACGGAATAAAATCGCCCTGGTTGGCATTGGCGGTCATGCGGCCCCTCTAGTGGGAAGAGTATCTATGGATTTAATCGTAGCAGATGTCAGCAAAATACCAGAGCAAATCCTGCAGAAAGCAGAACATGCTGACCTTATTTGGTCTGGCTACCCACTTGAACGAATGGCAATGGACAGTCAAACAATCGCCTATGAAGTGATGACAGGTCTTGGCGTACGGGCAAAGCGACATTATGATGGAATACAAAGTGGTACTGCTGCGTAAGAGCCACCAGACAACAGAAAAAAAGGCCACATAATGATTCTGGGGCTTATCCGCAATATTGGCCAGACTAGCCTGTCGTTCCTGGCTGCGGTTGGCAGAATCAGCTTATTTACATTTGCTGCTGTACGCTGGTCTTTTGCGGCACCTCTCTATGGCCGACAGCTAGGCAGACAAATTTTAGATATTGGCTTCTTTTCCCTTCCAGTTGTGGGATTGACAACACTATTCTCTGGAATGGTCCTAGCCTTACAGAGCTATACTGGCTTTGCCCGGTTTTCAGCAGAGGACACTGTGGCAACAGTTGTTGTTTTGTCTGTCACACGTGAGCTTGGCCCTGTATTAGCCGGGCTTATGGTTGCTGGGCGCATTGGTGCATCCATGGCAGCAGAACTTGGCACAATGCGCGTGACAGATCAGATTGATGCTTTGGATACATTATCTACAAGGCCGATGCAGTATCTGGTTGCGCCCAGGTTAATAGCTGGCACCCTATGCCTGCCGGTCTTGGTTCTGATTGGCGATATCATAGGTGTTCTGGGGGGATATCTGGTTGGGGTGTATCAGCTAAACTTTAGTCCGTCTTTGTATTTGTCTCGGACTTTACAATATCTCGAATTCTCAGACGTAATGCTCGGCTTGGTAAAAGCTGCCGTTTTTGGTTTTCTGATTGCTTTGATGGGGTGTTATCATGGCTATCACAGCGGTCGTGGCGCAGAAGGAGTCGGTGTGGCAACAACAAATGCTGTTGTGTCCTCATCGATATTGATTTTGATCGCAAATTACCTTGTGACCGCACTATTTTTTGGGTAAGTCTATATGGCAATCAAACCGTCAAAAATTGAAATCTCACATCTGGCAAAATCCTTTGGCAGTAAAGTTGTTCTCAGCGATGTAAGCCTGTCTATTCCCGATGGGCAATCCTTATGCATTATTGGCACGTCAGGATGCGGGAAGTCCGTCATGATCAAATGCCTGCTTGGTCTGATTGTTCCTAATTCCGGTTCAATAAAGATTGACGGCAAGGAAACTGTTAGCCAGTCACGAACACAAAGAGAAGAAATGCTGCGCCGCTTTGGCATGACCTTTCAGTTTGGCGCGCTGTTTGACAGCCTGCCTATTTGGCAGAACATCACTTTTAGACTCAGACAGAACACATACTTGTCGAGGCAAAAAGCCCGTGAAGCTGCAGCTGAAATTGTCGTTCAGCTTGGCCTTGAGGCAAGTGTTATTGACCAATATCCAGCTGAACTGTCAGGGGGCATGCAAAAGCGTGTTGCCTTAGCAAGGGCGATTGCAGACAAGCCCGAAATTCTTTTATTCGATGAACCAACATCCGGCCTTGATCCCATCACTGGCGGTGTAATTGATAATCTTATTCTGGACTCAGTCAGGCGTCTTGGGGCAACAGCCCTAACAATCAGCCATGACATGGCATCTGTGCGCCGCATTGCTGATCAAGTGGCCATGATCCATAAAGGGCGCGTTATTTGGTCTGGCCCCTCAACGCAAATGTTTAACAGTGGCATTGCTGAAGTTGACCAATTTGTTCATGGCCATTCACAAGGTCCGCTCACAGATGAGGCGATTCTGGCGGCGAAAACAGGAGTTTGAAAAAATAGATTATGGCGCGTTCTGCATCTCAATTTCATTGTCAGTCCTGCGGTGCTGTAAGTCCGAAGTGGGCAGGCAAATGCGACTCTTGTGGTGATTGGAACACTCTTGTTGAAGAACGGATAGAACAAGTTCCAGGACAGGCCAAACGCAAATCAGCAAAAACCATTGAATTAAAATTACTCTCATCTGTGAATGCTGAGGGTGCTTATCAAAGATACTTCACAAATATTAAAGAATTTGATCGTGTCACAGGTGGAGGCCTAGTTCCCGGCTCTGCTTTGCTGATTGGTGGCGACCCAGGAATTGGAAAGTCAACCTTGTTGCTGCAGCTAGTTTGCAAACTAGGCCTTGCAGGTCAGAAAACAGCCTATATAACAGGTGAGGAATCAGTTGAACAGGTGCGTATGCGGGCAGCGCGTCTGGGCTTGCAGAATGCTGAGGCTGGACTGGCTGCTGCGACTAATGCAGGAGATATTGCAGAGACTGTTCGAAATACACCAGGTCTGGATTTATTGGTTATCGATTCCATTCAGACCATGTTTGTCCCCGGCCTTGACAGTGCCCCGGGAACAGTAAGCCAAGTCAGAGCGTCAGCACATGAGCTGATAAGAGCTGCAAAGAGCAGCCGGGCAGCAGTTATATTTGTTGGCCATGTCACAAAGGATGGCGCAATCGCGGGACCGCGTGTGTTGGAACATATGGTCGATTGCGTGCTGTATTTTGAAGGCGACCGTTCACATCATTTTCGCATTCTGCGGGGTGTGAAAAACCGTTTTGGTGCTACTGATGAAATTGGCGTGTTTGAAATGTCTGAAACAGGCCTTCAGCAAGTTCCCAACCCATCGGAATTATTTCTAGGCGACAGGCAAAACAGGGTTGCTGGCACGGCAGTGTTCGCTGGCCTGGAAGGTACCAGACCCTTGCTTGTTGAAATTGAAGCCCTTGTTGCCCCGTCAACATTAGCAACGCCGAGACGGAATGTAGTTGGTTGGGACACAGGTCGCCTAGCTATGCTGACAGCTGTTTTGGAAGCCCGTTGCGGGGTGCCGCTCTCCGGCCGCGATATCTTTTTGAATGTAGCAGGCGGCTTGCGCATTCAGGAACCCGCGGCAGATCTGGCTGTAGCTGCGGCATTAATCTCATCTGTCACCGCCAAGCCGCTTCCCGCACGAACTGTATTTTTTGGCGAGGTCGCTTTATCTGCTGAATTACGGCAGGTCGCGCAGGCGGAAACACGACTGAAGGAAGCGGCTAAATTAGGATTTGAAAAGGCCACGCTACCTCGGCTGAGTAATAAAATAAAACCACCGAAGGGTATTTCTTTGAGTTTGCCAGCAAATCTGTCGGAATTCATTGACAGTCTCGGCGGAATCACTTGAACATAGCGTCTGAAGTACTGCCAGGGAGGCAGACATGCCAGAGATATCATTATCAACACTTACATTATTTGACTATGCGGTCATTCTTACTCTGATCATCTCTGCAATCTTTTCAACATTACGTGGCATGACACGCGAATTTCTCGGTTTGGCAGGCTGGTTAATTTCAATTTTTGTTGCCCGACTAACAGCTTCGTCTGTAGAAAACTGGTTGGCTGATTTTATTGCCGTCGATGGATTGACCGAGGTGTTATCTTGGGCTCTGCCATTTGCTAGCACAGCTTTAATCTGGTTTATTTTTGCCTCTCTTGTTGCCCCAGGACTTAAGCGAGCTGGACTCGGCGTGCTGGATACATGGCTTGGCGTCATCTTTGGATTAATTCGTGGGGGCTTGCTGATAACTATGTTTTATGTTGGAGCTGTATTGTTTGTACAGTCAGAAGATAAGCTTTACCCATTTATGAAGGATAGCCAATCCAGCTCCTATATCCGCATGATTACTTCAGTTTTTACCCCATTTTTGCCTGCTGATTGGCAGTCGCGACTATCTTTGATGGCTCTCGACCCAACATTTATAAACTCCACACTAGAAACTAAAAAGAAACAAACAAAAAGATTAGGGGAAAACCTCAGTTTACGTGATGATGAACGTCAATAAATGCCTTCTCACGAAGTCCTTTACATGGACGTCCCACCATAAATATGATATTCTCTTCCATCGTGATATATATACGCTCCAAACAAATTTCTGAGAAAAGTTGATGCATAATGATTCCTTTTGACCTTCTCTCTCAGGAAGATGGCTTTTGAAATAAGTCATGTCACCTGTACGCCCAGATTTAACACAAAAGGTCATTCTTATCACTGGTGCTAGCCGTGGTATCGGGCGCTCAGTTTCGTTGAATTGTGCAAAGGCTGGAGCGGAAGTGATCATAACTGGCCGAACCGTGGGAGCTCTTGAAGAGCTGGATGATGAAATTTCTAAAAATGGTGGAAAAGCAACTATTGTTGAGCTGGACCAGACCGATACGGCCGCAATGGCCCGCCTTGGGAAGGTCATAGCAACACGTTGGGGCCGCTTGGATGGATTTGTTGCCAATGCAGGTCAGCTTGGACAGATGGCCCCTCTGCCACATATCGATCCTGAAATTTTTGAAAAGACCATGATGGTAAATTTGACATCTGTTTGGTATCAAATTGCCGCTTTTGACAGTCTTCTGCGTGAAGCTGAAGCAGCTCGAGCGGTTTTGGTGTCCAGCGGCGCAGCAAAGGGCGCACGTGCTTATTGGGGAGCCTATGCTGTCTCAAAAGCTGGATTGGAATCGATGGCGCGAGCCTGGGCAGCAGAGAGTGAAAAAACCAATCTCAGGATAAATATGATTGACCCCGGAGCAACCCGTACCGCTATGAGGGCAGCAGCCTATCCTGGTGAAGACCCAAAAAAATTACTCACTGCAGAGGATATAACACCCGCCTTTCTGCACTTATTGAGCCCTGACTGTACTAGCCAGGGAATGCTTTATAAAGCAGCTGAGCTGGTTGTAGAGCTGAGTTGACTAGTCTAAAGTGACTTATGAAAAAAACGCTGCGGATGCAATGCCATCATAATTTGATAGGGCAGTATAGATGGACGACCAGCAATTTCTTGAGCTACTGATTTTCCAATTAACCTCGCAAGGGTCAACCCACGCGCTCCAAGAGCGCTGACAACTGACAAGCCCGGAGCGAAATTTCCTGCTATAGGCAGTCTATCAGGGTAGGCTAGGCGGCGTGATTTCCTACCCTCCCATCCAGATTGTTGACCTGCAAGCTGCCGAAGGTTAACTGGCATCAATTCCAAATTATGAAGATGACCTTTTTGCGATACAGCTGTATCTTCTATAGGATCAAATCCAGCCCCCAAATACTGGCGATTATTCACAACTGGGGTTAGGTATCCTGAGTAATTCAAAGCCATCTGAAGTGCGGATAATTCTGTGGTCTTTGGTAAAATACTCAACTGACCTGTTGTAATCTGACATTTTCCTAAATCATGACCTATAATCCTCAAAAGCGGCGGCAGATCTGCACCTGTACACAGAACAACATGGTCAGCTTCAAATATGCGGCCATCCGCACAATGTGTGGTCCAAACATCTGTATCACCAGAAATTGAAGTAAATTCTGCATTGTATATACGCTCAACACCTTGCGAGAGGTGACTGCACAGCTCTTGCGGTTGGATAACGGCCCCACTCTCAAACAACAATCCACCTGAACTAACCGGCAGGCCACAGTGAACCGATAATTCATCTGCAGTTTTGTATATCGCTAGGTCAGACGGAAACCCCTGCTCAGCAATTTTCTTCTGACGTGATGATTTACGCTTATCATGATCAAGGCTGATTATACCATTACTAGCAATCAAGTTATGTGCGTCAAGAAAGACACGTGTATCAGCAAGACAGGAGATAGATAGTCGCGCGCCAATCATATCCCCAACTGTTAAAAAAGGCACAACAATACCTGCAGGATTTCCAGAGGCCCCTGCCCCCCTTTGCGCCGCCGCATCAAGAATAATCACCTCTATTCCGAGCGTTTTTAGAGCACCGGCTACTGCACAGCCAGCGATTCCACCACCAATGACCAGAGCTGTGCGCGGACGTGGTTTTTCGTGCAGGGCAATACCCTTTTCATAAGACGCAGTTAACATATCTCGTTTACGCCCAAAACCAGCAACTTTAGTGCACGCAAAGCCAGCATTTGCTAATGATGACCTTACTGACGCTGCAACGGTAAATGTAGCCAAACGAGAGTTCAGAGCGGACAGACGCGCAATTTCCTTAATAATTTTATCTGACCAAATATCTGGGTTTTTAGCTGGAGAAAAACCATCAAGAAACCAAATATCTGCAGAAAAATCCAGCGTTGGAAGAACCTGTTCTGCTTGTCCATAATGAAGATGCAAATTTATTTGTCCACTAAGAAAGCTCATATGGTGAACACCTAGCCACCGTCGCGGCCACTGTTGCAGCATCTGCTTATAAATATGACGTAATTCAGGAAAAGCACGCAAAGCAACCTCAACTTTTTCTCTACTTAACGGATTGCCCTCAACAGACACAAAATCTATCCTCGTTCCACTTTTCAAAAGCAATACTTCAGCAACTACGGCTAGAAAATTCAGGCCTGTACCAAAGCCTGTTTCTGCGATTATAAGATACTCTTGTCTTGCCAATTTTTCTCGTAAGTCTGTACCATGAATGAAGACATGGCGCGTCTCAGCCAAGCCATTTTCGTCTGAAAAGTAAATATCATCATAGCGTTTGGAACGTAGAACTTTGTCACATATAAACGCATCTTCAAGAGGCAATTGTGGTAGAGGAGGCTGTTTCATGAAAAACTCGTCATTTTCATAAACTTATAACAATTTATAAAAATAATAAAATTTAAGATAAACA
>MDTD01172531.1_pt1 | contig 10623 bp, 11 predicted proteins | sample 811221 | NCBI WGS metagenome assembly MDTD01 (sample SAMN05326646, study PRJNA326480) | marine metagenome | isolation source: seawater | place: Pacific Ocean: South West | collected 2011
AAAGTTGCATCAGATATAATTCAACATTTTTTGAGACATGCAGTAAGAGATGGTTTCTTTCACGCGGATATGCACCAAGGTAATGTTTTCATAAATAGAAGTGGTCAAATAGTCCCCATTGATTTTGGGATAATGGGTAGATTAGATAAATTGAGTCAAAGATTTCTAGCAGAGATACTCTATGGTTTTATACTTAGAGATTATAGAAAAGTTGCTGAAGTACATTTGGCTGCTGGCCTTGTACCAAAAGATGTACCTGTTGATGATTTAGCCCAAGCACTAAGATCAATTGGAGAACCAATATTTGGTCAGTCTGTAAAAGATATTTCTGGGGGCAAATTATTAAAACAATTATTCGATGTAACAGAAAAATTTAATATGCAAACTCAACCTCAGCTGCTGATGTTACAAAAAACAATGGTAGTTGTTGAAGGTGTAGCGAGAAGATTAAATCCTGAAACAAACATATGGGAAACATCTAGACCTGTTCTTGAAAAGTGGCTCAAGGAAACAAAAGACCCTATAAACTCATTTAATGAAACTTTAAAAAATTCAGCGGAAGTAATAAAGCGATTACCTGAATTACCAGAAATAATGGACAAAGCAAATCAGGCGTTGACCTACCTAGCAAGTGGACAAATACCACATAATTCAAACTCATTTAATGAACTAAATACAAAAAAAGCAGAAATGTCTGGTTTTAGAAATCAATCTATAATTGGATTATTACTTCTTGTAATTATTGCTTTATTGGTATTTTAATTTCTCGCATGAATGTTTTGAACAATAAAAAAATACTAGTTGTTATATGTGGAGGAATCTCTGCTTACAAGAGCCTTGAATTGATTAGAGGTTTTAAAAAAAATCAAGTTGAGATCAAAACAATCATAACAAAAAGTGCAAAAGAGTTTGTAACACCCCTATCAATTACATCCCTATCAAATGGAAAAGTATATCAGGATTTATTTAGACCAGAGAACGAAAGTGAAATGGATCATATATCATTATCAAGATGGGCTGATCTAATAATTGTAGTCCCAGCAACAGCAAATACTATTTCAAAATTAAGTAACGGATTATCAGATGATCTGGCATCTACAGTAATACTTGCTTCAAATAAAAAAGTATTCTTGGTGCCTGCGATGAACGTGAGAATGTGGGAACATAAATCAAACCAAAATAATTTAAAAAAATTAAGAGAATATGGTTATCATATAATAGGTCCTGAAATTGGAGATATGGCGTGTGGAGAGTATGGTGAGGGAAAGATGACTGAACCAGATAATATTTTAAAATATGTAGAAAAATACTTTTCTAATTTATCAATGAATAAATCTTTAAAAGCTTTAGTGACAGCAGGACCTACTAGAGAATATTTAGACCCTGTGAGGTATTTGACAAACAAATCAAGTGGTAAACAGGGCTACGAAATTGCAAAATCGTTCCGAGATAACGGATTCGAAACCACTTTAATATCTGGAAAAACAAATTTAAAATCTGTGGAAGGTGTAAATTTTATTGAAGTTGAAACAGCTGAAGAGATGTTTAAAGAAACGATAAATAAACTTCCAGTTGATGTTGCAGTTTTTTCAGCTGCTGTTTCTGATTATAAAATAAAAAATTTTAGTAGACAGAAAATTAAAAAAAATAATGAGCAAAACTTAGTGATGGTTAAAAATACAGATATTTTATCACATGTTTCAAAACATAATTCATTAAGACCTAAACTTACATTAGGATTTGCAGCTGAAACAGAAAATTTAGATCTAAATGCAAAAGAAAAATTAATAGGTAAAAATTGTGATTGGATAATTGCTAACGATGTATCTCAAAATGAAATAGGTTTCGATTCAGATTATAATGAGGTTAAAATATTTTACAAAAATGGTAAAAATGAATTTCTCAAAAAAATGAGCAAATCTTTAATTGCAAAAAAGATTGTTGAAAGAGTTATAAAAAGTCTTAATTAATGGTCAAGGTAAAAATTAAGAAACTCAAATCAGAAGTAAATATTCCAACATATAAAACAGAGGGCTCATCTGGTTTGGATCTTATGGCATTTATTGATAGTTCAATAACAATAAAACCAAATAGTTCAGAGCTTATACCGACTGGAATCTCAGTTGCTATTCCTGAAGATACTGAAATTCAGATTCGCCCAAGGTCAGGATTAGCTGCAAAATCAAATATAAGTGTCCTTAATACACCTGGTACTGTCGATAGTGATTATAGAGGAGAAATAAAAATTATTTTGTTTAATCATGGAACAAATGATTTCGTTGTTAATAGGGGAGATAGAATAGCACAAATGGTGTTGATGCCAGTTCTTAAAGCTTCTTTTGAAGAAGTTGAAAATTTACCAGATACGATTAGAGGTTCAGGTGGTTTTGGTTCAACTGGGAAATGAATATTTTTCTTAATAATCAAACCCTAAGTAAATATTCAAGACAAATAGTCCTTAAAAATGTTGGAGTTGTAGGTCAAAAAAAAATACTTAATTCTAAGGTATTAGTAATTGGAGCTGGTGGGTTGGGTTGTGCAATTATTGATTTGTTAACTAGAGCTGGAATAGGTCACTTGGGTATTATAGAGCATGACAAGGTACAACACAGTAATTTACATAGACAAACACTTTACACATCTAAAGATGTGAATAGATATAAAACAGATATAATAAAAAAAAGAATAAAATTAATTAATAGCAAGATAAAGCTTGAAATTTTTAACGAGAAAGCAATTGATAAGAATTTAAATAAGATTTTACCAAAATTTGATATTATTATTGACGGTTCAGATAATTTTCCTACAAAATTTTTGCTTAATAAATATTCATTAAAATATAAAAAAATATTAATAATAGGAGCAATTAGTAAATTTGATGGTCATATTTTTTGTTTTGATTTTTCAAAAAAAGGTATTCCTTGTTTAAACTGTTTTTACCAAGGTATGCCGTCTGATGAGATATTAAATTGTGAGTCCGAGGGAATTCTTGGCCCAACTGCAAATGTGATAGGTTCTATGCAAGCTAATGAAGCACTAAAATTTATTCTTGGAATTAAAAATAATTCTAAAAATTGTATTGTAATAATAGATTTATTAAATCTAACACTTAGAAAAGTAAATTTTAAAAAAAGAAAAAACTGCTTATGTATAAAAAGATAATTCTAATAACAATCTCTTTAATATTATTCATTCAATATAGCTATGCTAATGAAAAATTTCTTATGCTTAAAAATGATAAGGTAAATGTAAGGTATGGACCAAGTTTTGATTATCCAATAAAATTTGTTTATAAAAAAATTTTACTTCCAATCAAAATAATTGACAAAAAAGAGAACTTTAGACGAATTATTGATCATAAAAATAACAGTGGTTGGATACATATTTCTCAATTAAAAAAATCCAAATCATTCGTAGTACTTAAAAAAAAAATATTATTTAAAAAACCCTCTAAATTTTCAAAACCATTAGCTCAGATAAATAAAGGACGATTATTAATAGTCAAAAAGTGCGACGATAACTGGTGCAAAATTAAAACTAACGAATTTAATGGTTGGATTGATAAAAATAATATTTGGGGGTCAATTGCTAATTAAATACAATTTAAATCAGTCTCAATTTTTATTATTTTATTAATTAATTTTTAAATCAAATCTATCAGAATTCATAACCTTTACCCATGCGGAGATAAAATCTTTGACAAATTTTGATGATGAATCATCACACGCGTAAACCTCAGCTAAAGCTCTTAGTTGAGAATTAGAGCCAAAAATAAGATCAACTCTTGTTGCTTTCCATTTAGTTTTGTTTGTTTTTCTATTCTTTCCAATAAATGTTTGCTCAGATTTATTTTCAGCTTTCCAAGTTATATCCATATCTAGAAGATTAGTGAAATAATCATTTGTAAGTACGCCAGGTTTATTTGTAAAAACACCAAATTTTGAATTATCATAGTTAGTGTTCAAGACTCTCATTCCACCAATCAGCACAGTCATTTCAGAAGCTGTAAGACCCATCAATTGGGATTTATCAATTAACTTTTCTTCAGCAGATACCGTCGAGTTTACATTTAAATAATTTCTAAATCCATCTGCTTGGGGTTCTAACAAATTGAATGAATTAATATCTGTTTGGTTTTGTCTTGCATCTCCTCTTCCTGGAGAAAATGGGATATTAACTTTATGACCTGCCCTTTTAGCAGCTATCTCAATACCAACATTTCCAGCTAAAACAATTAAATCAGCCATTGAAACATTTTTATTTTTATTATCAAATTTACTCTTAATACCGCTTAGCACTTTAAACATTTTTTTTAATTTTTTTGGGTTATTTACTCTCCAATTTTTTTGGGGCTCTAACATAATTCTAGCACCATTTGCGCCACCTCTTTTATCTGATCCTCTAAAAGTTGATGCTGAAGCCCAAGCAGTAGAAACTAAATCTGAAACTGATACTTTAGATTTTGAAATTATATTTTTTAAGTAATTTATATCTTTTAATTTTAATCTATATTTTGGTTTATCAATAGGATCTTGCCAAATTAACTGCTCTTTAGGAACATCACTACCAAGGTAGCATGCTATTGGTCCCATATCTCTATGTGTTAATTTAAACCAAGCTCTTGCAAAAGCATCTTGAAATTCTTTTGGATTTTTGTGAAAATGTTTTGTTATTGGACCATAGCTTGGGTCAACTTTTAATGAAATATCCGTTGTTTGCATCATTGGAGGGTGGAACACGTTTTTTTTGTGTGCGTCGGGAACCATTTTAATTTTTTGTCCATTTTTCTTAGGTGTCCATTGGTGAGCTCCAGCAGGACTCTTAGTAAGTTCCCATTCATGATCATAAAGACAATCTAGATATCCCATATCCCATTTTGTTGGGTTCTGTGTCCAGGCTCCCTCTAAACCACTACTTATTGTATCTACACCTTTTCCTGATTTATATTTACTATTCCAGCCAGTTGCTTGATCCTGTATTCTTGAAGCTTCAGGATCTGGGCCTTTAAAAGATTCTGAGGCTGCACCATGTGATTTGCCGAATGTGTGTCCACCAGCCACTAATGCTGCAGTTTCATAGTCATTCATAGCCATTCTACCAAATGTTTCCCTTATATCATGTGCTGCAAGTATCGGGTCGGGGTTTGCATCTGGACCTTGGGGATTTACATAAATTAGACCCATATGCGAAGCTCCTAAGGGTTGCTCTAAATCTCTTTTTCCGCTGTACCTATTTACAGCAAGCATTTCTTTTTCCGAACCCCAATAAATATCGTCCTCTGGCTCCCAAATGTCTACTCTACCAGCACCAAAACCAAAAGTTTTGAAACCCATAGATTCTAACGCAACATTACCTACTAAAATAAAAAGATCTGCCCAGGAGATTTTTTTTCCATATTTTTTTTTAATCGGCCACAATAATAATCTTGCTTTATCTAAGTTTACATTATCTGGCCATGAATTAAGCGGAGCAAATCTCTGATTTCCTGTTCCAGCTCCTCCTCTTCCATCTCCTGTTCTATAGGTTCCAGCCGCATGCCAAGCTAGCCTTATAAAAAGAGGACCATAATGACCATAGTCTGCTGGCCACCAATCTTGGGATTTTGTCATTAAATTTTTTAGATCTCTCTTCAAAGATGTGAAATTTAATTTTTTAAATTCTTTTGAATAATTAAAATTACTATCCATTGGATTAGTTAAGTTTGAATGCTGACTTAAGATTTTTAAATTCAAGCTGTTGGGCCAAAAATCTCTAACCGTTTGACCCCTTCCAGCTCCAAACTTCGCAGGAGTTCCCGCACCCGTGAATGGACATTTGCTTAATTCATTTAATTTAAATGACTTCTGCTTAAGGTTTTCAGTACTCATTTATCTCCTTTTAAATTTTTCTAAATACCAATATCTACTTTATAATAATTCTAAAAAATATGTCAAATAGTTTAGAACGATTTTAATGTGGATTATTGATCTTCTATTTTAACTAAGACTTCGACTGATTTTATTTTTTTTCCTGGAATAGATTTGTTTATTTTTATAGGACCGACATCACTATTATCTAAATCTATTAGTTTATTTTTCGATGTATCAAAAAAATGATGGTGATCTTTTATATTTGTGTCAAAGTAACTTTGATTTGAATCTATAGGTATTTCTTTTAAGTATTCTTTTTTTCTGAAAGCATGAACGGTATTGTAAACTGTTGCTAAAGAAATTTTTTCGTTAGTTTCATTTTTAATTTTTTTTACAAGATCATTTATTGTAAAATGAAATGTATTATCCTCATTAAACAGGACTTCGCAAATTTTTATTCTCTGTTTTGTTGGTCTTAAGCCAGAGTTTCGAAGTTTATTTATAAAATCACTGGTTGTTGGCATGAATAATTTATAATAATTCTAAACTATATGTATATTATAATCATGTTAAATCAAGTAAGAAGGTTAAAATTATGAAAAAAAACTCGTTTAATTATAATGAGTTAATACACTGTGCAAATGGTAAACTATTTGGTCCAGGTAATGCAAAATTACCATCTCCACCAATGTTAATGTTTGATAGAATCTCAGAAATATATGAAAGTAAAGGTGTTTTTAAAAAAGGATTAATTAAAGCTGAACTTGATATTAAAGAAGATTTGTGGTTTTTTGATTGTCATTTTAAAGAAGATCCAGTTATGCCTGGTTGCTTAGGTTTAGATGCAATGTGGCAACTTGTTGGTTTTTACTTGGGATGGCTTGGGAAACCCGGAAGAGGTAGAGCATTAGGAGTAAGCTCAGTAAAGTTTACAGGTGAAGTTTTAAGAAATGCCAAAATGGCATCTTATGAAATAGATATGAAAAGAATTTTAGTAAAAGGGGAAACAACTGTTGGGCTTGCAAATGGTATTTTATTTGCAGATGGTAAAAAAATTTATTCAGCTGAAAACCTAAAAGTTGGATTATTCAAATAATGAGGAGGGTTGTCATTACAGGTTTAGGAATTGTTTCTTGTTTAGGAAACAATCAAGATGAAGTTTATCAATCTTTATTAAATTCAAAATCAGGAATTTCTCTTTCAGAGGAGTACAAAGAACATAATTTAAGAAGTCATGTTCATGGTAAACCTAATATAAAACTTCAGGATCATGTAGATAGAAAAACTATTCGTTTCATGGGTTCGGGCTCTGCATACAATTATATTGCAATGAAAGAAGCGATCGTAGACTCTGGTCTTGAAGAAAAAGAGGTGAGTAATTTTAAGACTGGAATAGTAATGGGATCAGGTGGTCCATCTATTGAAAATGTTGTCTTGTCAGTAGACAAGACAAGAGCAAAAACCCCGAAGCTAATGGGACCCTTTATTGTTCCAAGAACAATGGCAAGTACTGCATCAGCAACTCTTGCTGTACCATTTAGGATAAAAGGAATGAATTATACAATGAGCTCAGCTTGTGCAACTAGTGGGCATTGTATTGGTCATGCAAGTGAACTAATACAGATGGGTAAACAAGACATTGTTTTTGCAGGTGGTAGTGAGGAATTACATTGGGCTATGACTGCAATGTTTGATGCGATGACAGCTTTATCTTCTAAATATAATGATACTCCAGAAAGAGCATCAAGAGCGTATGATAAAACTAGAGATGGTTTTGTAATTGCTGGAGGGGCTGGTGTTTTAGTCATGGAGGAGTACGAACATGCGAAAGCTAGAGGTGCAAAGATTTATGCGGAGTTAACGGGTTATGGAGCAAGTTCAGATGGATACGATATGGTTGCACCATCTGGAGAAGGTGCTGTGAGGTGTATGAAGATGGCTTTATTAACCTCAAAAAATAAAATTGATTATATAAATACTCATGGTACTTCGACTCCAGTTGGTGATATAACTGAATTAAATTCAGTAGGTGAGGCTTTTGGTAATGAGATTCCAAAAATAAGCTCTACAAAGTCTTTATCTGGTCATCCGCTAGGTGCAGCTTCTGTTCACGAGGCAATCTACAGTTTACTAATGATGAAAAATAATTTCATTGCAGCTTCCGCAAATATAAATGATATGGATGAGGATGCAAAAAAATTTCCTATAATTACTCAAACAGAAAAGAATGTGACATTAAACTCTGTAATGTCAAATAGTTTTGGATTTGGTGGAACAAATGCAACTTTAATATTTGAGAGATTATAATACATGAGTTTAATGAAGGGCAAAAAAGGATTGATAATGGGTGTTGCCAATGAAAGATCTATAGCCTGGGGAATTTCTCAAAAATTATCTGAAGCTGGAGCAGAGCTTGCATTTACTTATCTTGGTGATGCTTTAAAAAAAAGAGTGATACCTTTAGCTGAAAAACTAAATTCTGACATAACTTTTAGTTGTGATGTTGAAAAGAAAGAGGATGTGGTAAAATTATTTGATAAAGTAAAATCGAGTTGGGGTGAAATTGATTTTGTTGTGCATGCTATTGCGTTTTCAGACAAATCTGAGCTTTCTGGTGAATATTTAAATACAACAAGAGAAAACTTTCAAAGAAGTATGCTTATTTCATGCTTCTCATTTACCGAAGTTGCAAGAGAGGCATCAAAAATAATGAAACCCAATGGAAGCATGATCACCTTAAGCTATGAAGCTAATAAAGCCATTCCTAATTATAATGTAATGGGAGTTTGTAAAGCAGCACTAGAGTCTAGTGTAAAATACCTAGCAAGGGATCTAGGCGCTAAACAAATTAGAATTAATGCAATTAGTGCAGGACCAATTAAGACACTAGCCGCATCGGCTATTGGGGATGCGAAATTCTTATATAAATGGAATGAAGATCACTCATTTTTAAAAAGGAACGTAGATATTCATGATGTTGGAAATTCTGCTCTTTATTTATTAAGTGATCTCGCAGGTGGTGTTACAGGTGAAATTCATTATGTGGATGCTGGTTATAATAAATTAGGAATGCCAGATCCCAAAAATATTTCCTGAAATACTTAATTGATAAACAAAGCTATTTTGTAACTTATTCTATTTCATATATTGATGGAGAAAGACATGGCCAATACGGTATAGGAAAATGTAAATTACATTAAAAAAAGGATTTCTGTAGCCAGATAATCTTTAATCAAATTTTTTAATAAAACTGCATATTGTCTGATTGAAAGTTTGACTTTTTTTCGGTGGCAACTGTTAGATATGCGCTTTGTTATCTTTATTCAACACAATTTATTTATAAGCTATAAGTATTAAATTTGATGTTAAGAAAAATAATTTATATTTTAAAATTTTATATTTTGAAATATTTAATATTTCACAGATTTTTTTTAATTCTTTAATAGTAAGTAAATTTAAATTTTTTTCTTCAGAATAGAAATCTAATTTGAGATATTTTAAAATTTTTCTATGAATTTTTTTTGGAAACCAATGTATAAATGGTAAGATTGTGTGGAAGTCTATAGGATAAAATCTGTTTGGGGTTTGTATAAAAATACTTTCTTTAGAAATCCTAAGCATTTCTTTCACAAACAAAACTTGTTCATCAAATGAACCTACGTGTTCAATAGTCGCGTTTGAGTGTGCTATGTCAAAAGAATTATTTTCAAGCATTGTATTTTTAGCGTCACCAATCATTATATTTTTGATATTTTTATATTTTTTTTGTAGAATTCTACAGTCTTGATTTGATAAACAGGTCACGTTTAGATTGTCTTTAACTTTGTGTAGAAAGGTATTCTGTTCTTTTTCTAATGAAGGAGTACATCCAATATCAATAACACTTTTATTTTTAGAATAATTATTATTAGAAAGAAATAAATTAAAAAACTCATCACGAGCATTTAATGTGATTTTTTGAAATCTTTTATAAAAAAATGATTTTTTTGCTTCACTATAGGTTTCTTCTCGATGTTTTTTTATTTCAGACATAACTATAGTCCTTGTTTAATAGGAATTAATAGTTCTGTTTATCAATTAAATAATCCAAAACCTACTAATATAAAAACTCCTAACCATACTATTCCTTTAATAAAAAAGAATGTAAAACCACCGACTAATAAGTATTTACCGTACTTATTCTTAAGTAGAATCTCTTTGGTTTTATTAACGAAAGTCATATTTTTAAATTGATGCTTGTTTGATAGAAAGTTTAACCTTTCCTCTATCAAAACCTATGACTTTAACTTTTACTTGATCACCCTCATTAACAACATCTGTTACCTTGGCTACTCTTTTATCAGCAAGCTCAGATATATGAACGAGTCCATCTTGTTTACCTAGGAAATTAACAAATGCACCAAATTCCATAATTTTCATTACTTTTCCGTTGTAAATTTTGTTAAGTTCAGCTTTGGCAGTAAGATCTTTAATCATCTGCATTGCTTTATTCCTAGACTCCTCATCTGGAGCTGCAACAGTTACCTCTCCCTCGTCGTTAATATCAACTTTAGCACCTGATACTTCAACAATTTCTCTAATTGTTGCACCTCCCTTTCCAATAACAGTTGCAATATCTTTTTTATCTACTGATATTTTTTCCATCTTTGGAGTATGTTTTCCAACATCATCTCTTGATTTAGAAAGTGCTTTATTCATTTCACCTAAGATATGAATTCTTCCATCTTTTGCTTGATTTAAAGCCTGCTCCATTATTTCAAATGTGATACCAGTA
>MDTD01013233.1_pt1 | contig 10622 bp, 11 predicted proteins | sample 811221 | NCBI WGS metagenome assembly MDTD01 (sample SAMN05326646, study PRJNA326480) | marine metagenome | isolation source: seawater | place: Pacific Ocean: South West | collected 2011
AACGTCCGCACCCCACTCGTCAGCTTTTAGCTCGATGCCTGCGAGTGACGTCACTGCATCAACGATCACCAACATACCAGCATTTTTTGCTAGTCGGCACAAGGTCTCCGCATCGCTTCGAACACCCGTAGAGGTCTCAGCATGGACAAAGGCAACGACTTTCGCGTCGGGATGGGCTTTGATCGCAGCTTCCAGCTTCTCGGGGTCAACCGGATCGCCCCAGCGATCCATGACCATGACAGCAGTCGCCCCGCAACGCTCGACGTTTTCCTTCATACGTCCACCGAAGACACCATTCTGACAAACGATGACTTTGTCGCCGCACTCGAGCAAATTCACAAAGGCGGCTTCCATACCCGCCGATCCAGGCGCGGATAGCGGTATGGTCAGCTCATTACTCGTTTGGAAGGCATACTGCAGGAGCCTTTTCACATCATCCATTAGACCGACGAACAAGGGGTCGAGGTGACCAATGGTAGGGCGCGCAGACGCGGCAAGGACCCTTGGCGATACGTCCGAGGGACCGGGACCCATTAGTGTGCGAACGGGCGGATGAAAGCTAGATGACATGTCGACCTCCAAATTGGGCCACGCATAATGCCCTAACCCCAATGATGATGCGACTGATGTGCATCATTTGACTGAATACACTGCATTCAATTTTGATGATTGGCCCTCCGGTTCTACAATCAAACTATGACGACCCTGCCAACGCTTTACTCATTCCGACGCTGCCCCTACGCGATGCGAGCGAGAATGGCTATTGCCTATGCCGGTGTTGAGGTAGGTTTGCGCGAAGTGGTCCTAAAAGATAAACCTGCAGCGATGCTGGAGGCTTCATCAAAGGGCACCGTGCCCGTTCTTATTGAAATCAATGGACGCGTCATTGACGAAAGTCTCGATGTGATGGCGTGGGCCCTCGACCAGCAAGATTCGGATCACTGGTTAAAGGGTGAAGGACTGAAGGACCCGCTTATCGATAGCTGTGACAATTCATTTAAGCATTGGCTAGATCGTTATAAATACGCAGTAAGGTTCCCCGAGCACAGCGAGCAGTGGTACCGAGCGCAAGGTGAGCGCTTTCTTGATCAGCTTGAGCAACTACTGACCGATCATTGCCACTTAAGGGGCGACTCGCTATCGGCGGTAGACGTCGCCGTGATGCCCTTTGTCAGGCAATTTGCTGCGGTCGATACAAACTGGTGGTCAGGGAGGCCCTATCCGCAGGTTGCCACCTGGTTGGAGCGACTTCTCGAAAGCGATCTCTTCAAAAGCGTGATGAAAAAGTATCCTCAATGGCAAGACGGCGATCCTGCCGTTCGCTTTCCATCCTAAAGATCAAAGGGTCACCCTACCCCTAGATAGGCCAAGCCCGCGGTTGCACCCGTGAGGTAAGCACCCGGTAATTTCAGTAACTGCCCGTGTCCCGTGAAACCAAGGAAAACAAACAGCAGTGCGCAGAATGCGTTCACTGCAATGATGGGATAGGCCATGAGTCCCAGACTGGCGTCGAGCGAGACGCAGACCAGTACGCCCGCGCTCACGGCAAGCCAGATGGTGAACACCTGCCACGAAACAACGCTCAATGACTTAGTCAGCTCCTCAAGATCACTGCCGTTGATGTGGCCCAGATAAATGCGCCCACCCACGTAGCCGTGAAATACGGCGCCAACCGCAGCGATGAACGCCGCTACGTTGAGATACCAAAACGCCATCCGTAACGATCCCGCTTATAGTTTTGCAGCCGACCAGCTGGCCTGATTAATCGCCGCCTTCGCATCCAGTTCGGCCGCCTCAAACGCACCGCCAATCAGCTCAACACTGACACCAGCAGCGTCGAGCGAATCATAAAGCTCTCGAAGCGGCTCCTGCCCCGCGCAAATAATCACCGTATCTACATCGAGACTGACCGGCTTATTCTCAATCATCAGATGCAAGCCATCATCATCGATCAAGCGATAATCAACACCATTTACCATGTTGACGCCTCGACGGCCCAGCGTGGTCCGGTGAGTCCAACCCGTTGTTTTACCCAAACCACGGCCGACAGGCGTGGACTTGCGTTGAATCAGGTAAACCTCTCGATCTGCACGCGCAACTTGCGGCTCAACCCCGGTCACGCCCCCGCGTGGGTGGTTTTCAAAGTCAATGCCCCATTCTCTCGCAAACACGTCGATATCCAGTGCCGCCGAGGGTCCATCGTGGGTAATAAGGTCCGTCACATCGAAGCCAATACCACCTGCCCCTACCACAGCGACCTTTCTGCCAATGGGCTTGCGCCCCATGATGGCGTCGATGTAACCCACGACCATGGGGTGATCGATACCTTTGATATCGGGAACTCTGGGTGTAATGCCCGTTGCAACAACGACATGATCAAAGCCCTGCCCCTCTAGGTCCGCCGCTGACACTCGCTCACCCAATCTGACATCAACATCGAGCTTATCCAGCATCTTGCTGTAGTAGCGGAGCGTCTCGTGAAACTCTTCCTTGCCAGGCACACGCTTAGCCAGATTGAACTGGCCACCAATTTCGTCAGCAGCATCAAAAAGGGTGACCTTGTGGCCACGCTCTGCCGCAACGGTCGAGTACGCCAAGCCAGCAGGCCCTGCACCAATGACGGCCACCGATTTTGGCGAGCTTGTAGGTTCGTAGCTCAACATCGTCTCGTGACAGGCCCGCGGGTTCACAAGGCATGAGGTGGTTTTCATGCTGAACGTATGATCGAGGCAAGCCTGATTGCAGGCTATGCAGGTATTGATCTCGTCTCGACGGCCAGTCGCCGCCTTGTTCATAAACTCGCTGTCAGCCAACATGGGGCGCGCCATCGACACGAGGTCTGCGTCCCCTCTTTCCAAAACTTCCTCGGCCACCTCTGGCATGTTGATGCGGTTAGAGGTGATGACAGGAATGCCAACTTCTTTTCGGACTCTCGCAGTGACACGAGTGAAAGCTGCTCGGGGGACCATCGTAGCAATGGTTGGGACATTCGCCTCGTGCCAGACAAAGTGCGTTGAAATAATGCTGGCACCGGCCTTTTCGAGTTCCTTCGCTAAGAGCGCAATCTCGTCCCAGCTCATACCGCCCTGAAGCATGTCCATCGCGGCAATACGGAAGATAACAATAAAGTCATCGCCGACAGTCTCGCGTACGCGTCGAACCACCTCGAGTGGAAACCGCATACGATTCTCGTAGCTCCCACCCCATTCGTCAGTACGCTGATTCGTCTTCTCTACCAGGAAGGTCGACAGGAGGTATCCCGCCGAACCAATGATCTCAACGCCGTCGTACCCCGCCTGTTTTGCCAGTCGAGCACAATTCGCGTGGTCTGCGATTTGCTTTTCAATACCCTCAGCGTCTAGCTCATTCGGCGTTAACTTACTGATACGAGATCGAATTTTAGAGGGAGCAACAAGGTTCGGATTGTGTGCTAGCGGGCCCATGTGCAGTATCTGCATCACAATTTTGACATCGGAATCGGCGCTGTGAACAGCATCAGTGACCATTCGGTGACCCTCGGCCTCGCGGTCAGTATTGAGCTTGGAGGCGGCAAAGACGGGATTGCCATTTTCATCATAGACCGCAACACCGCCCTCTTCATTCGGCGAGATACCACCGGTAATGATCATGCCGATGCCACCGGCCGCGCGCTCAGCATAGAAGGCCGCCATGCGTTCGAACCCATCAGGCATTTCTTCTAAGCCCGTGTGCATCGAGCCCATGATTGAGCGGTTTTTAATGGTGGTAAAACCGAGATCTAGCGGTTCAAACAATCTTGGATAGTCAGCGGTTGTGTCTAGTAGCTCAGCGGTGCTCACGTCAACATCTCCTTTATTATGCAACTCCAGAGTAGCAGGATATCCGCGCTTGCATAGTCGCCTTTGACGGGCAAACTAGGACAGAAGAAGAATAAGCGGCCCACCACATGGATGTTCTTAAAAGCGACAGCCCCTTAATCGTCTATCTTGATGTCAAAAGCCCCTACGCGTTTATTTCTGTCAAACCGACGCTCGCGCTAGAGCAGGAACTGGGGCTCAGATTCGACTGGCGCCCTTACACGCTTGATATACCGAGCTATCTCGGTTCCGCACGCAAAGAAAAGGGAGCGGTAGTCGAGTCGAGTGGACGGAGTCCCAAGATATGGAACGCCATTCGCTACGCTTACCGAGACGCTCGGCGTTATGCCGAAATGCAAGGCTATATGCTCAAGGGTACCGAGAAAATCTGGGATTCAAGCATCGCCAACATGGGCATTTTGTTCGTCAATCTGCACTTTCGAGATCGCGTACCCGCCTACTTAGAAGCTATTTATCCACCTTTCTGGCGTCGGGAGCTCGACATCGAAGACATCAATGTCGTGAAGCGCTGCCTAGAGGCTTCAGGTGTCGAATCAGCAGGGTTTGATGACTTCGTGAATGGGGAGGGGAGGCAAATGCACGATAACATCCTGGCGCATCGCTTTGATGCTGGGATGTACGGCGTGCCCACCTACGTTTTGGAAGAAGGTGTTTTCTTTGGCCGAGAGCACTTGCCTTACATTCGCTGGGTGCTCACCGGCAAACGAGGCTCGGCACCGGATGTCCGTAATGAGGTGGTTTCATGATTACTGCCTACATCGACTTTAAGTCGCTCGACTGTCTGCTCGCCATCAGTCCAATCCTCAAACTTGCAGCTGACTGCGAAACGCCTGTGACATGGCACCCCTACCGCAGCAAACAGCGTGCGCTACCCACTCAGGTAGCGAGTGAATTGGTCACCCAAACCCACCATCGAGTTCGAGCAGAATCTGAGCGTCGCTTACAGCAGCACTACGCCGAGTTACGCGGACTGGACATTGACCCTAGCCGCGGGCAAATGGACACCAGCGATGCGTTGCGGTGGCTGGCATGTCTTGAAGGCGATGCCTCTTCGTTTGTCAGCAGCCTGTTTACTGCCCATTGGATCGACCACAGAGACATCAATGACCCGTTTTTTTTAGAGCGGATCACGGCTGACTGCGGTCTGACGAGAGCGCAAGATATTGTGGATCTCGATTCACTCGAGCGCGCAGCAGAAGCTAAGGGGCTATTTGATGCACCCACATTCTTTATTGAGGGGCAGATGTTCGTGGGACGCGCACATATCCCCCTAATGCGGCAACTACTCGCGTATGAAGGCGATCGATAAGCCGGTTATGACTACTCGATTACTCAAAAAAGGAAGAAATCTGCTCAAGCGACTTTTTCACTGTCGCAGCTCTAGGCACTTTGGCATCTGGAGCCGCATGACCCACCACCAATAAGATCATGGGGCGCTCGTTACCGGGGCGACCCAGGATTTTGCTCAAAAACTTCATTGGGTTAGGGGTATGCGTCAGCGTTGCCAGACCAACGTTATGCAGTGCGTTAATCAGAAGCCCGGTTGCAATACCGACAGACTCCGGGACGTAGTAATTCTTTTGCTTCTCACCCGAATCATCAAAACCATACCGCTCCGCAAAGATCGCTATGAGCCATGGCGCCGTCTCTAAGAAGGGTTTTTGAGCATCTGTGCCCAGACCGTGTAGGTCATCGAGCCACTGGTCGCCCGCACGTCCACCGTAAAAGGCCTGCTCCTCAGCCTCCGCGGCAACTCTAATCTTCCGCTTGATGTCAGAGTCGCTAACACAGGCGAAGTGCCAAGGCTGATGATTGGCGCCTGACGGTGCCGACCCGGCAGCCTGAAGGCAGGCTTCTATTACCTCTCGCGGTACGGGCTTATCAGAAAAATGCCGCACCGATCGGCGACGCGAGATCAGCTCAACATAATCTTGCGCGCGTGCCAGCATCTCCTCTGACTCAGGTGCATGGGGATAATCGAGGGGGATGGGATCGTAATCGTATTTCATGAACGCATCTACGCCAGATTTAGTAAAGGCATCACTCTAACATCCGGTCGAGAGGGATCCCGATTAAAACAGCCCAACAGAAACTTGAAGTTTTGTTATTGCCGTACCATGCTGATAATAACAATTCGTTTTCTGGGGGAATTCATGTCTACAAGCACTGACTGGAGCATCGGCGAGGTACTTAAAACCGCGAATGAAAAACAAGTTGGCTTCAAAGGTAGTTATTTCGCAGCGTTCTTTATTTACGCTGTAATCTCAATTGTCATCACTCTCGTCCAGGAGGCCACGGTAGGTACCGCCGGTGGTGTAGCAGCCTCAGTCGTTGAAATACTCATTACCATCATCATGTTTCCCCTTGGTGTGGGGCTTGGACTTTTAGGTATCAGACGGGCTGCAGGGAAGGAAACTCCGGTAAGCACCCTGTGGGAGCCCTATAGCCAGGCGATTCCACTGATTGTCATGTTTCTATTGATGGTGGTACTCGTTGTCGCCGGCTTCTTCTTGCTCGTTTTACCCGGCATCTACTTATCGATTGCGTACTCATTTGCACCCTATTTGATTGTTGAGAAGAATATGGGGGTCTGGGAGGCTTTGGAAACATCCCGAAAAGCCATAACACAATATTGGTGGCGTTATTTCGGGCTCATGCTTGTCGCTATGGTGCTTATTATTATCGGATCAATACCGCTACTTATAGGACTGATCTGGGTGGTTCCAATCGTTGCAATCGCCACAGGCGAAGTGTTTGCGAAAACCTTCGGAAGCCCAGAGGCGGAGGCTTTGACCTCGGACCTTGAGTGATCTCATCTGTTTCAGCATAGGCTGAAAACGCAGAGCCTAAGCACGGGCCTGACAATCAGAGCGCTCAGTTATCCCAAGGATTTTGACTGATAACTGAGCGCAATTTTCTGAATCGCGATCATATAGGCCGATAAGCGAAGATCATCAACTTTCTCGTCCTCATGCCACCGTACGCGCATGGCCTGAAGTGCGTCGCGCATGGTGTCATCTAAACCCGATCTGACGAGCTCCAGCTCGTCAGCGCCCTTCGCGTAATTCGCTCGGAAGTTATCGGTGGGCGCCCACTTATCTGAGCCAACCAATGTACTTAATCGCTCTAGCTCGTTGAGCATGAGCGATTGCGTTGCCTCCTGAGCGCGGCGCTCCATTCGACCAAAGCGAATATGCGAGAGGTTCTTTACCCATTCAAAGTACGAGACGGTGACACCGCCCGCATTAGCATAGAGATCGGGGATGACCACCACGCCTTTAGCGCGCAACAACTCATCGGCCGCCGCAGTGACGGGCCCGTTGGCTGCCTCGATGATGAGTTTTGCTTTTATGCGGGCTGCGTTCTCAGCATGAATAACACCCTCAAGAGCCGCAGGAATTAAGATGTCGCACTCTGACTCAAGAACCGATGCGCCGTCCGCAACAAAGACGGCATCAGGAAAGCCCTGAACACCGCCCGTAGCGTTAATCCACTCTTTGACCGCGGCAATGTTGAGTCCGTCGTCACTAATGAGGGCACCGTCGCGCTCGATGATGCCAACGATCTTCACACCATCTTCAAGCGATAGGAAGGTTGCCGCATGAAAGCCCACATTACCCAAGCCTTGGACAATTACACGCTTCCCATCAAGGCCTCCCTCAAGGGAAGCGCGCTTGACGTCCAGTGGTTCACGGAAAAACTCGCGCAAGGCAAACTGAATTCCCCTACCCGTCGCTTCCACTCGTCCGGCAATTCCCGACTTGTAGACGGGCTTACCCGTAACACAGGCCAGTGCATCCATCTCGGTCGGGTGTAGTCGTTGATACTCATCCGCAATCCAGGCCATCTCTCGAGCCGAGGTTCCCATGTCGGGTGCCGGAACATTCTGGCTTGGATGGATTAAATCCCGCTTGATGAGCTCGTAGGCAAATCGGCGCGTTATCTGCTCTATTTCGTGTTCATCGTATTCGTCGGGGTCGATGCAAAGGCCGCCTTTAGAACCCCCAAACGGAACATCCACCACGGCACACTTATAGCTCATCAACGCGGCAAGTGCTTCGACCTCGTCCTGGTTAACGGCTAGTGCGTAACGAATACCGCCTTTTACCGGGGTAATGTGATCGGAGTGAACTGAGCGATAGCCTGTAAATACGTGAATCCTCTCGCGGAGGCGCACGGGAAATCGGACAGTATAAGTCGCATTACAGGTGCGAATTTGCTGAGCCAGACCGTTGGGCAAGTCAAGTAGACTAGCCGCTCGAACAAATTGCCGATCAACGTTCGCTGTAAAACTTAATTCTCGAGAAGACATCATCAAGCCCCCACTCGATTTCAGACTCCAGCAAGCTCACCGCCACATATGTGCGGGTCTACATCAGTTCAAATCGCGTCTACGCGTGCGCCTTGAGCTTTCAGGATGGGTTTCATCTGCCGATAGGCCCGCGGCGTTCGAACCAAGGGAATACGAGGGTATAAATGGTGGATGACGTGGTATTGCATACCAGAAGACCAGATATTGCCAAAGCGCGACTTGAAGCTTTGCGTATCGTCATACCGATCGGTACCGCAGTCCGGGTAGTGCGGCGCCCAAGACAAATAAAACTGGACATAGAACACTGCGACCATTCTTGGAAGCCACCACAGTAGCGCGGCCTCAATCGCCAGCCCATTGAGTGCCATGCCACACAGGACACCTATATAAACGAGCTGATAAGCCACCGAGTGCAGAATGAGATCTTCACGACCAATGCGCTTCAAACAGCGCACATAGGGATGCTCTCCGCCGTAAGGTTTAGGTTGGCGCCACTGCACACTGCCCCAGAAAAAGCCTGCTACCGTGTCGTAGTGCTCATTGTGATCGGGGTCGAGCTCGGGATTATTTGCGTGTTTGTGGTGCTCCATATGCGTTGCACGCAACACGGAGTACGGCATGACTAAAGGAATGGGGCTCAGCCAGCCAACCAACTCGTTAAGCCAGCGCTTTGATTTACCAGGCATCGCAAATATCGAATGCTGTGCTTCGTGAGATGGCAGGTAAGAGGCCGCGACATTAACAGTCGCAATGATAAAGCCCAGCCAGAGCGGCATCATACCGTTGAGGCAGAGAACCCAAACAGTAATCCAACACGCTAGATTACCAAGACCCCAGGCAAGGGACAGATAGGGGAATTTATCGAGATGTTGTTTCGCGATTTCGCGCTCCATTGCGCGAAGCTCGAGCTCTGTCTTAGCTGTTAAATCCATCGTCCCGTCCACGACGCTACGCCTCCCCAGACACCAAAAATGATGAATGCCACAGTCCACATGTCAACGCCACGTATGGCGTCGACTCCGAACTCTGCCATAATCTGAACCGAGAGTGGAGCCAAAAAAGCCAATCCAAAGAAAAAGGGTAACGCCCCTAAGAACCACTCTAATAACTTCGCAAGCATAATTTGTACTCTTATGGTCGATACGTTCCCTTCAAGCCATTGCGGCACGAATCCGCTCGATTGGAATCGAGCGACTCAGTAACTTGTTTGCGGCAAATGCACGCTGAGGTAATGCGCCTAAACGAGACGCATGCTCCATCGCACGGTCGACGAGTGCCGTCGACGGCACGACTTCGTCCAAGAAACCAGCCTCCATCGCCGATTCTGGAGAGTGGATCTGAGCCGCCACAATGGACTCAAACCGATGCGCCTCCGCAAGTCGATAAACGGCCGGCTCGTAACCAAACGCCGGTAGATCCATATCAATGGCCGTTTCGTTTAAGCCGTACTTGTAATCACCCTCGATACCAATGCGCTTATCAGCACACACCAACATCACAGAGCCGAGCGCCAAACAGTGTCCTGTTACCGCACAAACAACGGGATGTGGGAAAGTGAAAATCCTAAATGCCAATTCACCACCGGCTTTGACCATGGCTGCCGCGGCGTCTGCATCCCCGCTCGAGATGACCTTCAAATCAAAGCCCGCTGAGAAGCACCCATCGCGACCTAACCACATCAGCGGCGCTGACTTGGCCTCGACCTCATCGAGCGCCTCGTTAAAATCCCGAATCGCGTCGGGCGAGAACACATTTCGCTTACCATCATCGTGCGAAAGAACAGCGACGTTTTCCTGAAATTCCAGTGTGAGTGACATACCTGCGCCTTACCTACTTAGTGTTATTGGTTCTGCATATCGAGCCCCTATATTTAAGCAGAATGTAGGTGCCATGACATTATCGGGGAAATTGGATGGCCGAACTCAGTCGGGACTCAATCCGCTCAATGCACTATGCGCCCGAATGCGAGGTGCTAGGGTCGCTAGGTACCGCCATAGCGTCATTCAACGCTGACCGAGCGTCAATTTCCACACATGCTTCCCAGCTAGTTGAGTTCAGCAGAGTACGTGCCAGCGAGTCTGGCACGCTGGATGCCTTTTTGCGCGAATTTGGTCTTTCAAACGCTGAGGGGATTGCGCTGATGTGTTTGGCTGAGGCGCTTCTGAGGGTTCCTGACGAGCCAACATTGGACGCACTTATCTCGGAAAAAATCCGAGAGGGGAACTGGGGCGCACACCAGAACGCATCTGATTCCAATCTAGTAAACGCATCCATTTGGGGTCTCATGCTCGCCGGTAAGATTGTTGGGCCGGGTGATCTCCTCCAGCAGGCACCGGCCAATTGGCTAGCAAAACTAACGCACCGTATTGGTGAACCCACGGTTAGGCTGGCAACACTCCAAGCGATGAAGATTCTTGGTGGACAATTTGTTCTCGGCCGCGACATCGACTCTG
>MDTD01085009.1_pt1 | contig 10621 bp, 8 predicted proteins | sample 811221 | NCBI WGS metagenome assembly MDTD01 (sample SAMN05326646, study PRJNA326480) | marine metagenome | isolation source: seawater | place: Pacific Ocean: South West | collected 2011
CAAACTCGAGCTGGTCGTGCTGGAAGAATTCAGCTCGCCGGTCGACTGGACGCGCTGGGAGGACGAGCTGGAGCGCGAGCCGCTTGAGGTCCTCATCCTCGATGTCCCGGACGGCGGTCGCCGCAAGTTCATCTTCAATGAGCTGTTCCTGGCCACCGACCCGACCCCGGATGGCCGCCCCGCGCGGCTTACCCAAGAGCGCGTCGACAGCGCCCTGGGCGATGCCGCAGTGCGCCTGGCCTCGGGGGAAGCACTGCAGGCGGGCATCGTCAGCGGATACGGACAGCCGCGCCTGGACGCCGATCGGGGCCTGCGCCCGCTGGTGCAGCTGATTCGCTCTGAAGGCCTCGACACCATCGAAGTCTCCGGCCCGGCCAGCGAAGAAGAGTTTGACGTCCTCGTGGTGATCGGCCAGACCGCGCCCTTCCAGGCCAGCGATCTGGAGGCCGCGCGCAACTGGATCCACGCCGGTCGACCGGTCCTGCTCGCGCTGGGGCCGACCGCCCCGGTCGAGGTTCTGCAGCAGTGGAATGAACTGCTCGGCGAGACCGGACTGCAGTTCGGCTCCGGCCTGGTCTGCGAGGCGCGCCCCCGCGCCGGAGCGCCCCCGGGAACCAGCGCAGTCGCCACCCTCGACATTGCCTCGGGTCAGCTCAGCGGACAGCATCCGGTCACGCAGGTGCTCGCGGATTCGGGCCGCGCGCAAGGTCTGCTGGCCGCACGCCCGCTGCGCCTGGAAGGGGGGAGCAACGCCTACCTGCGCACTCCGCTGATGCTCACCACCGGCGATGCCTGGGCGGATCTCGACCGCGACTACGCGCCCGGCCCCGGGGAGCTGCGGCAGAGCTTCCCTCTGGCAGCGGCCGCCGAGCGATGGGAGGCTCAAGAGCCAAGCGTCGCCGGCCGCACGGTCGTGCTCGGCAGCGTGATCTCGCTGACCGGCCCGCGCCTGCCCTTCGTGCAGGAGTTCACGAGCGGCGCGCTGCGCTGGCTGGCCGGCCAGGATGCGGCGCCGAGCGGTCTGGTCTCGCTCACCAGCCTGCCGCTGCGGCTGGAACGCACGGATCAGGTCCGGATCACCAACATTCTCACCTTGGGCATCCCTGGCCTGACTCTGCTGGTTGCACTCCTCGTGTACTGGAGACGTCGTCGATGAATCCTCGCGCACTCTTCGTCCTCGCGCTGTGCCTGATCGGCATCGCGGTCTGGATTCCCAGCTTGTTTCCCGAGGCGGAAACCCCGAAGATCCAGGAGGAGCCGGGCCCGTCTTCGGACGAAGAGACTCCGGACGTGCTCTTCGCGGCCGATCCCTCGTCGATCCGCGAGATCCTGATCCACCGCGCGGAGACCCAGGACGTGGTCCGCCTCGAGCCGCGCGAAGATGGCCACTATCAGCTGACCGATCCGCTGGTGGACCGCGCCGAGCCGGCGCTGATCGGCCAGCTGCTGATGATCCTCAGCCGCACACCGGCCCGCGAGATGGAAGCGGCCTGGGCCGCGCGTACCGACGCGGAACTAGGCATCGCCGCGCCGCGGGTCGATCTCGAGATTCTGCTCGAGGATGGATCGCTTTATCGACTTGCCCTGGGCGCCCGGCACGCCGGGGGTTCCCAGGTCTTCGCGGCCCGCAACGGCGAGCGCATCCTGGCTCCGCGCGCGCTGGCCGAGATGCTGACGCGGCCCGCCACGCAGTGGCGCGATCACTCCATCCTGAGCTTCCCGCGCCAGGTGATCGAACTCGCTTGGTCGCCGCCCCAGGGCGTGGGCTTCCGGATCCGCAAGTCCGGCCGCAACTGGGAGCTGGTCGAACCGATCCAAGGTCTGGTCGATCCGATTCGAGGCCGCGGCCTGGATCGCATGATCGGCATGCGCGCTTCCTCGCTGCCGACCGACGCATCGTCTGACGAGCTGCGAGCTCAGCTGGAGGGCGCTGGTGGCGAGCTGCGGATCACCAGCCTGGTGGACGGCGATCGCAAGGTCGAGCAGGTGCTGCGGCTGTTCGAGGGCATGGCTTACGACCGCGACCGGGCTTATCTCCTGCCCACCTACGAAGACGACCTCGCCGTCCTCAGTTACCCCGCCCAGGAGCTGCGCAGTCGACGTCTGCTCGGCTTCGACCCCACGCATATTTCCTCGCTGCGTCTGACGCGCCCCGAAGGAACGGTCGAGCTGCGGCGAGGCAGCCTGGGATGGGCGCGCAGCGATGGGGAAGTGCTGCCCTCGCCGGCTCAAAAGCTCCTGACCCGGACCCTGGTCGAAATCGCCAACCTGGAATCCGTCCAGGAGGCGGAGCGTCCTGCCGGGGTTTCGGCCCGGCAGCTGGTGCTGTCGATCTCGGCGCGGGTCACCGAACGCGGCTCGACGGTTTTCCGCTGGTGGCCAAGCGCCGAAGGCAGCGTGGGCGCGGAAGGCTCCAGCACCCAGGCCTACGCGATCGCGACCGACTTCGACGCGCTGTTCGAAGAGATCCTCAGCGCGAGCGACTGAGGCCGTCGGCGGCGGTCTCACTCCAGCAGACCTGGCCGGCCACCCAGCGGGCTTCCCCGGCCAGGATTGCGCGCACCGCATCGGGGTAGGCGCGGCATTCGGCAGCGAAGACCAGCGCGGCGATCGCATCGGGTTCGGCGTCGGCGGGCAGCAGCACCGCTTCCTGCAGCACGATCGGCCCTTCGTCATAGGCTTCGGTCGCAAAGTGCACGGTACAGCCAGAGATCGGCTGCCGGTCTCGCGCGACGGCTTCGTGCACATGATGCCCGTAGAAGCCGCGCCCCCCGTAGGCGGGGAGCAGAGACGGGTGAATGTTGAGCACCTTGCCCTCGTAACGCTCAGGAATCGGCAGGAGCTGCAACCAGCCCGCCATCAGCACCAGATCCGGCGCCGCCGCATCCAGCGCGGCGAGCAGGGCCTGATCGCGCTCCGACCGATCCGGATGAGATTCCTTGCCGATGATCACGACCGGAAGGCCGAGCCGGGTCGCGCGCTGCTCTGCGCCGAGGCCTGACTTGGACAGCACAACCAGAACGATCTCGGCATCCAGCCGGCCGGCCAGAATCTGTTCCTGAAGGTTCTCGAGTGTCCGCCCGCCGCCGGAGGCCAAGACGACCAGCCGGGCCCGACTCAAGGCTCGAGTCCCCAATCGGTCTCGCCGCCGGTGGTCCAGACGGAGAGCAGGCCGAAGCGCGCCTGCAGATCCTCGGCGCGGTTCAGCGCGAGGTAGTCATCGCCCGCTTCCAGCGCGGTGCAGAGATCGATGACCTGCTGCAGGCTGGCGAGCGCGCCGGCTGGCAGCTGCTCGGGATAGAGCAGCGCCGCCTGCCAGGCTTCCACTTCCTGACGCAGGCGCGCCGCGCTTGCTGCGTCCGGTGACGAGCCGAGCGCGTTCAGCGAGACCGCCAGTCGATCGCAGGCAATCAGGTAGGCCAGCGCAGCGAGTTCGGCTTCGCTGCCGGACTCGGGGCCGAGCTCGGTCAGAACGGATGCGAGTAGCTTCGGCGACAGGTAGGCCGACCAGGGATCGACGCGTTCGACCCGCTCGCCGCTGATCTGCACGCGCAGGCGCAGCCCTTCCGGCCCCAGGCCCAGGACGTCGGCCTTGCGCTGTTCCTTGTACTCCTCGATCTCAAGCGATTCGCTGGCAACCCGCGCGTCGAGGCTGGCGCGCGCCTGCGCGGCGCGTGCAAAGAGCTGACTGCGCAGGGCGGCAAGCTGCTGCAGTTCCGGGTGTTCGATCGACTGCGCGGCCGCATCCCAGGCTTCCTGGGCGGCAGCGATTTCAAAGGAGCGGAGCTTCTCGCGCACCGGGTCGCCGGCGAGCCCCAGGAAGGACTCCCGCTGAGTGCGGAATGCGGCCGCATCGGCTGCTGCCTTGGCCTGCATGGCGAGCTCTTCCAGCGTCTGCAGACGAGCCAGCCAAGCCGCCGGCGCGGCCTCGCCGAGCGAGGCCTCAAAGCTGGCCCGCACCGCTCGCGCGCCGGCCCAATCCTGACCCTGAAGGGCCGTCGCGTGCTCCTGTTCCCAGCCTTCAAAGGCGGCGGCGGCGCGCGATTCGATCTCGCTGCCGAGCGCGAGCATGGCGGGATCGGCGGCCTTGCTTGAAGCACTCGCCTGCGCGCGCGCGTCGCCAAATCGCTGCGCGTCCAGGACCTGGCGGACGCTGGCCAGTTCAGCCGCGAGCGCCTCGCGCGCTGCCCGCTCCTCGGGAGTCTCAACCTCTTCGGTCGGCGTGCTGGACTCGGTCGCCGCCGCTTCCAGGAGGCGGTCGATCTCGGCCTGTGCTTCTTCCGCCTGGTCGGCCTCGGGATAGTCGAGCAGGAACTGCTGCAGCGCCGCCTGCCGCACGCCTTCGGCCTCGGGCTTGGCCAGCGCTTCAAAGTAGGCCGCGCGAATCCGCTCGCGCTCGAGCTCGGCTTCGTCCGCGCCGCCACGTTCGACGTATTCGACGACTCGCTCCGGCTCGGTGGGTTCTTCGGCCTTGGGCCCGAACAGCACCCAGCCGATTCCGCCGAGAACCGCCAGCAGGGGAATGGCGACCAGCGCCATCTTATTGCCGGCGCGCGGCTCGAGGATGGCCTCGAGATCCTCGACGACCTCGGAAGCGTGCTGATAGCGTTCGTCCGGATCCTTGGCGAGCAGCCCGGCGAGCAGCTCGTCCAGTTCGCGCGGCGCATCGACCCCGGACGCGCGCAGGGTCGGCGGCTCCTCGTCGCGGTGTGCGAGCAGGATCTCCTTGACGGTGGAACCGGCAAAGACCGTGTCCTGCGTGAGCAGCCGATACAGCGTGCAGCCGACCGAGTAGAGGTCGGAGCGGTGATCGACCGTGCCCTTGCCCACCGCTTCGGGCGCCATGAAGTGGGGGGTACCCCCAGCCGCTTCGGTGTCGAGCATGCCGCGCGTGGCGGCGAGCCCCAGGTCGGCGAGCTTGACGATCCCGCCGGGGGCGAGCATCAGGTTCTCGGGCTTGACGTCGCGGTGCACCAGGCCCTTCTCCTCGGCGTAGGCCAAGGCGCGGCAGCAGTCGCGCACCGCAGCGCTCGCTTCCTGCCAGGGCAAAGGACCGATCTCGTCGAGCCGATCTTCCAGGTCGCCGCCAGGCACCAGCTCCATCGTGTAGTAGTACCGGCCGCCGTCTTCGCCGACGTTGTAGACCTGCACCACGTGCGGGTGGGTGAGCCGCCCCGCTGCCTGGGCTTCGCGACGGAAGCTGTCGACCGCATCCGGTCGCTTGGCCACTTCGGCGTCCAGCAGCTTGAGCGCCACCTCGCGGTCGAGGTCAATCTGCAGCGCGCGATAGACCACGCCGACCGCACCCGAGCCGAGACGGCCAAGAATGCGGTGGCCGCCGAGCTCCGCGCCGACCAGCGGATCCGAGACCGGGGCCTTGCCTTCGGCGCGCAGCATGCCCTGCTCATCGCCGAGCACAAAGCCGACCTGACCCCCGACGGGCAGGCGGACGCGGGCCGACTGTTTGCCACCTGCGACGAAGCGCAGCTCGCCGTGACCCTGTGCGTCAATCTTGCCCTCGGCATCGGGCGGAGCCAGCGTCAGCCCGTCCTGCCCTTCAGCAAGTTGGGGGGCGACGTCGAATGCTCCGTCGAAGAAAACCAGGTGCAAAGGACGGGCGCGCAGCGGAAACGCACCTTCGTCCTCGTCGGTCTGCCAGCGGACTCTCAGACTCACGACTCAATCGGCCGGCGGGAAAAGGGCCCGACCGACGCGTACTAGGGTAGCGCCTTCCTCGACGGCGATCTCGAAGTCCCCGCTCATGCCCATGGATAGCACCGGGTCGGATGGCAGCAACTCCATCTTGGCCAGCTGATCGCCGAGCTCGCGGACCCTGGCAAAGTGGCGATGAAGCGCCTGGTCATCCGCGTCGGCGGCGGCGATGGTCATCAGCCCCTGCAGTTCCAGATGCTCCAGGCCCTGGAGTTGGCCTGCGAAGGCGGCCAGCGCGTCGAGCGCCGCGCCCCCGGCTGCCGGAAAGCCCGGCCGGCCATCCGCAGGATGGAGATTGAGCTGCAGCAGCACCGGCAGCGGGGTGGGCCGCAGCTCGGCGGCGAGACGATTGAGGCTGCTCGCCAGCTTGAGATCGGCGACCGTCTCGATCATGCAGACCCGCTCCACCGCCTTGCGCGCCTTATTGCGCTGCAAGGGCCCGATCAGGTGCCAGTTTGCCTCGGGCAGCACCTCGTGGTGCTCCATCAGCGGCTGAACCCGGTTGTGTGCAAAGTGGCGGTGGCCCGCCTCCCAGGCCTCGCGGAGGGAGGCAGGACCGGCGGTCTTGGCCACCGCGACCAGCCGGACCTCCGCGGGATCCCGCCCGGCACGCGAGGCTGCGGCCGCGATCCGGTCAAGGATGGCCGCGCGTCGGTCGACAAAGCGGGCGTTCATGCGATGGGGGTGGCGCTGCTAAGATCTCCGGCCCTGTGCGCAGACGGCAGCCCGGAAATCCTAGGGCCGCGCGTCCAAAGGTTCCCACGTAGCACCATGATCGTCGGCGTTCCCACTGAAATCAAAACCCTCGAAGCCCGTGTCGCCCTCACTCCGGGCGGCGCGCAGTCGTTGATCGATGCTGGCCACGAGGTTCTCGTCCAGGCAGGAGCCGGGGTCGGCTCCGGCTTCGAGGACGCGGATTACTCCGCCGCCGGCGCGCGCATCATCGACGATGTCGCGGAGGTCTGGGCGGAAGCCGAGATGATCCTCAAGGTCAAAGAGCCGCAGCCCGAGGAAATCGCCCGGGCGCGCGCCGGCCAGACGATCTTCACCTACTTCCACTTCGCCGCCGATCGCGACCTGACCGAGGGCATGATCGAGAGCGGCGCGCACTGCTTCGCGTACGAGACCCTCGAAATCGGTCGGACCCTGCCGCTGCTCACGCCGATGTCGGAGGTGGCCGGTCGCATGGCGGTGCAGGAAGGGGCGCGCTACCTCGAAGCGCCGCAGGGCGGGCGCGGCGTGCTGCTGTCCGGCCTGCCGGGCGTCGAACCCGCGTACGTCACCATCCTGGGTGGCGGCGTGGTCGGCACCAACGCGGCGTGGATGGCCGCGGGCCTGGGCGCGCGCGTGACCATCGTCGACCTGGACCTGGATCGGCTGCGCTATCTCGAGGACGTCATGCCGGCCAATGTGACCACGGTGTTTAGCACCCGGCCGGCCATCCTGACGCTGCTCGAACGCACCGACCTGCTGATCGGCGCGGTGCTCATTCCGGGCGCGCGCGCTCCCAAGCTGGTGACCCGCGAAGACCTCAAGCTGATGCCCAAGGGCTCGGTGGTGGTCGACGTCGCGGTCGACCAGGGCGGCTGCATCGAAACCTGTAAGCCGACGACGCACGACAACCCGACCTACGTGGTCGAGGACGTCATTCACTACTGCGTCGCCAACATGCCTGGCGCCGTGCCGCGCACCAGCACCTTCGGTCTGACCAACGCGACCCTGCCCTGGGTGCTGCGGCTTGCCGAGTTCGGCCCGCGCAGCGCGGTGCTCGCCGACGAGGCCCTGGCGACCGCCGCCAACACGCTGGGGGGGCAACTCACCTGCGAAGCGGTCGCGCAGGCCTTCGATCTGCCGTGGCAGCCGGCGACTGAAGTCGCGCTGAACATCTAGCCGATTCAACAGCATGTTCGGACCCCTGGCGGCCTTGTTGCTCCTGGCCGTGATTCAGGGCCTGACGGAGTATCTGCCGGTTTCCTCCTCGGGACACCTGGTGCTGGCGCGCCTGCTCGCCGACGACACCGACGTGCTGCCCACCGGGGCGACGGTCGAGGTCTGGCTGCACCTCGGCACGCTGCTCGCCGTGCTGCTGTTCTATCGCGAGCGCGTGGTGCGGCTGGCGCAGGGGGTCTTCGGGCGCGGCCGCGAAGTGGGAGAGCAGCGCCGACTGTTCGCTTTTTTGATCCTCGGCACCATCCCCGCTGGCGTGGTCGGCGTCTTCTTCGAGAAGCAGCTCGAGCCGCTGTTCGCGAGCGCGACCGCGGTCGGCATCGCGCTCCTCCTCACTGGCACCGTGCTGTGGATCTCGCGCTCGCTGCGCGACGGCAATCGCGACCTCGTCCACCTCACCGCTCGGGCCGCGATTCTGATCGGGCTCGTGCAGGCGCTTGCGATCGCCCCCGGTATCTCGCGCAGTGGCATGACCATCGTGACCGGCGTCGCCCTGGGCCTGACCGTCGAAGCCGCTGCCGCCTTCAGCTTCCTGCTGTCGATCCCGGCCATTCTCGGGGCGGCCGTGTTGAAGGTTCCGCAGATGTTCGAGGACCCGGATACCGAGCTGAAGACCAGCTGGCTGATCGGCTCCTTCGCGACCGCATTCGTGGTCGGCTATCTGGCCCTCGGCGCGCTGCTGTGGCTGGCGCGCGGGCGCAAGCTGAGCTGGTTCGCGCCCTACTGCTGGCTGGCCGGCGCGCTGGCCCTCAGCCTGTAGCGCGGCCTTAGCGCGTGGCGCGGCGCTCGCGCACCCATTCCAGCAGAGCCGGGCCGGGGCAAGCGGTTTCCTTGAGGTGGGAGTGCGCCCAGATCTGGCTGTCGCTGATGCCGTACTTGCTCTGCAGAGCTGCGACCAGGTTGTCGAGCTTGTCGAGCTGGGCCCCAGTCGGCGCCTGCGCCAGCGCGTAGTCCGAGCCTCGCTCGGGCTGGGCGACGAAGTTGCCGATCAGGCAGATGCCGATGTTGCCGCGGTTCAGTTCCGAGTTGCCGGCGTGCGCTCCCTGGGCCGAGAGCGGACGGCCCTCGTAGACGCGCCCCGCCTGATCGATCAGGAAGTGATAGCCCAGATCCGCCCAGCCGTTGCCCTGCTGGTGCATGCGCTGCAGATCGCGCATCTCGCGCTTGCCCGAATCGAGCGCGTGCGTGTCCGCGGGTTCGGCGGTGTGGTGCACCGTGATCCGGAAGGGTGCTTCCATCGGATCATGGTTGGCGAGCAGTCGCTGTGCACCCCAGTCACGACGCGGCACATCGATCAGCTCGGAGACCTGACCCGAAGCGACGCGCGGCTGGTACTCGGCCGCCGGCTCGAAGGTCGTGAAGCGTGCCACGCGCGCCATGAGCCGCGCGTCCGGTGCGGCGACCGGCCGCCCTTCGGCGTAGGCGAGCAGGTATGCGCATTCCTCGCCTTCCGGTCCGCCCAGACCGTACGAAGCCTCGCGCAGGTGCACGACGGCCCGCTGCGGCTTCTGCTCGAGCAGGTAGGCGCGGCCTACGCCCCAGGCCGCCTGCGCCTCTTCGGCCTTCGAGAGATAGCCGTTATTGCGGGCAGCGTTGAAGTTGATCCGCGCCTGGCGGGCATCTCCGGCCTCGAGTTGCAGCTCGCCGAGGCAGAGCAGCGCCTCCGCCTGATCGATCGGCGACATCGCCGGCATCCGGTCTTCCCAGTACTGAATCCGCTCCTCGACCGTCGCATGCGCGGGCGGGGACAGCACCGGGGCTTCCAGCGCGGTCGGGCCGACTGGGCGCTGACTCTGGCAGGCGGGCAGGAGCGCCAGAACGGCGACCGTCAGGGCCGTCGCGGGAGCGGAGGTGGGACGCAGGGCGGGCATCGTCGGCCGCAGACTACCCCGCGGGACCACGACATTTCCAGCGCGCCATCCTAGGATTGCCGCATGGCAGCGCGCTTTCTGGTCATCGAGGGCGTCGACGGCTCGGGCAAGACCACCCAGGCCGAAGAGCTCCTGGCATGGCTTCGCAGCCTGGGGCGGGACCCGGTCCATCTGCGCGAGCCGGGCAGCACCCAGGTCGGCGAACGGCTGCGCGCGCTGCTGCTCGACGCCGAGCGCGACGCGATCGCCCCGGAGACCGAGGCCCTGCTGTTCTTCGCCGCGCGACGCGAGCTGCTGCGTCAGGAGGTGGCGCCCGCCCTCGCTGCCGGCCGCGACGTGCTGTGCGAGCGCTTCACTCCGTCGACCCTGGCCTACCAGGGGCAGGAGGAGGCGGCCGCGGAGTTCATCCTCGCGCTCGACGAACTCGTGGTCGGAGCGCAGCAGCCGGACGCGGTCATCATCCTGGATCTGCCGGTCGAGACCTCCTGGCAGCGCACGCAGTCCCGCGCCGGGCAGGAGGCCCTGGATGGCATGGAGGCGCGTGGTCGCGCCTTCCTGCAAAAGGTGCGCGAAGGGTATCTGCAGTACGCCGCAGCCCGTCCGGAGCGCAGCCTGCTCCTCGAGGTCGACGGCCTCGACCGCGACACCGTGCAGCAGCAACTTCGGAGTCGATTGCAGCAGCACTTTCCCGCTGAGTTCGGAGTCGCAGCCCGATGAGTGAGGCGCTGCTGGATCGCTTTCAGCGCGAGGCTGCGCGCGATCGCCTGGCCGATTGCACGCTCTTCCTCGGCCCGTCGCGCCCGCGCCTGCGCGAACTGGCGCGCTCCTGCGCGGCGATCATTCTGGAGGCCCGCGGCAGCCTCGAGGATCATCCCGACGCCGTGGTCTTCGACCCCGACGCGCTCGGCGTCCGCGGCCTTCAGGTCGCGCACGTCGCCGAACGCGAAGGGAATGAAGAGTCGGTCGAGGCCGCCCTGCGCTACAAGCCTCTGCGAGGGGGGCGGCGGGCCTTGCTGCTCTTCGAGGTCGATCGCATGACCGCCGACGCTCAGGCCGCGCTGCTGAAGACCACCGAGGAGCCGCCGCCGGGC
>MDTD01069249.1_pt1 | contig 10620 bp, 11 predicted proteins | sample 811221 | NCBI WGS metagenome assembly MDTD01 (sample SAMN05326646, study PRJNA326480) | marine metagenome | isolation source: seawater | place: Pacific Ocean: South West | collected 2011
CATTCCACAGGAACCAGTGACTGCTGAACAAGTATCGGAAGATACCGAAGAAGATACTATGAGCTACTTCGCACGGTTGGCAAACGCTGACTAATAATAAAGATCCATACGCTGTTAACGTCCAGGAACTATTTCAGCGTATGGATTCGCAAACGGAAATGGATTTGAATTCATACTAAAATTATTAGTACCGAAGGTATTATTGTTATTAATTTGATCATTAGTAATAAGTAAGTTACCACCTTCTGATTCAGATCCACCAAGTGTTAAATTTTCTATTTCTTTTTCAGTTGGCTTGATTGCATTTTTAGCAGCTTCAAAACCAATAAAAGTACCCGTTCTAAATGCTGCGGTATAATTAAATTCATCTTGAACTCTAAGATCAGAACCAGCTTTTTCTAATCCTACATTAATACCTTTCATCATCAAGCCGTATGTACCGTTAACTACGAAGTCAAGCAATCCTGTTGCACCTTCACCAATACCTGTAACGGTTCTAAATGTAGCACCTTGACCTGCATCTATTCTTTCTTTATCAAAAACACCTAATAAACCTGAAATACCAACTGACAATGGACCTGATGCTCTATTTAGGAAATTGAGTGATTTACTCAATGGACCTTTTAAAGCACCTAGTCTTCCACTACTTGTTGTTGCAGTAGTATTTTTAAATCTATTTTCTGCTACTAGCATTTTCTTTTTAGCATCAGCTAGCTCTTCTGCAGACTGGGTCAAAGCTTTTCGTACTTGTTCAGCACTAGCAAATTTACCACTCGTTAACTGAGGTCTTGCGCCAGCTGTATTAGACATTTTCAATCCACCAACAGTCATGCCAGACTTCTGCATCTTTTTTAAATCATCTGCAAAATCACTTATCTTAGCAACAGGCTTATCTACATTAGTTGTAAATTTTGGCATATTTATGTTAGTCTGTGCTGCAGGTGCCTTTAATAGTGGATTAAAACCTCGTTGATTCGCTAATGCTGTCGTTGAATTTCTTTTAGGTAATACAAAGTTTTTTACTGTACGACCAGCAGCGTTTATGCCCATAAATGCTATTTGGCCTGCAATTAAACTTACAGCTGCTCCAATTGCAGCACCGACTTTACCATCTTTTAAGTCAATCGTAAGTTGATCTTCAGTTAATCCAAATGTTTTTTGCATCCAATCCGGTGCAGTTAATCTATCAGTACCAAGTCTATTTGCAATAAAGTCTGTTATTTGATCAGAAAAAGCTAAACCTATACCAGTTAATAAAGCTGTACGACCACGAGCTCCTAAAAATTTTAAAGCAATAGCAGCATTCATACCACCTACAATTTTTTCTCTTGCTCTGTCTTCGTCGTCAAATCCCATATCTTCTGGTTTAACATCATCAAATGCACGATCTAAAACCCCTTGGATCAAACTATTTGTTGCAGCTACTAATCCTCCAAAGAGTAATCCTTTACCGGCTAAACCAGCTGTCCCACGAAGTAAAGCTCCAATACCACCGCCTATACCTAGACCGCCTAAACCTGCGCCTAATGCTCCATATGCTGTTCCACCAATCAGCCCACGAGTGAATGATCCTGTTATACCTGTAGGTTTTCTTTCTCTTAGAGCTTCTAGTCTTGACTTTTTAGCTAAACCTTCTTTTCGTTGTTCTACTGCACGCTCTGCAACTAATGTTCTTTTTTCTTCGAGTCTAGCGTTTTGATTATCTTGTAATAATGTATTAATCGCATTAGTCTGTTTTACTGTTGCCTCATTATTAAGCTTTAGCTGTTCGACAACTGCGTCTAGGCCTGAGCTTTTTATATTTGAATTTATAGTTTTAACCATTACGTTGTCTCGCTGCTTCTTCTTTTTGTTCTCTAATAAAGTCTAGTAGCATACTAATGTAAACCTCTTTTTCCCATGGTATCATTCCGTCTATCTCACTCAATGAATACTTATGATGTTGCATCAGTTGAAAGATCATGCTGTAATGCGATGTGAGATCTGTATGAGATAGACAAATCAGAAAAAAGATTGGATACCTCTCAGCTCTTTTTTATTATGGTGGCCACACTTACAATCAAACTCTGCATCATATTTCATTGCAGGTACATTATCTACAAACTCACGAATAGATTCGAACTGTTCTGTATTCATGCTTCCAATAAAATCATCTATACTATCTACAGTTTCTTCTTCTAAGTTTATTATTTGGTCTTCTGTTTTTAAAGTTTTCATACAATGCCTGACCATAGCAAATAAAGTTTCAGTCAAATCTTCTTCATTAATAGAAGGATCATTGAATATATCATTATATGATGGATGTTTTAATTCTAATTGCATATTAGGAGCTAAGTCTACATTGAATTTTACTTGATCTAATCCTTCTACTTTAATTGAATTAATATCAATAGTTATTTGATTTGGTTCTTTACACGATTCACATTCTATACCGATTGTCGTTGTTTCACCTACAGATTTTGCTCTTATCTGAGTAAACAAATATTCTACATCGTATGTAGGTAATTTATTTACATCTATATTATCTGCAACACATGCTGATATTGTATCTAATACTGCTAGCATGATATCATTTGTATCATCAGATTCCATAGCTAAGAGTAATACTTTTTCTTCTTTCACTAAGAACGGTCTAAATCTGACTGTCTGTTGTGTAGATGGTATTTTTACGCTGTATTTTGGTGTATCATTCAGTTTTGGCAGTGCCATAATATAACCTCTTAATTAATAATATTATTTACTGTATTTATTATTGTTCCTAGTGCTCTTATATTTCTAGTGTTTGGATTATTTCTAAACCTAGAACTTCTCCAATTATCATATTCAAAATTGACTGTTAGTTCAATTATTGCACCATCTTGTGATAATGGCATTTCAACCATAGTAGTAGGAAATGCATTTATCAGTGTACATTCATATATTACATTAGCTGATTTAAATATATCGATATCTAATACAAACGGCCCTAGTTTTAGATCTGTGTCTATGCCTACACCTTTTCTTAATTGTACAATTTGTACATCGTGTGTATACTCAGATTTATATCTTGGTGTTTGCGATGCTTGATCTATTATATTATTCTGCCAAACCTCAAAATATGTTCGTACTCCATAATCATTCAATACTTGAAATGTCATAGAGAGTGGATCTAATGCATATCCATATGCTACTTTAGTATCTTTAATTCCTATTTTTCTATCACTAGTAAGTATTTGTCTACCTGGAAGTACAGTAGCTTTACACAATAAATTTAAGTCTCTTGAATTAAAAAAACCTAGGCTAGGCAATTTTACTAAATATTGACTAGCTTGTGCAAATCCACCTCTACGAGATGCAAGGGATTTTAATTCATTAATACTAGCCATTTCTTATTTTCCTTCTTGAATCTTGGTATACTTTACCTTGCCCTGCACCTCTCCATTGTGCAGCTGGTAAAAATGTGGCAATTTCCCATTCAGGTTTATCAATTAAAGCAAACTTACTACGTACTTGTGATGTTAGGTATCTATGAATAGTAGGTCTATAATATTTTGCTGGTAAACCATCGCTACCCATCAATCCATTTAAAGCCTTTGCTCTAAGAGTAGGTGGCAAATAATGCAAGTTTAAACCGTAAAATCCACGTTCTGCAAGTGATGTTATAACTACAAGTGGAAATGCATCAAAGTAAGGCAATGTATCTCTATGTTTTGCATTATAATAAAACATATACATGTTGCCTAATGGATTACGTAGAGAAGCTTTTAAAGCTACTTGCTCTTGATTGAAGATTGTACCACCGGTAACTGTACCTAATTGTCCAGCTTTTCTTTTAAACCATGCAATAGATTCTTTAGTGCGAGGTGTTATACCTGCGCGGAATGCTGCAATCTCTAAATCTGAAAATAAATTCTTTTGTACCATGCATCTATTTATACAGGTTTTTTACGTGTATAAGGTTTTAGTGGCTTACTGGACTTTGGCATAATACCCATCTTTTCAAGAGTATGTTCAGTCCATATTTGAAAATCATAACCACGATCTTTTGCAAACCGCTGTGCTGCTTTCCATTTATTTTCATTTTTTATATACGTTAAACTTTCAGATACATATCTTTTTGTTTTACGTCCAGCATATTTAGGTGGTTTAGTTTGGCTGGCCGGTTTTATTTCAACGAGTGTAGTCTGACCATTTTTGAATGTTATCTTAAGATCTATATAATAACGATGATATTTTTTATCTACCTCATATAGATATGGTATAATTGTTTCTTCACTAGACCAAGCCTTTATATCACTATTCTCATCACACCATTTAAAACAATACTTCTCCCACATAGATCTAAATATAATCTTTGTGAAATCACCTTTGTATTTCTTAGGATTTTTAGGTTTGAATTTTCCAGAATAAGCCATAAAAATTGTTATAAATAGTGTAAATGTTTATTTATAGGATATAACTAATGGTCTTAAGATTAGAGCTTAACGAAGGTAACAAGTACATTCATCAATATCCTCTGGGAATTTACGATGGTATGGAAGATGCTACAAATCATCCATATAGGGCAATGTTAAGTTTTGTACCTATAAAGGTAGACGGACAAACAATAAGTAAATTTGCTGGTACAGATTTGGGTTTATTTAATATAGGCAAAAAAAGTATATCAAATCTAATGGATATCTTTGCGCCAGATAGAAAAAAAGATAAGGAATCATCTGACATCGATGAATCTAGTCTTCTAGAGTTTAAAGATAAAGGCATGCTAGCAGATCTTAAAACAATAGAACCAATAGAACATAACGATGATTTTGGTGAAGAACTAACACAAAGAGCATATCTCTATATGCCTATGAGCGTACAGCAAATGGAAAACGTTGCTGTCGGGCCCGAAAGTTTAGGAGTAGTTGGTGGTACTATTCAAAGTGTTATTCAAGGTGGAGACGCTACACTAACTGGAATAACAGCTGCTGGTGCAAGAGGTGCAGTAGGTGGAGTAATGGATTTTGTTAGTGGTAATGCATCTAGAGAATTAGGATCATTAATAGCTAATAAAATAGCAAGCAGATTAAATACACAAGCTGGCGTCGGAGTACAGAATGCTACAAGATTACAAATTAGCCCTAATACAAGAGCTATATTCAAACAAGTTAACATAAGAGAATGGAGCTTTTCTTTTCAATTAATTCCAACTAATGAAAAAGAATCTATTGAAATAGAAAACATTATAGACTTTTTTAGAAGCGAACAGCTACCAGAAGAACTTGGAACTGGTGGTATATCTATGGCATATAGATTTCCTAATTTAATGAGAATAAGAGCATATTATTTTTTGACTGATAATCGAAAGCCTAATAGCAAAAATGAATTCGTAGATGTTAAAAGAATTATAACAAGGTTTTTACCAGCATACTTACAATCAGTCGATGTTACATATAATACAAGTAGTATGTCATTTTATGAAGGTGGTAAATTTCACGATGCAACATTAAATTTAAAGTTTATTGAATATAGGCCATTAAATAAACAAGATATTAGAACCGAAAGAAAATACCTCGGAAGAGGTAAAGTAGGAAATACAGAGCCGAGGGATTTTAGCTAATGCCACATTTTCAAAATTTTCCATACGTACTATATACATTTGGTAATGAAATAAATCCTGTAATATTTCAAAAACTAGGTACATATGTTGATATAATAGATCAAGTAAAAGACGATATCACAATATATGCTGATTATACTGTATTAGATGGAGAAAGAGCCGATATCTTATCATATAAAATATATGGTGATTTAAGATATTATTGGATGTTCTATTATATTAATGATCATATTAGAGAAGAAGGTTGGCCATTAAGCTCACAAGAAGTTTTTGAACAAATGGAAAAATACTATCCACATCAATTCATTCGTACATTTAACAATTGGTTCAAAAGCGATTTTAAAATAGGTAACCGTGCTACTGGTAAAAAGAGTGGCGCATTCGGTGATATAGTACAAACATATCCTGACCTCGGACAAATTATAGTTAACGTAGAAAATAATTTTACATTTCAAAAATCAGAAGTTGTTGAAGCTGGATTTGGATTTGCAAATCCGGATACTGTATTCGTACAGGGATTTGGTCCTCAATATGATGCAGTACATCATTATGAAGATGCAGACGGCAATTATGTAGATATAGATCCATTACAAGATGCACCAGCTCTTATTACGCCAATTACATTTTCAGAAAGATTTATAGAAGAAAATGAAAAGAGGCGTAGAATTAGAATAATCAAACCAGACGTAGTAAATCAAATATATTCAGAATTTAATAAAGCATTAAAATAATGTCACAAGTATCATCGTCAAGTGAATTTGAATTTAGAGATGTAATCTTAAGTATACCCGAAAGGGGTATAGAAATCGATATATCATTATCTATTTTAGAATTATCTCTATTCGAATCAGTTAATGTACCGTACACTGCAGGTCAAATGCTATGTGCTGATACACAAAGTATTTTTCAAGAGTTACAAATGGATGGTACTGAAAGACTGAAGTTAAATATTATATCATCTGAATTTGAATATAATTTTACAAGAGATTTTATTATTACAAGAACTATAGGTAAAGTTCAGATAGGTGAATCTGGACATGCATATAATTTTTATATTGCAGAAGAATCTTTCTTTGCTAATGCGCTAAATAAAATTTCTAAAACATATAGCGGCAAACCTCATGAAATAATAAAAAACGTTCTTTCTACTCAATTTAACAAAGAGTTGAATTTAATTGGCAAAGAAAGTGCACAAGCTCCGTTTTCATATATTTCACCATTTATATCACCCTTTGAGATTATAGACAATATAAGAAAAAGATCTTGTGATGTAAATGGTTATCCATTCTTTGTATACGCATCATTGAATGATGATAAAATTAGAATGAAAAGTTTATCTGATATAATAGAAACAGCACCAATCAATAATGTACCATTTACATATAGTCCTGCTCAAAATTTTAATCCTAACAGAGAAAAGCAATTAACTAATATTGAAGCCTTTGAGGAATTAGGTGCTAATGACACTGTAGAGTTATTACTACAAGGAGCGGTACAAAATCAGTATAATACATTGAATCTAAGTACTAACCAAAAGAATATAAATAATCGATTTAATATTACAGAAGTCTTAGATGCAAAAGAAAATTCTATTTTTAATAAAGATTTTACATTCAATGATAAAAAACTAAATGAGTATAATCCTAACGTAATTTTTAAATTAGTTAATTATACAACTGCTGATGAACTCGGATATCATGATGAAGCAGATATAGAAAAGCATATGAATAAAATGAAATCTAATTCTTTAATATCAGCATTAGAAAAGAAAAAAATAAATATTGTTTTACCAGGGCTTTTAAATTACTTTGAGGATATAGTATTCGTAGGCGAACAAATAATAATTAATCTCCCTAAACATAATGTAGGAGTATTAGATGAAGTAGCTAGTGGTCCTTATATTGTTTTACAAACTAAACATATGTTTAAAGAAAATAAATATAGTATGGGTTTAACTTGTAGTAAATTAACAAACGCAACAGACAAAACAATAGCTGTTAGTCCTACTGGATATTCGAGATATGAATAATTTTTATGGTGATAACTTAAGATGGTTCGTAGGAATATGTGAATGCATTTCAGATCCATTGCACTTAGGACGTGTACGTGTAAGAATTTATGGTATTCATGGAGATAATTTAAATGATGTACCAGAAGCTTCATTACCATGGGCCACTACAATGGTGCCAACAACTGAAGATGGTGTGAGTGGATTAGGTAGAAATACAAATTTAAAACCAGGTGCAATGGTCTTCGGTATTTTTACTGACGGTGACATGTCACAACAACCTATGATTTTAGGTTCTATGCCAAGAATAGAAGCGTTAGACAATGAACAAGCAGTAAGTAAAAATAATGATGCTCCTAGTGTAAATACACAAGATGTGCCTTCTAACGTCGTAATTCCACAAACCAGTATAGAAATACCTAATAAAGGTGCAATTGCATATACAAAAGGATTAGTAGGAGCCAATAATTCAGAAAAATCATTTAATTTTTTAATAAGTAATGGATACAAACCTGTAACAGCTGCTGCTATTGTAGGTAATTTTTTACAAGAATCAGGTGTTGCTAATGTAGGACCTAGCCCAAAAGCTGAAGCTGACCCACCTGAACTTTCATATGGCATTGCTCAATGGAATCCAGGAAGTGCAGCACTAAGAAAACAAGAACTTGAAGCATGGGCTAATGATAGAAGATTAAGATGGGAAGCAGTTTCAGATACTGATCAAGAGGCTTTATTAACACAATTACAGTTTTTCCATTGGGATTTTAAAACTCAGAGACCTGGTTTTTACGGATATAACGAAGTAATCGCAACTGATAATATTGCAACTGCAACTAAAATTTTTATGGACAAATATGAAAGACCAGATGCAAGCTTAGCTCATTTAGGATCTAGAATTACATATGCTAAACAAACACTGGAGACATATGGATGAGTATTAATAAAACAGATGTTAATCTACGATTACTGACTGCATTCAAGAACTCTAATTTTATCATCGTTGGAGAGAAGGCACTGCAAGCAGCTAATGCAACTAAGCTGCAATCTGAGTCTCTCTTAGAAAGTGATCAGACTATTAGTGGTATCAAAAGTATTTCTAATATTAATGTTGCTCCATCTATTGCACAGCTTGATACTGTACTACCGGCAACTGATGTAAATGATTCAGATGATTCTGATATTAATCTTATCACAGGAACACGGTCACAACCAGGTCGATTAAATACTGTAATTGGATCTGGATCTCCACAAGCTGTTGGTAAATCTCTTGCTACAGTTACTAATACTAGTGCAAGAACATATAGAAATGAATTAAAATCAATTGCAGTAGAAGAAGCTAAACCAATAGTATTAGATATTGATATAATATTAAATGAAGGAATCAATGCACAATCAGGATTTTCTGCATCTATAAATGATTTTAATATATCTTTTAATAATATAATTGGTAATAATACTAATTCTCTTTTAGGTAATTGTATACTTAATATACAAAATGGTATATTTCCAATATTAAATACAATAGTTCCTAACATATCAAATTCATTAACTCAAACAATAATTAATTTATTACTAGCAAATAGAAAAGTAGATGCAATAAGAATATTAGAACGCAATTCTACTTTATCGCCTACAGAAATAGAAAAAAAATTAGATGAAGTACCAGTGTCACAGAATAGTGTGGTAGATTCACAAGTTAAAGATCTAGTAGGTAATAAGAGTGTACCTAATTATGAATTATTATCTAGTCAAGAAAGACTATGGTTAGGAGAAAATACTCCGACTTTTGGTTCATATACATTTGATATAATAGGGACTAAAGAAGAACTGATAGCAGAAATAAGAAATTCTTCTAGAGATATTACAGAGATTGTCGTGCATTGGACAGCATCTTTTAAAAATCAAAATCTAACAGCAGAAGATATTCATGAGTGGCATTTAGATAAAGGTTACACAGGTATTGGTTATCATTATATAATTCAGAGAGATGGTAAACTTCAAAGAGGCCGACCGCTAAATCTAATAGGTGATCATGCACATGAATTTAATCACAATCAATATTCAATTGGTATTGCATTTGTAGGCGGTTATAATTGTGCTACACTTACAAAGAATCCTGATAGATTTTTATCATCAGAAAGTTTTACACAATCACAGTGGACTACATTTGAAATGTTTTGTGAAGCATTTTATGCAGTGATTCCCGCTGGCCAAGCTTGGGGTCATAACGATGTTAGTAAAATGAATACAGATCCTGGTTTTAACGTTCAAACATATGTAAAAAGAAAATTTAACAAGGAAAATCATTTTGAAAGAGGTGATATTGATGGATCAGCTGTATCTTTCAATCAATTAGGTGAAATAACCGGAGTGAACTACATATGACAACAAGAAACGATAACTATTTAGATAGAATCCTAAGATTGGGTGAAGCGAAAGCTAAAACTCAGGGCACTAATAATAAAGCATTTGTAGATCCTAATAATGAGTATCCACGAAAAGAAAACAATAATCAATCATCTATTAATGATGCTGCAAGAGGTGGCGGAGGTCATCAATTATCTATTGGTGGTTCAGTAGCAGGTATTAGTTTAGACTTAGAGCCTGGCGCTGAGACATATTATACTAAAGCAGATATAAGAGAGACAGCTGCAGGTCATGTAATAGAATTAAATGATACACCCGCAGGTGAGCGTGTGCTAATTAAACACAAGACAGGAGCTGGTGTAGAACTTAGGCCAGATGGCACAGTGCTCGTAGTATCTACAAAAAATAAAGTAGAAGTATGCCATGGTAGTAATGAAGTAATTGTAGAAGGTGAAGCAAACCTATCATATAAAGGTAATTTAAATTTAAATGTAACAGGTGATTTTAATGTTAATTGTAGAGACTATAATGTCCATGCTAGGGGCAGTAAAACCGAACAAGTTGACAACGATGCGTCAACGAATATATTTGGAAATTCTGGTAATTCGGTTTCAGGTAATTTTATACAAAGTATTGCAGGCAATACTACGAACCTTACTTTGGGTAC
>MDTD01133916.1_pt1 | contig 10619 bp, 9 predicted proteins | sample 811221 | NCBI WGS metagenome assembly MDTD01 (sample SAMN05326646, study PRJNA326480) | marine metagenome | isolation source: seawater | place: Pacific Ocean: South West | collected 2011
GGGACACGCATAGCAAATGCTCTTATAAAAGCTGCACAACGTGGTGTAAGTATTTTTATGGTTTTAGATGCTTATGGCACCGATAAGCTAACCAAAGAAATGCAACAGCAGCTAAAAGCAGTAGGCATAAAACTACGTTTTTTTGGTGCTATTGGCTCTGCCGGCAGTTTGGCTTGGGGCAGAAGGCTTCATCATAAAATTATAGTTGCAGATAGGTGTAGGGCGTTAGTGGGAGGAATTAATATCTCCAATCGATATGCAAATTTTGATAAAAAAGAGTGGCTTGATTTTGCTTTGATGATTGATGGTAGCGCGGTACAGCAAATAGTAAAAGTGTGTCAGCAAGTATATAGTCAATGGTTTGTACAGCCACAACAAGGCTACACACAGTTTGAACATTTTGGTGGTGAAAATAAAGGTATTAAAATACAGTTGCAGCAAAACGATTGGCTGCGTAGCAAAAACCAAATAGCACAAGCCTACGCCAAAGCCATAAAGGCAGCCAAACATGAAATTATAATAGCCAATAGCTATTTTTTACCCGGAAGCTTTTTTAGAAACCTATTAAAAGATGCGGCTAAACGAGGCGTAAAAGTAAAAATACTATTGCCGGGTGTATCGGATGTGCCATTGGCCAAGCAAGCAATAAACTACCTATACCGTTTTTTGCTACGAAATAATATGGAGATATACGAGTGGATGCCTAGTGTATTACATGCTAAAATTGCTTGTATTGACGGACAGTGGTGTACGGTAGGCTCTTACAACCTAAATTACCTTAGTGCCTATGCCAGTATAGAATTTAATGTAAGTGTGCTTGACGAAGAGTTTTCAACCCGTTTTGCTAAATACTTGCATACGCAGCTGCTATCGGATTGTGTGAAGGTGAAAAAAGCTGATTTTTTAGGCAAGCAAAGTTTGTTAAAGCTTTTTAGCTATTGGTTTTCGTTTAGGCTTTTAAAGTTATCAGAAGCTTTGCTTATCAGTTTTCCGGGGCAGCACTTTTTTAAGGCTAACGAATACGCGTAGCCCAATCACATTTTTTAAAACGAATTTTTCGATAGTTTGCCAAGTACAAACGCTAATAGGGGAGAAGGGATAATTGCTTTTAGGGTTACATTTAGTTTATCGCTAAAAGTGGGCAATATTACAGCCTTGTTTGCCAATACACCTTTTACCGCAATTGCCGCTATTTTATCTGGTTCGGCTATGCTTGTTACATATTTGCGCCAACCAATATGTTTTATACGTTCGCGTACTTCATCATTAGTAATCATAGGTCCGGGTGTAATGCAGCTTACATTTACACCTTTTTCTTTAAACTCTTGTCGTAATGCTTTTGAAAACGAAAGCACAAATGCTTTTGATGCTGCATAAACTGTTTTATAAGGCAACGAAAAATAAGCGGCCATACTGGCTACATTTAGAATAAATGCAGGTTTGTTGGCTAATAATTTTGGTGCCAGTATGTGGGTTAGGTTATTAGTGAAAACTACATTTAGCTGCAAAAGGTTGTTTAAAAAAACAGTGTCGGTTTTTTCATACTCGCCCGCATAGCCAAAACCAACATTGTTTACTAAGCCGTGCAAATATATTTTTTCATCATCAATCCATTTTGCTATGGTTTGATGGGCATTGGCTTGTAGCATATCAACCGCAAGGGTTTTAACAGTAATGTTAGTATGCTTAGCCTCGATATCATTTTTAATATTTTCAAGTTCAGTAGCCATTAACGAGGCAAGGGCAAGGCTAAAACCTTTTTGTGCAAAGTTTAAAGCAATACATCTTCCCAAACCCGATCCGGCACCTGTAATCAATATATATTTTTCAGCAGTCATCACAATTAGTCAGTTCAAATAGTTAATAAAACACGGATTGTAAAACCCTATTTCTTTTTGGGTGGGTTTTGTTTTAGCCACTCCACAGTTTTTTCTACTCCATCTTTAAACGGGGTAAATGTAATGCCCAATTCGGTTTTGGCTTTTGTATTGTCCAATACCCAATTGTACATATAGCGTTTTACCCACGGGGGGGTTATAGTTGGTGTAATGCCCAATGGCGCAAGCCATAGCATAAGCTTAGATAAGCCCATAATAACACCTACTGGAAGGTTAATCATTTTTTGGTTAGCTCCTGTAATCTGCTTAGCAACAGAAAAGTAGGTGTTGAAATCAATATTATCTCCACCAACAATATAACGGTGCCCGCTTTTCCCCTTTTCTATAGTTTGGTAGCAAGCTTCCAACACATCATCAATGTATACATAGTTGCCAATACTTTTGCCATCACCGGGTATTATGCGCCATCCATTCGCTACTTGGTGTATCAAGCGTGTACCTGCATTTGCTTCCGTTAGTTGGCCGGGGCCAAACACACGCGTAAGGTTTAATGATGATACCGAAAGCGAGTCGCTACTGTTTGATAATAACCATTTTTCAGCTTCGGCTTTGGTTCGTTCATACTCATTAAAAAAGGGTAGGGTGCGTTGCGTATCTTCATGCACAGCAACATTATCACTAGGCCCTAGTATACCTGCCGTAGAGATGTATATAAATTTTTTAGCGTTGGCTTTTTGGGCGGCACTAAAAACGTTTTGGCTACCTTTTATATTTATCTCGCTATATAATTCGTTTTTTGGGGTGTATATAGCCGCAAATGCAGCTGAATGTATTACCACATCACATCCTTGCATAGCGGTTTCAAGTGCATCAGCTTGGTGTAAATCGCCTGTAAAAAGTAAAATATTATCGTGCACCAAAAGGTTCGCTTTCTGTTTTGAGCGTACCAGTGCATGTACTGTAAAACCTTTATTGGCAAAATGAAGGGCAATGCGGTTGCCAATAAAGCCGGTACCGCCCGTTAAAAACACTTTCATAGTTTCAAATCGAATAAAAAGTGCTTGCTAAAATTTTTTCCAGTCAATTTTCATTTGTGGGTTAGCATATATGGCTACCATACTGTTGGATAGTGCCAATGTTAGGTGAATAAGCCATGCTGCCCAAAAACTTCCTGTATAATAACTTACCAAGCATAGTACCACCCCAAAGGGTAGCGAAGCAATTATTTCTAACCTCCCTTTTGGCAAGTGTGCCACCGCATACAGTATGCAGTTGATGGTAATATTAAGCCAAAGGGGTAAAATTTCTATTCCTGCAAAAAACAATATACCTCTAAACAAAAACTCGTAGCCTAGCAGGTATATAGCCCACCCAAAAATATAGTAGCCCAACAAGCTAACCGGCCATGCCCCCGTACGAATTTGAGGGTATAGACTATAGTTGGCGGGTTTGCCTGCACGTATTATGTTTACTGTAAGAACTATTGCGCCAAATATACCCCACCACAGCGCTATTTTTTGTGGGTATATAAATGCTACGCCTAAGGCTTCAGGTTCATACAAGCCCATTATTTGTAGTGCAAAAAGGGGCAAAATAAGCATTAGCACAAAGCCTGCAAATTTTTCAAGACCAACGTATAAGATATTGGCTTTAGAAAAACCGTATTTAATGCTGAGTTTGTTTTCTACTTTTTGCCTGCTATACAACAGCCAAAAGTAAAAGGCAAAGGCAATAAAGAATAGGGCGTATACTGTAATAAAGGTTTGCAAAACAGGCACAAAATTAGTGGTTTAGCCTATTTATGTGGTATTAAATATTGATGTACTGCTTGTTTTGGGCGATGAAACGCTGTTAAGTCACCTCAAAATAGAATTTTAGCAATAATGATATTCCTATGGCGAATACTAAACCCAGTATGATTTTCTTAAAGAGTGCTTGGCTAATTTTGTCTAACAACTGCTTTCCCACCCACGAGCCTACAAACGATACAACAACCAAAAAGGGGATAAGAAAGTATAAATCAGTGCCTAAATAGTTGTTACCCAAATAGATGAACGAGCGGCTCAGATCTACCCCCATATCTATGGTAGCCGATGTGGCAATAAAAACGCCTTTTTCAAAATTAAAACCAGCTAATAATAGCCCACGCAATGGGCCACCAGTGCCAATAAATCCTGCTAAAAAACCAGCCAATCCTCCACCCACAATGGCATTTGTTTTTGTTGGGGCAAGTTTCCAGTTGGGTTTTAGCCAAAGTGCTGTGCTAGTAACAATTAATACAATACCCAAAGCAGCTTCAGCCCAAGTGAGGCGAATGTATGTTGTGAGCCATGCCCCTATTAATACTAATATTACTCCGGGTATGCCTAACAGTAAACTTATTTTCCAGTTAATATGCTGCCTAAACAGCCACATTTTGCTGCCGTTGCTAAAAACGTGCATTAGGCCTGTTATAGCTAATATCGTTTTAAAATTAAAGAAGAATTGCGAAAGGGATACCATGAAAATGGAAGAACCAAAGCCACCAACTGTGCCCAAAATTTCTGCTAATAATGTTATAAGTAAAAACAGCAGATATTTCATAGGCTCAATATAATGCTTAGGTATTGCAAATATTCATTGTGCGTTCTAGCCCAATTGCAGCGTAAGATAATACAGCATCGGCAGCACGTTGTATATGTGCATCAATATCTTTTTGCTCTTCAATACTCCATTTGCCAAGTACATAATCAACTTGTCTGCCTTTTGAAAAATTATCACCAACGCCAAAACGAAGTCGGGGATAATCGGCAGTTTGCAATAATTCAGTTATACTTTTTAGCCCATTATGACCGCCATCACTGCCTTTACCGCGCATACGCAGTTTGCCAAAAGGCAATGCCAAATCATCAGTAACTACCAATATATTTGTTAAATCAACTTTAACTTCGGTTTTCCAGTATGAAACAGCTTTGCCGCTTAGGTTCATATAGGTGGTGGGTTTTATAAGGTGTATGGTACGGCCTTTGTATTTTCCCTCGGCATGGTAAGCCAAACGGCCTACTTCAAATTGTACTTCTAGCCTTTTGGCTACTTCGTTTAGTACCTCAAAACCAATATTATGGCGGGTATATTCATAGTCAGCACCAATATTGCCCAATCCTGCTATTAAAAACTTCATAAACTATTTACCAAAATACATTTCTTGTTGCGATGATTTTAGGGCAGGGTATAGCGATGTAACTGCACCTAAAAACAAGGTGGTAAAAAATACCAAAACAATATCAAAAATCTTCATTTTCACGGGGTAGTTGTTCACCACAAAAGTGCCCTCGCCACCCAGTTTTATAAATCCGTAGGTTTGTTGCAACCAGCATACTAATATGCCCAATGCTATGCCTACAATAGCTCCTATAAGGGCTATTATTATACCCTCTTTAAAAAATATTTTACGTATTAATCCATTGGGTGCACCCATACTTTTTAGCACTGATATATCTCCTTTTTTATCAATCACCAACATTGTTAGCGAGCCTATAACATTAAATGCAGCTACCAAAAGTATAAAGGTGAGGATGAAATAGGTAGCCCAACGCTCGGTATTAAATACACGGTACAAAACCTCTTGCAGTTGGTAGCGGTTTTTCACCTCGTAGCTTTCGCCAAGCAACTGTTGTATTTGGCGTTGTACTTTTTTAGTATCAGCATTTGGTGTTAGTAGTATTTCAAGACCACTAATTTCTCTATCGTACTCTAAAAGCTGGCGTGCAAAATCAAGCGGAACTAATACGTATTTATTGTTAATATTATCCTCAACACTAAATATGCCTGATGGGGTTATAAATTTTTTCACCATAGCATTGTCAAGATCAAAAGTAGTAGTGTTACCTCTTTTGGGTGTATAAACTGCTATTTGGGTGAAGTAGTTATCAATATTTACCGATAAAAAGCGAGCTATTCCGTAGCCTAATATGGCATAGTTGTTACCGTTTTCAGTAAGTACCATGTGCCCCTCAATCATCATGGTATCTAAGCCACTATATCTTTCAAAACCTTTGCTAACACCTTTTATAGTGGCAATGGTTTGTTTGTCGTCATATTTTAATACAGCATTCTCTTCAAGCACTTCGGTTATGTGCAGTACTCCGTCAATATTGCGTAGTTCGGCATATTTAATAGTATCGGGATTAAAAACTTTGCCTTGTGCGGGTGTAATTTTAATATCGGGGTCGAAGGTATTGTATAGCGATACCACTAAATCTTCGAAACCGTTAAATACCGAAAGCACCACAACAAGTGCAAACGAGCCCACAGCAAAGCCTACTATGGAAATACCCGATATGATATTGATGGCGTTTTTATTGTTTTTTGAAAACAAATACCGTCTTGATATGAAATTGGAAAGATTCAACCTGCTTTGTGTTTAGGGCAAAAATACATTTTTAGCCCTTTGCAGGGATATGAATTATTGAATAAAAAGCATTTTAACTATTTATAGGCTTTAACCAACATAGCTGTGCCCGAAAGATGACCCACATGCGTATCAATATAGTTTAGTAATAAGCAAAGAGGCGCCATAATGAGGTAGTATAGGGGAAATATTAGCAGAAACCAACGCGATATGTTTAATAGCTTAAAAGGTATTTTCATTGATAAATTCCACGATAGTTTACCTGCCTTGCCATACGCATAACGCGCACGAACTTTTGAAAATCCTAGTTTTTTTAGGCGTTGTTTCAAATCGCGCATATCGTAGCCTACTCTTACTTTTTCACCGTGCATACCTGTACTTAGGCACTCTATAGGTCGCTCATTCTTTTTACACGCTTGTGTAAACAGCAATAAATTACCGTCTTCCTTCAAGTCGTCATAAAAAAGCTTCAACATATCATTGTCTTCACTTACGTATTCAATTACGTCAACCGCCAAAATCAAATCAAATGCACTGGGCTGTTTTAGGTCTAATAAATTACCACTGCGGCAATACACATTGTCAATTTTCTTTTTTCTAAAAAAGTTATTGCACTCGCAAATAGCTTGTTGGCGAATATCCATTGCCGTTACATTGTATTGCGAGTTTAGTTGGCTCATATAAAAACTATACTGACCATAGCCTGAGCCTGCATCTAAAATATGTGAGGGGTGCTTGTTAGAGTTAGCCCAAATACGCAGTTCCCTGTGTACGTGCCAACTTTTCAGCATAAAAAAATCAATTAACCAAAAGAAAATTCTCTTCTGTCGAGGGTTGCTACCAAAAATTGTAGCTAAAGTGCCTTCAATGCGCTGGCAATCCATTTATTTGTTTTCTCTTTTTTCTGTGGAATCTTTGGTCTCTGGTTCGTTGCTTTTAATCTTCTTAAAAACTTCTTCCATGTGCTCTACATAATCAAGACTATCATCAAGATAAAACTCCAATTCAGGAATTTTTCTTACCTGATTTTTGATTTTTGCTGCCAACTCATGTCTTATTTCTTTTTTGTGCAATTGCACTAAATCTAACAAGTCGTTTTTGTTACCAACTTTAAAAAAGCTAAGGTATACCTTAGCATAACCCATATCGGGTGATACGCTTACGCTGCTTATGGTAATAAAGTTTCCTTTAAACAAAGAGGGTGTTTTTTGTAAAAAAATATCACCTAAATCTCTTTGCACCAACTTAGCAAATTTTTCCTGCCTACGGCTATTCATATAACTAACCTACAAATATCACATACTTTTAGGTTTTATTACTACACATAACACAATGTGTACGTAAAATGTTTTATATGAGGTAGATAAAATTGCAAATGCTCATAGTTCTTAATGCTACACAGTTAAAATATTATGTGGTGCTATACTTTGTTTGTTGTTTTAATTATTGAGCAAATAGTATCTTCGCCGCAAGTGCAAACGCTAGAGATAATAGTAAAAGGCTTTTTGGCCGGTTTAATGCTAAGTTTTGGTTTAGGTGCCGTTTTTTTTGCTTTAATACAAAACAGTATTAAAGATGGGTATAAAACAGGTATTGCCATAGCATCGGGGGTTATTTTATCAGATATTATTTTTGTAAGCTTTGCTTTATTAGGCACTAGCTTATTTAGCCAAGGCGATTTACAAAGCCGATGGGTACAGCTTATAGCTATATCGTTTTTATTGTTTTTGGGTGTTTATACTTTCATCAATGCCAAAAAACCACTGGATAAAACCCCTAGTGTTAACTCGATAAGTTTTGGCAATGTGATGATGTATTTTGGTAAAGGGTTTTTGCTCAACGGGCTTAACCCTGCTAATTTTTTTGCATGGACTGTTATTTGCACCTATACCACTGGTACATTGGGCTATAGTATTAATAATAATATCTTGTTTTTTGCTTTTGCTTTGCTTGCTATATTTTGCATGGAAAGTGCCATTTCTGTTGGCGCTCATTTTATAAAAAGATACCTTACTGATAAAATAATGCTGTGGATTAACCGCATTAGTGGGGGTATATATATAGCTGTAGCTTTAGGGCTTATTATTAATTTGTATCTGTAAGCACTCATTTTTTTGGGATTGCTAAAGTATTTTTTTTTATATCTTGCCCACTACCTTATTTTTTGATTGATATGAAAAGAATTTTACTTGGATTTTTATTAGCTACCCTTTCTGTTACCCTTTCCTACTCCCAATGTATGCTTTCACCCGTTTCATTACAAAGTCGCACAAAAAATGCTGTGGCTATTGTTGAAGGTGAGGTAATGGCCAGTAAAAGTTATTGGAATAACAGCCACACAGGCATATATACCCTTCATCAAATACGACCTACAAAGGTATTTAGTTGGGATATGAATGGTGCTGTGCCTCCTGCATTTTATATGGTTACAGAAGGGGGAACAGTAGGTAATACTATGCAGCATGTAACTGCTTCGCTTGAATTAGAAGAAGGTGATGTGGGTGTTTTCTTTTGCCAAACCACTCAAATTACTATTGAGAATGAAAGCATTGAGCCGTTTTGGTATATGTTTGAAGCTTTTGCCGGCCCACAAGGTTGTATTAAGTTTGATAACAGCAAACAACTAGCCACCGATCCTTTTGCAACCTATACTATTAACCCTGATTTATATACCCAAATAACTCAACTTACAGGAAAAACCTATACGGTGGTGGGCGATTATAAACAGCCTTATCCATCTATTAATGTAGCGCCTACAATAACATCGTTTAGCCCTGATAGCCTAAGTGCGGGTACTAAAAGTGTGTTAACTATTACAGGTACAGGTTTCGGCTCATCTCAAGGGTCTGGAAGAGTGAGGTTTAAAGATGCAAACAGTGGTGGAAGTGCACTATACGATCCTGAAGATGTGGAGTATGTTTCATGGACTGATACTGAAATAAAAGTAGAGGTTACAAGTAGGGCAGGTACAGGCAAGTTTACTGTTGATAATGGTTCGGGCACAGTTCAATCAGCTACAAACCTTGTAATTACATTTTCGCAACTTAATGTGGTTGATGGGAACAATAAAGTTTACCAACCCATACATATAGGCGAAAATGGTACAGGCTATACATGGCAGTTTTATACTGATTTTGATGCCAACTCTGCTGCAAAACAATCGTTTTTGCGTGCTTTTCAAAATTGGCGTTGTGGTACCCTTATTAATTGGAATATTGGAACAACTACAACTGTAAATACTATAGCCCGCGATAATGTAAACGTAATCCGTTTTGATGTTGGTAGCGAATTACCCAACGGAGTTTTGGGGCGTTGCAGCAGTTGGTGGAGCGGTTGTTCACAAGGTGGAACTTTTAAATGGTATGTAGCTGAGTTGGATATAGTTTTTGATGATGGTATAAACTGGAATTTTGGCCCAGGCAACCCTGCGTTTTCTCAATATGATTTTGAATCGGTTGCGGTGCACGAGTTGGGACACGGCCACCAGTTGGGGCACGTGATTAAAAGTACTGAAATAATGCACTACTCTATTGCCAACGGGCAAAAGAAACGCGATTTAAGTAATGAAGGCGATCTTAGTGGCGGTAACTATGTTATGGATTTGAATCTTAAAGGAGGTGTTTGTGCTAAAAACGTTATGGTGGCTCTTAATCCTAGCTTTTGTTCACTTATTCCTGTTGCAGGTTTTTCAGCTTCAGCAACATCAATATGCCCTTTAAATACAGTAACTTTTACTGATACTTCAGGCGGAAGTACTAATAGTTTTACATGGGATTTTGGTGTGGGCGCTTTACCCGCAACTGCTGTAGGCAAAGGCCCGCATAATGTTACTTATGCCAGTACCGGGCTAAAAACCGTGCAGCTAATTGTAGGTGGGGTAATTGGTAATGATACCAGTACAAAGGTTGATTTGGTAGAGGTAATGCCTGATAAACCCACAAAACCGGTGGCTATTTTTGGGGCTGATACTGCCTGTGTAGGTTCGCAGCAATATCAAATTGCCAAAGTTGCAAATGCACTTACTTATGAATGGGGTGTTGTTGGTGGGACAGTAAACAAAACCACTGATACTTTAGCTTTTGCATCGTTTGCCACAAAAGCAGCTACAGCAAGTATATGGGTAAAAGCCACTAACTCTTGCGGTAGTTCTGATTCAGTAGTGAAACAAGTACCTGTGTTGGATAAACCGTCGGTTGATTTTTCATTTGCCATACAAAACGATACAATATTTTTAACCAACACAACCACCGATGCATTAAGCTATTTATGGAAACTGGGTAATGGACAAACAGCTACTTTCCAAAATCTTAATGTTATACCTGCACAAAGTGGTAGTTATGTAGTGAAACTACTGGCTACCAATTTTTGTGGTACTGATAGTACTGAGAAAA
>MDTD01003984.1_pt1 | contig 10618 bp, 3 predicted proteins | sample 811221 | NCBI WGS metagenome assembly MDTD01 (sample SAMN05326646, study PRJNA326480) | marine metagenome | isolation source: seawater | place: Pacific Ocean: South West | collected 2011
AGTTTTACAGAATTAAGACTTAAATGGTTTCGCATTTTCAAAGACGGAAAAACTAAATTCATCTGATTTTTCATGTAGTTTGTCTATTTTATTGGAAACTTCTTAGATGTAATATCGTATTTTTAGGCCGAACAACTCAAAATTAACTACTTATGAACAAAAACCTTCCTAATTGGGTATGGTGTTTTATGCTTTTTTTCGTTGCATGTACACTGAATTCATTTGGTCAATGTAAAGCCATTGCAGAACATCAAAAAGATTCACAAAATCCATTAAAGTATTATTTTATCAATCATTCTCAGGAGTATAACTCTTTTGAATGGCGAATAGGTAATTTACACACAGACACTATTAGAAGCAATACTGATTTTACCTTCGAAAAAGAAGGTACATACAATTACCAATTGTTTGTTTTTGGAGCAAATAATTGTGCGGATTCAATTTCTGGTCAAATTGTAATATCCATAGAAAATGGTAACTGTATTGCTAATTTTTCTCATAGTTATGAAGAGGGTAGTCCAAACAGGGTAATCTTTACAGATTTATCTTCTACGAATACCGATCCCATTGTAAATTGGAATTGGGATTTTGGCGATGGAACAACTTCTTTTGAAAAGGATCCTTCTAAAGATTTCGGACCACCAGGAACCTATAATGTTTGTTTATCCATTACAACAGAAGCAGGTTGTACAGATTCTTATTGTAGTGATGTTCACATATCAAATCAAAGTGGCGGAGAAAACTGCAGCGCTTATTTTCAGTATAATGTAGATTCGGCTGATGGCTTAGAAGTTCATTTTGAAGATCAATCGAGTGCAGAGTCAGAAGTTCAGTATTGGAATTGGAATTTTGGAGATGGTACTGAGTCTGTGCAACAAAATCCAATAAAGCAATATGATCATAGCGAGACATATCCAGTATGTTTAACAATTACTTCTCATAATGGATGTGAGGCTCAATTTTGTGATTCCATATCTGTTTCAGGAGAATCTTCTGGTCAAAATTGTCAGGCAGCATTTGAATTTTATAACAATTCACCTGATGGTTCAACGTATTCATTTACTGATTATTCAAGTGCTGGTAGTGATGATGCTATTATTTCATTGAGCTTTACTGCAGGAGACGGATCAACTTATACTGATAATTCGTTCGAACATCAGTATTCTAATGATGGGATTAAAACTGTATGTTTAACAATCGAAACTGAAGGAGGTTGTCAAGACTCTTATTGTCAAACTGTTGATGTTGTTATTGAAAACAGTAATGGAGGAGAAGATGATCATGGTCAACACGGAGAACCATTGGTTCCAATTCATGGTTGTTTAGCTACGATATGGGCAGAAAAAGATTCATCGAACTCAAGGAAATTCACCTTTAAATCCCGATCAGCTTCAGCGGATGGTCAATACTTAAGCAATACCTGGGAAATAAAAGGAGAGCCTTACTATGGTCCGGAGGTAGGTGTTGAATTTCAAAATGATGGAGAGCACCATGTATCTTTGTATGTACATGGAGAAGGATGTGCTGATACGGCAAAGTTAACTGTTTTTGCTGGTCAGGAAGGAACATGTAATGTGTCCTTTACACATGTTGTGGATCCTATGAATCCTTCAAGAGTTCAGTTTGCGCTTTCCGGAACAACCAATTTAAATGAAGGTTTTTGGCAATTTGGTGATGGTCAGCAGTCCGACAAAAAAAATCCTATTCATCATTTTGAAAAAGTGGGGTACAAGAATGTTTGTGTAACAGCTTATGATCCCTCTTCGGGATGTCAAACTTCAAAATGTGCGCCTATCTTTATTCAGGGTGATGAAGGAAGCAGTGAAGAAAATAACTGTTATGCTAATTTTGATTATCATATTGATGGAAATTCAGTGAGTTTTACCAATACTTCTCAAGGGAATTATACTGTTTTGAAATATATTTTTGGTGATGGAAAAGAATCCGAAGAGTATGATCCGACGCATCCATATGATGTTTCGGGAGTATATGATGTGTGTATTCGTGTTGCTAATCCAGAAACGGGATGCGTTTCAGAGTTGTGTAAGTCAGTAACAATTTTAGCAAACCCAGAGGATGTTATCTGCCATGCTGATTTTGATTTTTTCCCAGTTGGAGAGAAGAAATTTGTTTTTGCGAATCATTCTCATGGAAATTTTTCTGAGGTTAAGTGGGAATTTCTTGGTGGTTTGGAAACCAAAATTGGAAATGAGGTTGAATTTGAGTTCCCAGGTTCTGGTCATTATGAGGTTTGTTTAAGTGTGTTTGATTCCGCTTCGCAATGTTTTAATTCACGTTGTAAGGTTGTAGAAATTGTTGATTCTAATGTGGTAAATTGTAGAGCAGATTTTGATTTTTTCCTTAAGGAAAATCGTGAGGTTGTTTTCAGTTCAAGAGCGACGGGTGCCTTTACCAATATTCATTTTAGTTTAGGTGATGGTAAAATAAATGATAAAGAAACATTCTCATATCAGTATGCAACCCCTGGACATTACGAAGTTTGTATGGCAATTTTTGATTCAATTTCAGGTTGTCAAGATCAGTTTTGTCAAAAAGTTGTTGTGTTTCCAGATGACACAAATGTGGTGTATTGTGAAGCCAAAATGGATGGATATTTAGGGGATGATGGTGTGGCTTATGTGACTAATTTGTCTATTGGTAATTACACAGATGTTTTATGGAATTTTGGTGATGGATATCAAACAAAAGAAAATGCGCCTTCACATATTTTTGAACGTTCAGGGATCTATAACATTTGTCTAAGTATTTTTGATGAAGGATCTGGATGTCACTCTAAAACTTGTGATGAGGTAAATATTCAATTGGACTCCAATGATATAAACTGTTCAGCTGAATTTAATTATGTGACTATTGGAGATGAAGTAAAAGTTGAAAATACGTCAATTGGTCAATATACAAATAGTCATTGGTCTTTTGGTGATGGTCGTTATGCTGATGGAAATCAATCCAATCATATATTTGATGGTACTGGGGTGTATGAGATTTGTTTGGATATTTGGGATAGTATTTCAGGATGTCAAGCATCTGTGTGTAAGCCAATTACCATTCAGAAAGATACCCAAGATGTTTTCTGTGGTGCACGGTTTGATTTTATTCAATTAGAGAATGGAGGTTTCGAGTTTTTTGGTAAACCGGTAGGGAACTTCACTGATATCTATTGGGATTTAGGAAATGGTGATTTCAGTAATACGATGTCGTTTGGTTATACATTTAAAAATCCTGGTCATTATGACGTATGTATGTCTATAAAGGATGAGCAATCAGGGTGTCATGATCAAATTTGTATGCCTGTTGCAGTTGCTCCAAATGGAGATTCAGCGATATACTGTCAGGCTAAAATGGATGGATTTATAGATGATAATGGTATAGCGCATACCATTAACCAATCGATTGGTGAATACACTCATGCCCATTGGGATTTTGGTGATGGAAATCAGTCCTATGAGAATGAGCCAACCCATGAGTTTGCTGAATCAGGATATTATTACATTTGTTTAAGTATCCATGATACTGTTTCTGGATGTCAGTCCTCAATTTGTGAAGAGGTAAATATTCAATTGGATTCAGGAGATGTAAATTGTCTTGCTGACTTTGAATATATTGTAATAGACGGAGTGGTCACCTTGAAGAATACTTCAATAGGGGATAATTCGCATGCGCACTGGTCATTTGGAGATGGAGAGTATGCAGATGGTTCTTCGGCAACGCATGAATATTCCGAGACTGGTGTATATGAAGTATGTTTACACACATGGGATAGTATTTCTGGTTGTCAGGCTACTATATGCAAGCCAATAACCATTCAAAAAGATACACAGGACATTTTTTGTGAGGCTAAATTTGAATACATTCCTCTAGCTAATGGTGAACTTCAATTTAAAGATGCTTCTAAAGGGAGTTATACGCATATTCACTGGGATTTAGGTAATGGGATGTTCGCGGATCATAATGATCCAATAGGCTCATATTCTAGTAAAGGTGTTTACACTGTTTCATTAATGATAAGAGATAGTGTGTCTGGTTGTCAAGACTCTTATAGAGAAGAGGTTGCCATTGGAGAAAATAAAGACGAAGTAGAATGTCATGCTAAATTTGAGTTCTTTCCGATAAATGACTCTCTTGTAAAATTTAAAAGTAGTTCGAAAGGACAATACACAGATATAAAATGGGAATTTGGTGACGGAACTTTTTCAGAAGGTGATCGTGAACTTGAGCATGAATTCCCACATGGTGGATTCTTTAATGTTTGTATGGGGATTTATGATGCTAATTCAGGATGTCATGATTATAACTGTGAGGTCATTGAATTATTGCGGGATACAAATGTTGTTGATTGTAAAGCCGAATTTGAGTTTTTCCCATTAAATGGTTCAATGGTGGCGTTTAATAATTTATCAGCGGGAACATTTACCAAGTCTTTCTGGAAGTTTGATAATGGATCTGTTAATTATAATGAAAACCCAACTGTTGATTTTGCAAGCGGAGGGTTATATAAAGCCTGTTTAACAGTGTTTGATGAGCTATCGGGTTGTCAAGATGAGTTCTGTGTTGAAGTTCCGATTATTGATGATAATACAGATTATTGCGATGCCCATTTTGAATACTATACAGATGGAAGAACAGTTAAGTTTGAACCACAAATCAAAGGAGATATTACAGGATGGATTTGGGATTACAATGATGGATTTAATTCAAATGATTCCTTTCCTTCTCATACGTATCAAAATGATGGGGTATACGAGGTTTGTTTAACTGTTTTTGACTCTATTTCAGGGTGCTTTAACACCTATTGTGATCAGATTTCTGTTATTGGAAATGTTGATCAGATTGATGAATATGTCAAAGCAGATTTCTCCTACTTCCTAGATCCAGTTGATGGGAAGGTTCATTTTAAGGATGAGTCAACAGGAAATCCAAGTAAATGGTATTGGGATTTTGGCGATGGTGATTCTGCAGGAGTAAGTAAAGATCCGATTTATGATTATGTTGAGGATGGTTATTATGAAGTGTGTTTAACCGTTAGAAATAATACGGGTGGACAGGAAACGAAATGTGAGGTGATCTCAGTTGGAGATGTTTCCAACGCATGCCATGCTAAATTTGATTACTATGCAAATGCGGTTACAGCAACAGCTCATTTTGATAACAAATCATTAGGAAATATAACAGGCTATAATTGGGATTTTGGAGATAAAGTGACATCGTTTCAATTTAATCCTTCACATACATATGCAGATACAGGCTTTTACCCTGTGTGTTTAACAGTGAGTAATGACGTGGGGTGTGAGCGAACATTCTGTAAAGAGATTAGAGTAGGAAACTCCTTAGAGCAAAAATGTTTAATTGGATGTGTATGGCCTGGAGACGCAAACTTAGATACAGAAGCTAACCATTATGATATCTTACCAATTGGGTTACACTATGGTGAAACGGGACCAGAGCGATCTGAGGAGAGTTCAGAATGGAGAGGTCATGAGTCCCAAGACTGGTCATCTTTACTGTGGGGAGATGTAAATAATAAACATGGTGATGCCAATGGTGATGGTGTTATTGATATAGACGACATTGGAGTGATCGAGCAAAACTTTGCTTATTCGCACCCTTGGCAACCAAGAGCAAATGCAGCAAATCAGTTATCAATTGATTGGGATGTTGATGATATTGATATCGGAGCAACAGCTGTTTTAACCGTTTCTATTCCTGATTCATTAGATGTTACTATGTATGGTATTGGATTTGAAATAGATTTAGATCCGGAAATCTTTGACTACAATTCTATTAATTATGATTTCTCTAATTCCTTCTTAGGAACAGAAGATGAAGATCTAATTACTTTTGGGACTGAGAATGAAAACTTGGGACAGATTTATATTTCCGAGAGTAGAAATGATCATCAGGAATTGACCGGTAACGGTGAGTTAGTTCGAATTAATGTGACTGCAATTGGTGAGTCGGATGCTGTAGGTGCCGTTTTAACTACTGAAGGCGGTGTAACTGCCGAGGGAGATACGGTAGAGTTTGATGGAGCCGAGGATGGTACAATTGTAAAAGCGATAGAGGATAGAGAGGGCTATTTTGTGAGAGATTTAGTGGTCTATCCTAATCCAACAACTGGAATAGTGTCGTATAATCTACCAATTGGATTATCTACTGATTATGTTATTGAAATTTACGATAATGTAGGAGCCATTGTTCATTCGATTACTCAAACTGGAGGTGGGCGAATTGATCAAAATTTGGAAGAATTTGAATCAGGAATATACACGATCCAAGTGAAAAACGATAAAGTGAAATACTTACAGAAAATTATCGTTTCAAAGTAGTCTATTCTTAAGGGGTGTTCTCTTCAAATTTGAACACCCTTTAGAGAGGATTATAAATAAAATAATCAGAGTAAAATAAAAAGGCAACCTATTGGTTGCCTTTTTATTTTACTCTTTGTAATCTTTTCCAAATGGATTTATATTAGGATAAATTATATTCAATATTTACTTCATCCAGAGCGGTGTTAATTTTGTTTGCCGCTTCATCTAAGATTTCATCAGAGTGAGCAGCACTTACAAAACCAACTTCAAATCCTGATGGACCCAGGTAAACTCCCTTTTGTAATAATTTAGAGAATATCGCCTTGAAATATTTACTAGCATCCTTACTGATTTGATCGGGAGATTGAATTTGAGGCTGATCTCCATATACCATCCAAAAGATGGAGCCGATAGTGGAAATTTGTATGTTATAGCCTTTTTGATCAATATGGTGTTTTATTTTATTTACAAACTTCTGCGTACGATCTTGTTGATCTTCATAAAACCCATCTTTTAATAATTCAGTGAGCGCAGCTCTTCCAGCACTCATGGCGATTGGATTTCCACTTAACGTTCCCGCTTGATAAACATCGCCATCTGGCGCAATGTAGCTCATTATTTTTGCGGAAGAACCATAGCAGCCTGCAGGTATTCCTCCTCCGATTATTTTTCCGTAAGTTATAATATCAGGCTGAATATCATAGTATCCTGCGGCGCCCTCAAATCCAACTCGGAATCCTGAAATTACCTCGTCGAAAATGACAAGTGCACAATTCTCGTGCGCAATTTTTTTGACAAACTCAAGGTATTCTTTGTCTTGTAACAATAGGCCGTTATTTGCAGGTACAGGCTCTATTATAACGCAAGCTACTTCTTCTTTATGCTCCTCAAACGCCTTTATAAGCGCCTCTTTATTGTTGAGCGGTAGAACTAATGTTTCTTTTGCAATAGCCTCTGGAACTCCAGCAGATGAAGAGGATCCGAATGTAACAAGACCACTTCCTGCTTTAACCAGTAAGTGATCGGCATGGCCATGATAACACCCTTCAAATTTTATGATTTTATCTCGTTTTGTGTATCCTCTTGCTAAACGGATCGCACTCATTACAGCCTCGGTACCAGAACTTACAAATCTAATTTTTTCAACAAATCGGTTATTTTTAATAAGTAAAGCAGCAAGTTCATTTTCTTGAATTGTTGGGGCACCAAAGGAAAGTCCATTTTCGGCAGCTTCAATTACGGCATCCTTTATTTTTTTATGATTATGGCCTAAAATTAAAGGTCCCCAAGAAGCACAAAAGTCGATATAGTTGTTATCATCGGCATCGGTCACATAAGCACCATTACCTTTTGTAATAAAAATTGGTGTCCCATCTACACTTCGAAAAGCCCTTACTGGTGAGTTAACTCCGCCAGGAAAATATTGTGAAGATATTTGATAAAGCGCGTTAGAATTTGTCCTTTTCATAATTAAATTGATTTTGAGGGTGGAAACTGAAGTATTGGATTTGAATGTCTTTCATGACCAATTGTTGTTTCTCCCATATGACCTGCATAAACTATATATTCATCGGAGAACTTAAAAAGTTTATTTTGTATGCTATTTGAAAGTACTTGAATATTACCACCAGGAAGATCATCTCGACCGAAACTACCTTTGAACAACACGTCACCATTAATTATAAATCTTTGTTCGTGGTTAACAAAAGCAATGTGTCCTGGGGAATGCCCGGGAACAAAAATCACTTCCAATTTAGAATTTCCAAATTCAACAATATCGCCTTCCTCTAAAAAAATCTCAATGTCAGGTGATTGATCACCTTTGATTCCATATTTTTGATAGCCCCATAGAGGACTATGTTCCAATATAGGTCTTTCTAATTTATGTGCAGCTAATTTTAAATCATAATGGTTGGCAATAATATTGTTGCCTAGTATATGATCAACGTGACAATGTGTGTTTAATAATTGTACAGGTTTTAGCTCAAGATCCTCTATGAACTTCAATAAACGATCCTTTTCTTCATGATCATAGCATCCAGGATCGATCACGACACATTCTTTTGTTTCATCGAATAGGATATATGTGTTTTCTTGAAAAGGGTTAAAAGTAAACTTCTCAATAGTAATCATGATACAAAGTTAACCCTTAATTATACTTCATGGTAACAATAATTATAAATCTTATTTGTTACTTTAGGAAAATCTATGTTGTTTAGGGTCCAATTAATCACCTTTTTATTCATTGGTTTCACATCTGTTGTGTATGCTCAATTTTACAATGGGACGAAAATGGACTTTGGAAAAAATAGAGTTCAGTTTTCGGACTATTTGTGGAGTCACTATAAGTATGAGCATTTTAATATTTATTTCTACGAGGACGGAAAGCATTTGGCAGATTATGCTGCCCGCTCTGCGCAATTGCAATTGAAGGAATTGGAGTTTCAGTTTGAATATCAATTTAAAGGAAAAATTCAATTTGTTATTTATAATACTCAAAATCAATCTAGGGAGAGCAATATTGGGAATTATCCTGATGAAGATTTAAATCCGGGTGGTTTTGCTCGAATAATTGGCGATAAGGTGTTCTTATTTTTTGATGGTGATCACCAACATTTTGATCGACAGATTAGAAATGGTGTTGCCCAAATTTTATTGGATAATATTATTTTTGGTGATGGAACAGATGAATTTAAAAATGAAGCTTTAATTAACTTTCCTGACTGGTTTTATAACGGATTAACAGCATACCTAACTGAAAAATGGAGTGTAGAAATTGAAGGGGAGGTTAAATCGCATTTTCAATCGGGTAAATTTGGAAAATTTAATTGGTTAAGAGGAAGGGAGGCCGTCCTCGCTGGACGATCAGTATGGTATTACATTGCTGACTTCTATGGTGAAGAGGCTGTTTCGAATGTATTATACATGTCTAAAATTAGCAGAAGCTACTCGGATGGTATTTTATTTGTTTTAGGGAAAAGCGTGGATAATTTATTACAGGATTGGGAAGGGTATTTTCAATCACGTTTTATGCTGGATAATCAATCAAAAACAAATCCGGAGAAGAATAATGTATTCAAACGTCCTTATAAGTCAAGAGATTATCAACGACCAAAATTAAACAAGAGCGGCTCGCATTTAGCTCTTGTTACTCACAAGCTCAGTCAGCATAAAGTATACGTATACGATATTCAAAAAAAGAAAAAAAAATGTGTATTAAAAATAGGGCATAAGATCGATCTTCCTCCTGATCATAGTTTTCCTGTATTGGCATGGCATCCCTCAGGAGATCTCTTAACTGTTTTCTTTGAACAAAAAGGAAAAATGATTTGGATGACATATAATACAAAAACACACGAGAAAACAACATCCAAACTATTTCAACTTGAAAAAATATTAGAAGCGAATTATGCGTCTAATGGAAAGAAAATTGCATTGTCTGCTGTGGTTAAAGGAAAAACAGATATTTATATTTTGGATGTGTTAAGTCGATTTCAAGAGCAGATCACAAATGATTTCTATGATGACAGAGATCCTATATTTCTGAATCAAGACAGTAAAATTATATTTTCAAGTAATCGAATTAACGATACAATGAGAGTAGATGGAAATATGAATTATGTTTATCCGCATAATTATGACTTATTTCAGTACAATTACTCCGCAAAAAAAAGTTATAAGTTTCAATATCAAGTTTTACTAAGACTCTCCTCAACTACTCATGCTAACGAACATTCTCCTTATTCAATGGGTTTAAATACCTATCACTATTTAAGTGATCAAAATGGTGTCAACAATTTGTGGAGCGGAAAAATAGATAGTGCAGTTACTCATGTAGATACAACTATACATTATCGATACTTTGCTCAAGTTCAACCAATGTCGAATTATAACTCAAATATTTTGTGGCATCATTCAAATGGAAAAGATTGGGTAAGGATTTTTAGGCCGATTGATAGAAATAGAATTCATATATCATCCATTGTAAATAAACCACTTGAAGTTCAATCAACAACAGATTTTATGAATTTTCTAAATTCTGATCCTGTTGACTCAACCCCAAAGATTCGCTCCATGGATAATGTAAAGATTTTGACTGTGGATAGTATTAAAAATAGAATGATAAAAGATCCTGATTTTCTTTTTACAGATTACTATATTTTTAGAGATGAAATGGATAAACAGTTCAATGACTCTGTGATCGAGGTGGTAAAACAGTCATCAAATACAGCCTTCCAACCATTGAAAATAAATGGTTTTCCAACATCTGACTCGCTTGCTCCTCGCGCCAA
>MDTD01086874.1_pt1 | contig 10617 bp, 9 predicted proteins | sample 811221 | NCBI WGS metagenome assembly MDTD01 (sample SAMN05326646, study PRJNA326480) | marine metagenome | isolation source: seawater | place: Pacific Ocean: South West | collected 2011
TCCTGAGACAGCAATTACCTTTTTATCTTTTAGAATAGTTTTGTATAACCAATCAGGTCCGGAAATTAAATCAGCCTTGGTGGATAAGAGATATTCAAGTGCTGGATTCCCTCGAGAAATAGAATTGCCGATGACATATCTATCTGCATCGGGTATCAGGGAAGCATCGTAGCCCTGCATGATCTGAATTCCCATCTCCTCGAGATGTTCTGACATAGGCGGATAGATATTTTCATCACACCCCGATATGTCTATGCCATTTTCTTTTCCTAAAATAGCAAGCCCACCCATGAAAGTTCCACAAATTCCTAGAATATGTACTCTTTCTTTAGACATTAATTCATTATAACTAGCAAGAATGAATACAAGATAGATTTGTTTTAAAGTATTATTCGACCGATGAAAGCCAAAAACGCGGTTTATGCCCAATCGGGAGGTGTCACCTCAGTCATAAATGCAACTGCCTGTGGAGTTATTGAAGCTTCACGGAAGTCCAAGAAAATCGACAAACTCTTTGCAGGAAAAGATGGAATAGTTGGAATTCTTAATGAGGATTTAATTGATACAAGCATAGAAAAAAGTTCTGAAATCAAGAAATTAATGCACACTCCAGGTGGTGCGTTTGGTTCTTGTAGACATAAGCTTAAGGACCCAAAAAAGAGCCAAGAAGAATTCAAAAGACTCATTGAAGTTTTTCAAGCTCACGATATTGGATACTTCTTCTATAATGGAGGGGGAGATTCTCAAGATACATCAAATAAAATAGCACAATACACAAAAGAGGCAGGATTTCCTGTAACCTGTATTGGTATCCCAAAAACCATAGATAATGATTTGCCTTTCACAGACAACTGTCCTGGGTTTGGATCTGTTGCAAAGTACATTGCCACTTCAACAAAAGAAGCTGCTCTAGATGTTAAAAGTATGTCTAAAAGCTCCACAAAGATTTTTATTCTTGAAGTTATGGGAAGGCATGCGGGATGGCTTGCTGCATCCGCTGGACTAGCCAAGTCAAGCAATAACTCGGCGCCTCATATAATTCTTCTGCCAGAGGTCCCCTTTAACGAAAAGAGTTTTTTGAAAAAAGTAAAAGAAGTGGTAAAAAAAGAAGATTATTGCGTAATCGTTGTTTCTGAAGGAGCACAATACAAGAACGGAAAATTTCTTGCTGATGCCGGCACGGTTGATTCTTTTGGTCACAAACAACTTGGGGGAGTTGCACCTAGAGTTGCTGAATTGATCAGTAGTAAATTAGGGCTAAAGTATCATTGGGCTGTTTCGGATTATTTACAAAGATCCGCTCGTCATATTTCTTCTCAGGTAGATTTAGATCAAGCCTATGCAGTAGGTAAAGCTGCTGTTGAATTTGCCTCTAAAGGTGAAAATGCAATTATGCCAATTATTGTGAGAAGAAAATCAAAGCCCTATTCTTGGGATATTGGAAAAGTTGAATTATCAAAAGTAGCTAACATTGAAAAGAAAATGCCTCAAAAATTTATATCGAAGGATGGTTTTGGCATAACTCAGTCTTGCAAAAACTATCTTCTTCCTTTGATTCAAGGGGAAGCCTGGGCACCGTTTAAGGATGGGGTGATAGATACTGCTTCTTTGAAAAATAAGCTCACTAAAAAGAAGTTGAAAAGGTTTAAAATTTAGCTCAAAACTTTAAACTCGATTTCTGCCTTTTTTAGTCTTTCCACCAGAACATCCCCCAACCCAACAGCAGAAGTCAAAACTCCTCCATACTCTTGACCTCCGGGTAACTCATTTGATCTTGCAAGAGCTAAAGCAGATTCACAAACTAACTTTGCTGTAGATTTGTATCCGGGATCTCCCGATCCATACATTGAACATATTTTTCTTTCATTATCTTCAGAAGTAGCAACAAAAGTGGCTCGAAACCAACCATTATCTTGAGTTTCTTGAGAAGGACCTTCCCCTGGCTTAGGAAGAAAAGGTCTTACAAGATGCTTCAAAGGAGTGCTTAAAACTAGAAAACCTATAACTAAACCCAAAGATGCTAATCTAGCAGTTCTTTTGGTAGCGAACAAACCATGCTCACCAAAAGTAAAATTATTACCGTATGGCTTTTGATTTTGTTCCATTAAAGCTGCTGATCTTCTGACGACTCGGGTATTTGCGACCGCCATAACGCCGACGCCTGCCCAGCCCTCAAGCCCATCAACTTGCTCGACTTTGATACCGTCTTTTGATTTTTCTCTTTGTTCGTCAGAAACGGTATGCTCAGGATTTAAAACAAACGGATCACGCATTTCTTTTCCTACTCCATCCATAGTAAAAATAGTTTCTGTTGTTCCACCCGAAGCTCCCCCTTGTGCTTGATGATAGACATCTACTCTGGATACGGGTTTATTAAATTGAGAAACTGTAAAGAATGCTCCTATATCTGAAGGAATAGAATCATAACCACAGGAAGGGATAATTCTTATACCCTTTGAAGCAGCTTCCTCATGGTGTTTATCAATTAAACCTCTTACCCAATGATTTTCACCTGTTATATCGGTGTAGTGCGCTCCCTCTTCTACACATGCCTGCACAAGCAATGATCCGTAACGCGCAAATGGGCCAGCAGTCGATAGAACTACTTTAGTTTGACTAGCCAAAGATTTAAGCGCGTCGAGATCTCCGCCGTCTGCTACTAAGATATCGCAGTCAAGGTTAAACTCTGACTTAATCTGATCAAGCTTAGTAGCACTTCTGCCAGCCATAGCCCACACCAAATCACTGTAATTGTCCCTTAGATACTTACAGCATATCTGACCCGTAAATCCTGTTGCTCCGTAAATTATAATTTCGTATTTTTTATCCATTATGTTTTGAGTATTTTTCCAACCCCTCCAAATGTAATTATTGTTTTATCTCCCACAGTTATATCGCCCTCAGAAAAACCTAGAGATTTTCCTATCTTTGTCGCCCTGCATCTGATTAGCAACATGCTTCCAATCGGTGCTGGTGCTAAAAACTCCGTATGAAAACTGACCGTAGTTACCAAACTATTCCTGTCCTTCATCATAGAGGATGTCATGCAAAAATCTGCAAGAGCCATAAGGGCTCCTCCATGTGCAGATTCATAAAAATTGCTGTGTTCCTTCTTGGCAAAGAAGATCATAAATAACTCATCATCTTCTTTTTTATAATAACCTGGACCCATACCCTCAATATGAGGCTGAGGTATTTTGAGTTCTTTAAAACCTTCTGGTATTTCTTGATCTGTCATACCTTGATTATAATCTGTTGTCTGATTAAGTGAATGAATGAAACGAAAAGAATTGAATTATGAGTGGAATACTTGAAGGTGTAAAAGTATTAGATTTTGGTCGATATATAGCAGGACCATTCTGTGGAGCCCTATTAGCAGACTATGGGGCTGATGTGATAAGAATAGAGAGGGTTAGTGGAAGCGAAGATAGGTACGTTGCTCCAGTAACTGAGGATGGGCAGGGTGCAATGTATCTTCAGTTAAACAGAAACAAGTTAGGTTTGACTCTAAACCCTACTAAAGAAAAAGGGAAAGAAATAGTAAGAAAACTAGTAGAGGGCGCAGACATTGTAATTGCAAACCTTCCCGAACAAACGCTCAAATCTATGAGTTTAGATTATGAGACTCTAAGATCCATAAACCCTGGAATTATTCTCACATCTAATACTGCTTTTGGAACAACAGGTCCTTATGCAGAGCGAGTAGGTTTTGATGGCGTGGCGCAAGCTATGTCAGGAGCAATGGATATGACAGGAGATCCTAATCAACCTACTAAAGCATATGCTCCATATGTTGATTTTTGTAGTGCTTCACTTGCTGCTTTTGGAACTGTATTGGCATATCTTGAAAAGCAAAAAACTGGAAAAGGACAAAGAGTGCAAACTTCATTACTTCAGACTGCTCTTACAACCACAAACAATCTTCTGATAGAACAGGAGCTTTTAAATATCAATAGAGTTGCTTCTATGAATAGAGCTCAAACTTCAGGTCCATCTGACACTTTCCAAACTAAAGATGGGTGGATACTTGTTCAAACTGTAGGCCAACCATTGTTTGAAAGATGGGTTGCTCTCATGGGGGAAGAGAGTTGGTTAAATGATAAAAGATTCAAAGACGATCTGAGCAGAGGAGAAAACGGGCATCTAATCAGCGAAAGAATGTCTCTATGGTGTTCGGAACGAACTTCACAAGAAGCTATCCTAGAGCTTGAAAAATCTAGAATACCCGTTGGTGAAGTATTGAAAGCTGAAGAAACATTAAATGAGAGACACATTAATGAAAAAGGATCTTTCGTAAAACTGACTTATCCTTCTTTAGACAGAGAATATTCTGTCGTTGGGCCAGCAGTCGAATTGTCAGCTAACCCAGGAAAAATTAGGCATAGATCCCCGGAATTGGGCGAACACAATAATCAAATCCTCACTGAATTAGGTTACAGCGAAGAAGAAATTAACCAACTAAAAACTGACAGAGTTATCTAGGAGATAAATATGGATTTTAAACTTTCTGAACAACAAAAAGAATTACAGTCTACGGCAAGGAACTTTGCACAAAAAGAAATGGTAGATGTAGCTAACTCAATGGAGGATACCAGCGAACCTCTCTCTAAAGAATGGTTAAAAAAGTACTCGGAAATGGGATTCTTAGGAATAAATGTGTCTGAAAAATATGGAGGTTTAGGTCTTTCAAATCTAGATGCCTTGATAGTCATGGAGGAGTTTGCAAAAGTATCTTCAGCAGTTGCATTTCCTATATTCGAGAGTTGTGTAGGGCCTGTGAAAGCTATTGAGCATTTTGCTTCTGAAGAATTAAAACAAAAAGTAATTCCACAAGTTTGCCAAGGTAATATTGTAGTAGCTGTATCAATGTCTGAACCCAATGCAGGTTCTGCATTAACAGACCTGACTACAAAAGCTGAAATTAAAGATAATAAATTCATCCTCAATGGAACAAAGAGGTGGTGTTCTGGGGGCGGTCATTCAGAAGGATATGTTGTTTATTGCAGGATGTCAGAAGAGCCAGGTGCTAATGGTATTGGTGCTGTATATGTAGAAAAGGATTCTCCTGGAGTTAGTTTCGGACAACAAGAAAAGTTAATGGGCTGGAACGGAATTCCTTCTGCAGATATTTACTTTGATAACGTCGAGGTTCCTCTTGAAAACATAATCGTTGAAGCTAATGGAGGGTTTAAGAAATTAATGGAGGCGTTTGATTTGGAAAGGTGTGGAAATGCAACCATGTGCCTTGGCCAAGCTTCTGGAGCTCTAGAGAGTGCCATCGAATACGTCCAAGAAAGAGAGCAATTTGGAAAACCCATAGTGGAGTTTCAAGCTGTACAAATGAAATTAGCCGAAATGGCTATGAAAGTGGAAGCCTCAAGACTGCTTATACACAGAGCTGCGCATAATGCTCAAGAAGGTTTTCCCAGCATATTTGAATCCAGTGTTGGTAAATGTTTTTCTAATGAAACAGCTAGAGAAGTTGTAGCTGCTGCGATGCAACTTATGGGGGGCTACGGATTCAACAAGGAGTATTCCATGGAAAGAAAATACCGAGATGTATGGGGCTGGGGAATTGCTGGCGGGACTATAGACATTCAAAAAATAAATATCACATCCGCTATGGTCGGTAAGAGATTCAATCAGAGAAAGTAGTTACTTTAACTGATTTATTATCTTTTCTAAGGATATTACTAAGTCTTCTTTTTCTTCTTCATTAAGAAAATCACCTATGGGAACTCTCTCCCCTTTTGATCTAATAACTATATGAGCCGGATACCAGGGATGTTCAGGTTTTTCAACCGAAACGTAAGACCACATTCTGAAGTATTCCCAAACCTGATCAATTTTTCCTGCACCTTTTTCAATTTTTAATTTTTCTTTGGTAAGAGTTATTACTTCTTGTTTATAAGTTTTTTTCATCACTAGATAAACGCAAACCCCAACAAATAAAACCTCTAGACCAGCAAACGGAAGAATCATTGTTGCTCCAGCAAAGGCAAAACCTATACCAATAGCAAGGCAGGTAAATGCAATAACAAATACGAAGAGTAAGCTAGTTTTCCAACTAGTAGATTGATTTGGGCGAAGCAATATACGATGTATATTTTCTTCTATGTTGCTTTCAACTTTGACCATATAAAAAGGGAATCTATAATACTATTGCTTGCCCAGAAAGTTTCTTCCGATGAAAGTAAATAGTAAAAATAATCAATTAAGAGAGCTGTACGACAAAGTCATGCTACCTAATTACTCTCCGGCATCATTTATACCTGAAAGGGCCGAAGGTTCAAGATTATGGGATAAGGATAACAAAGAATACATTGATTTTGGAGGTGGTATTGCAGTTAATTCTCTTGGCCATTCGCATCCTGAGCTGGTAAAGGCCTTAACGGATCAATCAAAAAAAATATGGCATTTGAGCAATTACCTTACCAATGAACCTGCTATTGAACTAGCCGAGCGGCTTACAAAACATACTTTTGCTGAAAATATTTTTTTTAGTAATTCAGGTTCAGAAGCTAATGAGACTGCTATAAAGATTGCTAGAAAATTTCACGCTTCAAATAATGAAAAAAGAGATCGGATAGTGTCTTTTAAAAATTCCTTTCATGGTCGTTCTTTACTCAATATATCGCTAGGTAGTTCGGACATGCATAGAGACGGCTTTGAACCCCTGATGCCTGGAATAATTCATGGCAAGTACAACGACATAGATGAACTAGAAAACCTCATTGATAGGCGCACTGCTGCCGTAATAGTTGAGCCGGTTCAGGGAGAAGCAGGTGTATTTGAGGCTTCAAAAGAATTTATGCAAAGACTCAGAGATATTACCTTAGAACACAATGCTCTCTTGATTGTTGATGAGGTCCAAAGTGGAGTAGGAAGAACGGGCAGTCTATATGGTTATATGAATTTCGATATCGTGCCAGACATAATCACATCAGCGAAAGGTTTGGGAGGAGGAATACCTATTGGTGCAACATTGACAACTGAAACAATAGGAAAATTTATGCAGCCAGGTACTCATGGATCAACTTTCGGAGGAAACCCCCTTGCCTGTTCAGTTGCCAATAAAGTAGTAGAAATAGTTTCGGAAGAGGGATTCTTAACCGAAGTAAAAAGAAAAGAAAAAATCTTCTTGAAGTTCCTCTCAGAATTGAAAAAGGATAATGTGATCTCTGATATAAGATCCGCGGGCTTATGGATAGGTTGTGATCTGGTTAAAGATTCCGCAGAGTCAGTATTAAATGATTCTTATGATAAAGGGCTAATAATGGTTTCAGCTGGGGCAAATTGTTTAAGATTGGCTCCTGCTTTAAACATTCCAGATGAAGACATATTAAAAGGTCTAGAAATACTTAAAGAAGTTTTAGGGGGTTAAAAATGGAATATAGAAATTTAGGAAAATCAGGATTAAAGGTTTCAGAATTATCTTTCGGTTCTTGGGTGACATTTAATAAACAAGTAGATACTGGGCTTGCTGAAAAAATGTTTGGTACCTGTTTAGATGCAGGTATAAATTTTTTTGATAATGCAGAGGGGTACGAAAGAGGAGAATCTGAAATAGTTATGGGTAAAGCTCTCAAAGCATTAAATAATCCCAGAGATTCTTATTGCGTATCATCAAAAGTTTTTTTTGGTTCTAAAGAAAATCCGCTTCCAACTCAAAGAGGGCTGAGCAGAAAACATATAACCGAAGCCTGTCATCAAGCCATGGAAAGGTTACAGGTTGATTATTTAGATCTTTTCTTCTGCCACAGAGCAGATCCTGAGACTCCGATTGGTGAGACTGTTTGGGCAATGCATAACTTAGTGTCGCAAGGCAAAGTTCTCTATTGGGGAACTTCAGAATGGTCTGCTGAAGAAATTACAGAAGCATATGAGTTTGCCTATTCAAATAACCTTACTCCTCCCTCTATGGAGCAACCCCAATATAATCTCTTAGACAGAAAAAGATTTGAAAATGAATACGGTCCTTTGTATGAGAAATATGGACTTGGTACCACAATCTGGTCTCCTCTCGCGTCAGGTGCTTTAACTGGAAAATATCTTGATGGTGTACCTAAAGATTCTAGAGCTTCCTTAGAAGGCTATGAGTGGTTAAGAAAATCAATGGTTGATTCCGAACGAGGTCAAGAGAGAATGAAAAGAGTGTCTGCTCTCCTTCCCATCGCAGAGCAGCTCAACACTAGCCTTTCTAAATTAGCTATAGCCTGGTGCTTATTAAATAAAAATGTTTCTACAGTTATTCTAGGAGCATCAAAACTAGAGCAACTTGAAGAGAATCTGGCAAGTTTAGATGTACTTCCTTTGTTGGAAGAAAATGTAAGGGCCGAATTAGAAAAAATTTAAATCTTCAATCTAAGATCAAAATCAACTTCACCTGTTGCGGAGTGATTAGCAACCATCTCATTAAGATGGGCAATCGTAGAAGAATTCATTTCACATGACCTTCTAGTGTTCATATCAACGTGGATGAGAACATTTTCAGTGATAGAGCATACGTCACCAATTTCATTTAGGAGAACACCACCGTAATGAATTAACTTAGGCTTAACAGAAAAATATCTAAAACATGGAGAAGCCGTTTCACCTTTTCGCATTTCTTTAAGATATCTAATATTCATCTCCAAAGTAAAAAAGGAATACCCTTGTTTGAAATAATCTGAAGTAAAGCCCAAGGAATCGTAAAATGGAAATTCATCCTCAAATATTTTGGCATAATAAATTACGTTCATGTGTTCGTTGAGATCGCACATATCTTGAGTTATCAAAACATCTTTACCAAGATAGGGAAATTTATCTTTCATCGAATCCTCCTTGTATAAATCATTGGTGATTTAGAATTTATTCCTTTGAATTTTTTAAGGTAACTACTTCAACTCTATCTACCTTTCTAAATCCTTTGGGCAAGAAGTTTCCCCGTCTACCTCTATTTCCCGCAAAATTTTCTAAATCTTTAAATTTAATGGTGAAGTGCCTTTTTCCGCTAATAAGCTTTAATTCCTTTTCTTCATTTAAGGTAACTACTTCCTGTAAAAAATCCTCTCCAGAATCAAAATTAGCCCTTGGTATCCCTATAATCTTATTACCCTTACCTCTTGCTAATTGAGGCAGTTCTGAACATGGAAAAACAAGCATTCTCCCTTGGTTTGTTATGGCAGCTAGATAGTCATTTTCACCTTCTACCAAGTACGGTTTTAGTACTTTTGCATTTTCTTGCACTCTGATTGCAGCTTTACCAGATTTATTTTTTGTCTGCAAATCAATAAGCTTCGCTATAAAACCATATCCAGAAGAAGATGCTAAAACTACCTGTTCATTATCTTTACCGGACATGACACCCATAAAAGTTTCTCCCGATTCAGCATTTAATCTTCCGGAAAGAGGTTCTCCTTGACCACGAGCAGACGGAAGAGAATGACAAGGTAATGTATAAGCCTTTCCTTTAGAGTCTAGAAAAATAGCATTCAAATTATTTCTGGATAATGCTGAAGAAAAATACGAATCTCCTTCACGGTAATTTAAGGATTCGGCATCAACATCATGCCCTTTAGCAGCTCTAATCCATCCTCTTTCTGAAAGAACTAAAGTTACTGGATCAGAAGAAATTAATTCCGCCTCATCGAAAGCTGTTGCCTCCTCTCTAACTACAATAGGACTGTTCCTGTCATCACCATAAATCTCTGCATCAGCTTTAAGTTCCTTCTTGATTAAAGTCTTTAGTCTTGCTTTAGAGCTAAGTAACTTTTCTAACTCTTTTCTCTCGGTGTCTAGAGTACCTTGCTCCTCTTTAATTTTGATTTCTTCCAGCTTTGCAAGTTGTCTTAGTCTAATTTCCAAAATTGCATCAACCTGCACAACACTTAGTTTAAATTTCTTTTGCAGGACTTTCTTTGGCTCGTCTTCATTTCGAATAATGTTGATAACTTCGTCAATATTCAGATAAATAACTAGGAGCCCTTCTAATATGTGTAACCTGTCTAGAACCCAATCTAATCTATGTTGCAACCTTCTAGTAACAGTTTGAGTTCTGAAAGTAAGCCACTCCTTAAGAACTGATTTTATATCTCTCGTCTGAGGCTTGCCATTGAGACCAATTAAATTCATATTCACTCGATAGTTCTTTTGAAGATCAGTCGTAGCAAACAGATGATTCATGACTGCATCTTTGTCTACTCGATTGGATTTGGGCACTAATACCAATCTTGTAGGATTTTCTTCATCGCTCTCATCTCTTAAATCAACAATCATGGGAAGTTTCTTTGAGTCCATTTGGATAGCAATTTGTTCCAATATTTTTGAACTAGATGTTTGATGAGGTAAGGCTGTAATTATTATTTCACCACTTTCTATTTCATAAGTAGATCTCATTTTTATTGAACCTCTGCCGGACCTATAAATCTCTTTCAAGTCCTCTTCAGAAGAAATTATTTCTGCTTTTGTAGGAAAATCAGGTCCTGGCACTATTGCGTACAGTTCTTCTACCGAAACTTTTGGTTCATCCAAGATCTTGATACAAGCCTTAACTAGCTCATTTAGGTTATGAGGAGGTATATCGGTGGCCATTCCTACGGCAATTCCTGTTGCTCCATTAAGAAGAAGATTGGGTAA
>MDTD01150115.1_pt1 | contig 10617 bp, 8 predicted proteins | sample 811221 | NCBI WGS metagenome assembly MDTD01 (sample SAMN05326646, study PRJNA326480) | marine metagenome | isolation source: seawater | place: Pacific Ocean: South West | collected 2011
AACCCTGATAGTTCTGAAATAAATTCTGTAAAGGAATGAGACCTGAAATGCATTTTGGGCATATTATCTCGGGTACTCTTCATTTCATTTTTTTATTGTGGCTAATAATGGGGGATGTATTTTCATCAAATTTTGAGCCGCCTGATTATGATTTCATAGAAATAACCGGTGCTACTGAAGAAGAATGGAAAGCTTCTCGGGATTTAGCCAAGTCTCCAGTCGTGGTTGCGCAAACTGAAGTAACTAAACCCACACCCTCATTTGATGATAAATTGGAAACTAAAGAACCAAAAATTGATAAAAAAGTTGTTGAGCTCAAACCAAAGGTTCCAAAGATTCCTGAATTACCAGAAGATAAAATTGCAATACCCAAAGAAATCCAGTTAGTTGACCCCAAATTGTCTGCAGAGCCTGAGCAACCAGTTATAAATCAAGAGACTCCACTGGTTACACCACTCCCTGAAACTTCGGAAACCCCAAGTCCAGTGATAGCGGATAGGGTTGCATCGGCCCCAGTTATGCCGGAAAACGAGGATGCATTCAATGACGATGTGATTGAGAGTTTAAGTCAAATTCCCTCTGACGAAGATAAGCCAGATTTGGAATTAGAAGAAAAAATGCAATCTACACGTGGAGCGACAACTGAAATAATTACTGAGCCCAAGAAAAAGCCATCTGGTGCACCAAAAAGTTCACTGCAACCTAAGGGAAGGCCTCAAATCCAGCCGGATAATGAAATAAAGGATACTGCTAGTGTAGATCTTGCTGACGCTGTCAGTTCCGCATTAAGCGGTATTGAAAATGAACTGGAAAATTTAGAAAGCCCAGATGCCGCTTCGAGTGGATCGCCAGGTATAGAAGTGAGCAATGCGTCAGTTGGGAATGCTTTACTCAAGCAAATTGAGCCTTGTTGGAATGTTGATGTTGGAAACCAAAATGCCTATGTTAAAGTCACGGTGGCATTTTCGTTGAAAAAAAATGGTAAAATTGAACGTAATGAAATAAAGCTTGTCGCAAGCGAAGGAGGAGACGGGTCAGCAGTTCGCAGTGCATTTACAAATGCAAAGAAAACAATTTTCAAGTGTCAAAAGAAATGGGATGGATTTAATTTGCAGGATTTTGATTATGAGCAATGGCAACAGATTGTCCTCACATTCAATCCAGATCAGATGAGGAATAGATAATGTTTCGATTTATTTTTGCAGCTTTCATAGTTTTGACTGGCGGAATATTATCCGCAGCCCCACTTCGTCTTGAGATAACGCAAGGGGTCATCGAGCCTATGCCCTTCGCGGTGCCAGTATTTATAGCTGAGACGCCAAACGCTGTCGAAGTCGCTCGCAATTTGACCAGCGTGGTTCGCAATGATCTCACTGGGACAGGTTTATTTCGCGAAATTCCAAGGTCGGCCCATATAAGTAAAATTACTAGTTTTTCGTCGCCTGTTCAGTTTAGTGATTGGCAAGTTATAAATACAGATGCGCTAATTACTGGCTCAGTATCAGTGAATAACAGTGGTAAAGTCACGGTCATGTTCAGGGTTTATGATGTATTCTCTCAGCAGGAACTAGGTTCTGGCCTCAGGTTCTCTGGCAGCGCTAATAGCTGGCGGCGGATAGCTCACAAAGTAGCCGATGAGGTATACAGCCGGATTACAGGAGAAACGGGTTATTTTGATAGTCGCATTGTTTTTGTTTCCGAAACAGGAGGTAAAGCACAGCGTAGAAAAAGGCTTGCTTTGATGGATTATGACGGTGCAAACGTTAAGTATTTAACTGATAATAATTCGATAGTAATGGCTCCTAGGTTTTCTCCGAAGGGAGATCAAGTACTTTACACCAGTTATGCTTCTGGATTTCCTCAGGTTCAAATACTTAATGTCGGTAATGTTCGAAGTAGACCTTTAATAAGCCAAGTTGGTACTATGACTTTTGCGCCAAGATTTTCTCCAAACGGAAAGGCAGTTCTATATTCTTTGGAGAATGGTGGCAATGTTGATATATATCGAATGCAATTATCAAATGGCGCAGTAAAACGGTTAACACGCTCGCCGGCTATTGAGACGGCGCCCAGTTTTTCTCCGGATGGAAAGCAGGTTGTTTTTGAAAGTGATAGATCTGGTTCGCAACAACTGTATATAATGTCAGCAAACGGGGGCGATGCGAGGAGAATAAGCTTTGGATCCGGCCGCTATGGGACACCAGTTTGGTCACCTAGGGGTGATATGATAGCTTTCACCAAGCAGAGTAAAGGTCGCTTTCACATTGGCGTGATGAGGTTAGATGGTAGTGAAGAACGGCTTTTAACTGCATCATTTTTAGATGAGGGTCCAACTTGGTCTCCAAATGGCCGTGTAATAGTATTTAGCCGGTCTACTCAGGGTAGAAATGGTACTTCGTCACTTTACAGTGTTGATATCTCAGGTAGAAACTTAAAACCATTGATTACCCCAGAGGGAGCATCGGACCCTTCATGGTCGCCATTAGTGCGATAGAAATTTATATCACTTTTCAGATACTAATTTACAATGTAAACTTGTATTAAGAAATTTAATAGGTGAACTATGAAAAAGCTTAAAAATGCAATATTAGGTAGTGCAATGTTGATTTTAGCAGCATGCTCTAATTCAGGTAACCCTTTTGGTGGCAATTCCGAAGATACATTTTTTGGAAATAATATGGGGGATGTTTCAAATCCCACATCGCCAGCGTATTTTCAAAAAGCCATAGGCGATCGAGTATTTTTTGCGATTGATCAATCCAGCCTTAGTCCGGAGGGGATGGACCTTTTAGATAGCCAGGCAACCTGGCTAATGACCAACGGTGATTATGAAATTATTGTTGAAGGTCACGCAGATGAACAAGGTACTAGAGACTATAATGTTGCACTTGGTGCGAGGCGAGCAAACTCTGTTAAAGAATATTTGAATTCTCGCGGTGTGGCAGCAAGTAGAATTCAAACTGTAAGTTATGGCAAAGAACGTCCAATTGAAATTTGTAGTAATGAAAGCTGTTATTCGGTAAATCGCAGAGCTGTGACAGTTTTGAGTAATTTGGGGTCCTAATTAGTAATTTAGGAAAGCTTAATGCGGCTTTTATACGTGATCTTTTTGGCACTACTAACTACAGGTGCTCACGCTCAGAATAGAGAGCAGACACTTGCTGATGTGCGTCAAGATTTGACCATACTTTATATCGAGATGCTTAAAATGAAGAGAGAGCTCTCCACAACGGGAGCTGCGTCTCCCCAAGTTGTCACAAGCGGATCAAGCCTAGCGAGACTTGAGGCTATTGAGATTGAGCTGCAGAAGTTAATTGCTCAAACAGAGGAACTGCAGTACCGAATTGATAGGGTGGTTCGTGATGGAACAAGTAGAATAGAAAATCTTGAATTTCGTCTCGTAGAGCTGGAGGGCGGCGATGTTTCAAATATATCAGAAACGAGCACGCTGGGAACATCAATTGATTTGGATGATGCCATTGAAACTTCGATAAATACAGCGGCAGCAGAGCCGGAATTGGCCGTTGGAGAAAAAGCAGATTTTGATGCGGCTTCTGATGCACTTGAAAATGGTGAATATGAGCTGGCAACTAATTTACTAGAGCGTTTTTCAAATACCTATCCAGATAGCCCCCTTAACGCTCGAGCATTGCTTTTAAGAGGTATTGCCTTTGAGGAATTAGGTGAATTGAAGTCTGCAGCAAGAGCATTTTTAAATAGCTATACTGATTTTCCAGAGTCAAATGTTGCGCCACAAGTAATGTTTAGATTGGGACAGTCATTAGTAGATCTCGGTCAAATAGATGCTGGTTGTCAAATCCTCTCTCAAGTACAAATCAGGTTCCCAAAGGCTCAAGAGACAGTCGTAGCATTGGATGCAATGAATGAATTGCAGTGCCAGTAGGGTCTAATAGTGAGCTTTGATTTCGATCTAATCTCTACTAAATTTAACAAAAAAATTGACAATTTTCTTGGTCGTCTTTCTTATAGTCCTGCTGCTCTTGGTATCGCTGTATCAGGTGGTAGCGATAGTCTAAGCCTTTTATATCTTATAAATTCTTGGTCTAATAAAAAAAATTTAAAAATCATAATTCTTACTGTTGACCATAATCTTAGAAATGGATCAGCTGACGAGGCACGATATGTGGGTGAGCTATGTAATAAGCTGGGCCTCGAACATAAAACTTTGTTCTGGGATCATGACGAGATTAAAGGCAATTTATCTGCTAGTGCTCGAGAAGCTCGATATAGATTAATGCAAAACTCTATTCCCTCCAGCGCAATTTTAATTACGGGACACACTCTTGATGATCAGGTAGAAACTTTTCTGATGCGATTACGAAGAGGATCTGGAGTAGATGGGTTGGCGAGCATGGCTGAGCAAAGTCATTTATCTTTTGGTGATAACGAAATGATAATATTCAGACCGCTTTTAGATTTTGAACGTCTAACTTTGAGGAATGTTTTAAAGTTTCACAAAGTAGATTGGATTGAGGATCCAACAAACAATGATCAGAATTTTGAAAGAGTTAGAGTTAGGGATCTGCTCGCTTATTTTCTCGAACTAGGCATAGATAAAAACACGATTAGTCGAACTACATTATTGATGCAAAATGCAAAAACAGCATTGAATCACTTTGCGTTAGAGTGCTATGAAAAATTTGGCTCTTGCGATAATGGAGATATCATCTTCGATTTTGATGAATTCTCTAGACAACCTTTGGATATTAAAAGGCGTTTGATATCTGCTGCACAAAAATGGATCTCAAACCAAAAGTATCGTCCCAGGCTATCACAAGTTGATGCCTTGATTAACTCGGTAGATGAAAAGATAACTTTTTCTGGATCTGGTACAATTTGTTATTTTCATGACAGTAGCATTAAAATAACTAGAGAGTTGAATTCATGCCTTAATGAAATAAACGCTTATGATGGTGTGATCTTCGATCGAAGATGGAAATTAATAACATTGGAGAATTGTAAGGGTCTCACTATTAGATGCCTTGGTGAGGATGGGTATACGTTTTTGGACCCAGGTATGAGGAACAAAATTCCATATAAAACTATAATTGCGCTACCAGCTTTGTTTAAAGATAAGAAATTGATAAATTTTCCGTTCATAGATCCCGTGTCAAAGTTTAGGTTTAACTTGTGCAAACAGCCTTTTAATCAATTCTTACTAGACCATTGAACATAGCGAACTAATGCTTATGTATGTAATTATAAAAACTTTAACTCTGTGTTATATTAAATAAGGAGAGCTCTTTTGAGCAACAATCGCAATATAGCCTTTTGGTTAGTTCTGTTTCTAATCATAGTCGTGTTATTTAACGTTTTCAGTTCTGGCACTTCATCATTACAATCAAGAGAGATTAGTTATTCTGACTTCGTTGCATCCGTAGAGCGCGGAGAAGTCGCAACAGTCATATTGGACGGCGAAAATATTCGCTTTAAAGGTGGTGATAATGTTGAATACATAACAGTCCGACCCGCTGACACCAATGTCACAGATCTTCTAATTGAAAACCAAGTGATAGTAAGGGCTGAAAAGCAAGAACAGTCGTTATTTCAATCTTTTATAATGTCGATATTGCCCTTTTTATTGTTAATTGGGGTATGGATTTATTTCATGAACCGTATGCAAGGTGGTGGCCGCGGAGGAGCCATGGGCTTCGGCAAAAGTCGCGCAAAACTTTTAACCGAAAAACAGGGAAGAGTTACTTTCGATGATGTAGCTGGTATTGATGAGGCGAAAGAAGAACTTGAAGAGATAGTCGAGTTTTTGCGCAATCCCCAAAAATTTAGTAAGCTAGGCGGTAAGATCCCTCGAGGAGCACTTTTAGTAGGTCCCCCCGGTACGGGTAAAACATTACTGGCCAGAGCAATTGCCGGGGAGGCGGGTGTTCCGTTTTTTACAATATCTGGTTCTGACTTCGTTGAAATGTTTGTCGGCGTAGGTGCTAGTCGTGTTAGAGATATGTTCGAACAAGCGAAGAAAAATTCTCCGTGTATTGTATTTATTGATGAAATAGATGCAGTCGGTAGAAATAGGGGTGCAGGTTACGGGGGAGGAAACGATGAGCGAGAGCAAACCTTAAACCAACTTTTGGTTGAAATGGATGGTTTTGACGAAAATGAAGGGGTCATAATTTTAGCTGCAACGAATAGGCGTGATGTACTTGACCCCGCCCTACTGCGCCCTGGTCGATTCGATCGACAGGTTAATGTTCCAAACCCAGATATTAAGGGAAGAGAGAAAATACTGAATGTTCACGCAAGGAAAACGCCACTAGGTCCTGACGTTGATTTGCGTTTAATTGCGAGGGGAACGCCTGGTTTTTCTGGTGCTGATTTAGCAAATCTGGTTAATGAGGCCGCTCTAATGGCTGCAAGAATTGGGCGAACATTTGTAAGTATGATTGATTTCGAGAACGCAAAAGACAAAGTGATGATGGGAGCTGAGCGGCGATCTATGGTCCTTACCGATGATCAGAAGGAAAAGACAGCATATCACGAGGCGGGGCATGCGATTGTAGGTCTTGAGCTTCCTCAGTGTGACCCTGTCTACAAAGCTACAATTATTCCGCGAGGTGGCGCTTTAGGTATGGTCGTATCTTTGCCTGAAATAGACCGGTTAAATTGGCAAAAAGCTGAGTGTGAAGAGAAGATGGCGATGACTATGGCCGGAAAAGCTGCTGAAATTATCAAGTACGGGGAAGGTAATGTATCTAATGGCCCAGCAGGGGATATACAGCAGGCTTCAGGTCTAGCTCGTGCGATGGTTCTTCGCTGGGGCATGTCAGAAAAGGTTGGAAATATTGACTATGCGGAAGCTCACGAAGGATATTCTGGTAATACGGCTGGTCTCTCTGTGTCGGCTAATACTAAAGAGCTCATCGAAGTTGAAGTGAAAAGGTTTATTCAAGAAGCATATGATCGGGCATTCAAAATCCTCAATAAAAAGAAAATTGAATGGGAGAGACTTGCTCAAGGTTTACTGGAATACGAAACTTTAACAGGGGACGAAATAAAGAGGGTTATAAGAGGTGAACCACCTCAAGGAGATGACGATCCTGATGGTGATGCTGCTAAATCTGATAGTTCCGCAAAAACTTCCGTTATGGCGGTTCCAAAAACAAAGTCTCGTATCAAAGGTAAGAGCGGTGGCAAGATGTCTCCAGAGGCGACATAGACTAATCTTTATTTAGCCCTTTAAAAATATTTTACTTATAAATTGATCACTTCAGGCATGAATAGGGCCATCTCCGCAGGCTAATGCAGCTTCGCGAATGGCCTCTGAGTAGGTAGGATGGGCGTGACACGTTAAAGCTATGTCTTGTGCTGCTGCACCAAACTCCATTGCCATACATAGTTCATGTATAAGATCACCAGCGGCAGGTCCAATGATATGGGCACCCAAAATACGGTCAGTATTAGCGTCAGCTAAAATTTTTACAAACCCGTCTGCTGCAAAGTTAGCCTTAGCTCGGCCGTTGCCTAAGAACATAAATTTACCTACCTTGTAGTTTCGCCTAGTTGCCTTTAGTTCGTCTTCAGTTTTTCCTACCGTTGCAACTTCGGGGGATGTATAAATCACTCCAGGAACTACACCATAATTAACATATCCATGTTTTCCTGCGATAATTTCTGCGGCAGCGATACCTTCATCTTCAGCCTTGTGCGCTAACATTGGTCCCTGAATTGCATCTCCTATCGCATAAATTCCATTTATACTCGTTCTCCATTTATTATCTGTTTCAATGTGCCCTTTTTCTGAAACTTTAACGCCTAATTCTCTAATTCCCATACCATCTACAAAAGGCTTTCTGCCGGTGGCTACTAAAACAATATCAGCCTCAAGAGAATGCTCACTTCCATCTGAGTTTTTATTATATAAAACATTTGCATTGTTTTTGTTTCTGGCTACGGATTTAACCGCAGCGCCCATTTTAAATTTAATTCCCTGCTTTTTTAATATGCGGTGGAATGTCTTTTGAACCTCCGAGTCTAGACCGGGTGTTATAAAATCCATGTACTCTAGAACAGTCACCTCGGACCCAAGTCGTGAGTAAACCGAGCCTAGCTCTAATCCAATCACACCAGCTCCAATAATAACCATTTTTTCTGGAATTTTTTTAAGTTCTAGTGCGCCGGTTGAACTTACAACTACCTTTTCATCGATTTCAACCCCTGGAAGGGAGGAGGGTTCGGATCCAGATGCAATTATTATATTTTTTGTCTCGTAAGTTTCGTCTTCTACTTGCACATTTCCAATAGATGGAATTGTGGCCCAACCTTTAATCCAATCTATTTTGTTCTTTTTAAATAAGAATTCAATTCCTTTAGTATTTCCTTCAATCACTTCCTTCTTGTAACTTTGCATTTTGTTCCAATTGATGGAAATTTTTTCTGAGTTGAGGCCCATTTTGGAAAAGTTAGTTTGTGCTTCGTGAAATTGATGTGAAGCGTGTAATAATGCCTTAGAGGGGATACAACCCACGTTTAAGCAGGTCCCGCCAAGAGTTTCCCGGCCCTCCACGCAAGCCGTCTTTAGTCCAAGTTGAGCGCAACGTATCGCTGCTACATATCCCCCTGGCCCACTACCAATAACAATTACGTCGTATGACATTTTTATCCTTTAAATTTGTCTCCAAGATATGAAGTTTATAATGCTTAAATCGGCTTGAACAGTTTAATCTAAAGATCCATAAGTAATCGTCGTGGATCCTCAAGCGCTTCTTTTACCCTAACCAAAAATGTTACTGCTCCTTTGCCATCGACAATACGGTGATCATAGCTTAAAGCCAGATACATCATTGGCCTAATTACTATTTCTCCATTATTGGCAATTGGCCTATCCTGAATCTTGTGCATACCAAGTATTCCAGACTGTGGCGGATTCAGTATTGGTGATGACATTAATGAGCCATATACACCTCCATTTGATATTGTAAATGTTCCATCTTGCATATCTGCCATTGACAGATTTCCGTTTCTTGCCCGTAATCCTTTTTCTGCAATTTGCTTTTCAATTTCAGAAAATGACATTTCATCTACACTACGAATTACCGGCACGACTAAGCCGGTAGGAGTGCCTGTAGCAATTCCCATATTAACAAAATTTTTATAAATAATTTCATCACCGTCAATTTCGGCATTTACTTCTGGAACTTCCTTCAGTCCTTGGCAGCAAGCCTTTGTAAAAAATGACATAAACCCTAACCGCACCCCGTGTTTCTTTTCGAAGAGCTCTTTATATTCTTGTCTTAAATCTATAACGGCAGTCATGTCGACTTCATTATAAGTTGTTAACATTGCCGCGGTATTTTGACTGTCTTTTAACCTTTTTGCGATAGTTTGACGAAGTCGTGACATCTTTATCCGTTCTTCGCGTCTATTTATCTTTTGATTATTAGATTTAGAGCTTATGGGGATTGAGTCCTGTGCTACTTTCTCAAGTGATTGGTTTTGTTCCTTACTTAATATGGCGTTTTGAACATCCTCTTTCATTATTCTACCATCACGCCCGCTACCCCTAATTTGGTCCTCAGCTATGCCTGCTTCAGCAATAGCTTTTTTTGCAGATGGAGCTACTTGCACGTCCAAATCTGCATGTGATTTGTCAGTCTGCGCCTCGTTATCTTGATTATCATTATCAGACTTTTGTTGTGACTCGGATGTTAATTTATTATCATTATTGGCGGTTAAAACCGCCAATAATGCATCTACGGCGACCGTTTCACCTTCATTAGCAATAATTTCAGATAGAATTCCTGAAATTGGAGCAGGAACCTCGACAGTAACTTTGTCAGTTTCGAGTTCACATATCATCTCATCAGTGGAAACAATTTCACCAGGTTTCTTAAACCAAGTGGCTACAGTTGCTTCAGTAACAGATTCGCCAAGCGTAGGTACTCTAATTTCTTTCATAACTTAACGCTCCTCAAAACTAAGCGCTTCGTCCAAAAGCGCTTCTTGCTGATTTTTATGAGTCGAAGCCAGTCCTGTAGCCGGCGATGCGCTTGCTGCTCTGCCGACGTAATGTGGACGCTTAACTCTGGCTTTTATTCTGTTTAGTACCCATTCGAGGTTTGGTTCCATAAAAGTCCAGCTGCCTTGATTTTTAGGCTCTTCTTGGCACCAAACCATTTCAGCGTTTTTAAATCTTTCTAATTCTTTTACAGCTGAAATTGCTGGAAAAGGATAAAACTGTTCAAATCTGAGCAGATAAATATCGTTTATACCTCTTCTATCCCGCTCCTCGAGTAGATCGTAGTAAACTTTTCCTGAACACATAACTACTCTTTTAATTTTCTTATCTGGTAATAGTTTTGTTTTACTTGATCCTTTTTCTGCATCGTCCCATAGAACTCTGTGAAAACTAGAACCATCTGTAAAATGGGATCTGTCAGACACACAAAGCTTGTGACGAAGTAAGGACTTAGGTGTTACTAAAATAAGTGGCTTTCTGAATGAACGATGTAATTGACGACGTAGGATATGGAAGTAGTTGGCAGGGGTGGAACAATTAGCAACAATCCAATTGTCCTGACCACACATTTGCAAAAACCGTTCTAATCTTGCAGAGCTGTGCTCAGGTCCTTGACCTTCAAAGCC
>MDTD01091386.1_pt1 | contig 10615 bp, 12 predicted proteins | sample 811221 | NCBI WGS metagenome assembly MDTD01 (sample SAMN05326646, study PRJNA326480) | marine metagenome | isolation source: seawater | place: Pacific Ocean: South West | collected 2011
CATAGCATCACAGTTTGGTTTTTGTCTCTTAATATCTTTTGCGCCCATAAAAATTTTACATTTAAGACCAAATTTCTTGGCAGCCATACTTAACATTTTACCTGCATAACCAGCCCCTGTATCGCCAACTATGTATTTTTTGCCCATTGATTTACAAATTAGTGCATGAACAGTTGCATTATATATTTTATGAGCACCACCATTAGCCTCAGATACCACTTTGGCCCATATTTGAGCACCACCTAAATGTTTAGATAAATTCTCTAATTTTATAAATGGAGTAGGTGATCCTATATAGTTCTTAAAATAAAAATCTCTTTTTTTTAAAAATTTTTTATTATTTCTTAATTTTGAAAATTCTATTGTTAAATCTTCTACAGGTTTTTTTAAAGTTTCAGGAATAAAACTTCCTCCAAATTTACCACCCCAAAACCCCAAATGATCATGTTGATCAATTAATTGAATTTTCTTTTTAAGCTTCATTTTTTGTTTTATTTAAATTATTTAAAAAGATATCTATTTTCGATTTATCTTTTAATCCAGAAGTTTCTAACCCTCCAGATAAATCTATAAAATCTGCAATTTTTTCATAAATTTTTACGTTAACATCAAATTTTATTTTGCCAGCTAACATTATTTCTTTGTTTAATTTGATATTTTTTATGAGCTTATGATCAAAACTCATACTTTTTTCGTAACCCTTACTATCAAACAAATAAATATCTGTTACATCAGAAAATAATTTATGTTTTTCAACATCAGATTTATCTTTTATTGTTAAGGCTGTAATAATTTTTTTTTTATATTTACTTTTAATAATTTTAATTTCATTTGGAGTGCAGTCATACAATTGATAATAATCAAAAGGCAAATTTTTTATTTTCTCTAAAATTTCATTATTAGGCTTTATTAAAACGGCAACAAATTCACTTTTATTTTTCTTAACATTTAATAATTTTTTTAGATTATTATGTCCAACATATCTTGAACTCTTTGGGTAATTACAAATAAAACCAATAAACTTGGGAGGATACTTATGATTTATAATAAAATTTAAAATATCTGGATCTGAGACACCACAAATTTTACAATCTTTGATCATTAATTTAAATGATCTATAAGTCTTTTAGTATTATTTTTAATATTACCTTTTGTGAGAGATCTTCCAATAACAATACCTGATACTTTATTTCTAAAAGCATTTTTAGGTGTCATAATTCTCATTTGATCATGAGTATCGTCTCCAGGCAATCTTATTCCAGGTGTGATAATTAATAACTTTTTAAATTTTTTTCTAACTATCATTGCTTCCTGTGCCGAGCAAACTATTCCATCACATTTAGATTTTTTTATTATTTCAGCTTGTTTTAAAACTAATTGATTTATTTTTTTTGTATGTCCTATTTGTTTTAAAGATTTATTATTAAGGCTTGTTAAAATCGTTACACCTAATATTTTTAAGTTTTTATTTATTTTTGCAGCTTTTATCTTTACTGCTTTTAACATTTCAAGCCCACCATTTGCGTGTACAGTAATATATTTACATTTTTTTAAATCTTTTAAACTATCAATTGCAGACAAAGCTGTTTGGGGAATATCATTAATTTTTAAGTCCAACCAGAAGTCAAATTTTGTTTTTTCTAGGAATTTTCTACCTTGTTTAGAATAAAAGAATTGAAGTCCAAATTTTGGGACAATTTTAATTTTATTTGTCCTTGTTTCGGCAATTATTTTTTTAATTTTATTTAAATCTGTAGTATCACAAGCTACAAAAATAGTTTTATTCTTCATTCTTATTTAATTTTTTAAACAAGTCTTTGGACATTTTAAAGTGAATTGTTTTTTTTTCTGGGGTATTGACCTTTTCTCCAGTTTTAGGATTTCTTGATATTCTGGCTTTTTGTATATTTGTATAGAAAACTCCAAAACCTCTAAGTTCTACCCTATCACCTCTTTTGAGAGCTCTTTTAATTTCATTTAAAATTATATTTATAAATTTTTCTAGGTCCTTTTTTAGAAAATTTGGATAGTTATTAGAAAGTTGTTTTAAAAGCTTTGATTTTACAATAGCCAATTTAGATCTTCTTTAATTAATCTTTTTCTTCTTTTTTTTTTAAATCCTCTGATAACGATGAAAATGGTAAATTTTTACCAGAACCTTCAGATCCATATTTTTCTAAAGCCTCTTTTTTCTCTATTTCCTCTAAGAGTTTAATACTTAAGGTAACTTTTCTTTTATTTAAATCAAGATCAGCTATTGCACAGTCAAGTTTCTCGCCACCTGTCCATCTATTTGGTCTTGCGTCTGCAGAATTTATAGCTATTGCAGATTTTTTTATTTGAAAATCCATCTCACAACCTTCAGGTCTTACTATAAGCCCTTTATTATCAGTAGATATTACTTTAACAGTAATAGTTTGATTTTTTGATTTGTCTTTAAACCAATCGAAAGGATCTGCTTGGGTCTGTCTAAGTCCTACTCTGATTTTTTGTTCAGAAATTTTTATCTCTAAAACCTTAACTTTAATTTTTTCACCTTTTTTATATTTAGCAAGCTCTTCCTCACCATTATTTGTATATGTTAAATCATTACAATGTAAAAAAGCATCAATATCTAAATCCCCAATTTTTACAAAAAGTGAATACTCATTTTTATTCACGATTTCACCTTCGATAATTTCACCTACGGGATAACGTTTTTCAAAAGTTTCGAATGGATTCTCTTGAGTAAGTCTGTGAGAGATAGCTACTCTTCTTTTATCTTTATCAATTTCAGTAATCACACAATTAATTTCATCTCCAACTTTAAACATTTTCTTTGTGGATACATTTTTTTTAGTCCAGCTTAGTTCACTTGAGTGCAGAAGTGTTGTTAAACCTGGTTCTAATTCACAAAATGCACCAAAATCCATTAATTTTACAACCTTCACCTTGTAAATTTTATTTAGTTCATAATTTTCTATATGCTCAAAAGGATCTGGCGACAATTGTTTTACAGAACACCCAACCTGTAATTTTTCTTTATCAACACTTATTACTTTTAAATCATGTTTTTCACCTATATTGAATACTTCGTCAGGATGATTAACTCTTGAGTATGAGATTTCTTGTAAATGCACTAAAACATCTAGCTCTCCATTGACATTAAAGAAGCACCCGAATGAACTATAACCTTTTACTTCGGCCCCTTTAATAATATCGCCAACTTTATATTTTTCTATTATCTTAGCTTTATCCTCTTTTTTAAATGAGGATATAATTTCTCTTCTAGAAACGCATGCATTCCCTCTGACTTTATCTAGTTTGATTAGGGCAAACTTTTGAGGTTCATTCATTAAGTGACTAATATCTTTAAGTGGCTTATCACTGATTTGTGATCCTGGAAGAAACATTAATGAGCCAGTATCTATATGCTCAACAATACATCCTCCTTTACATTTAGATGTAATTTTTCCCATAATAGGTTCATTTTTTTCGTATGCCTCGACTAATTTATCCCAACCTTTTATTTTTTGGGCCTTACTAGCAGAAACTAAAACCTCACCATGTTTATCCTCTATTTTTTCTAACAAAACTGGTATTGTTTCACCAATCTTAATTTTTTCGTTAAGACCCATTGATTTTAATTCATTGATATCTAGGACTGGTTCAGATTTTAAACCCTCAACAAAAAGAAATACAAACTTTTCAGTAATTTTGTTGATTTTTCCTTCTATAATTTTACCTTCTTCAATTTGAATTTTAGATAGTTGACTGTTTAGTAATTTTTCGAATTCTAGAGTTTTGGGATTTTTTAGATCTTTATAAATTTCCATTATTTATTAATTTTCCTATCTATTATTTTTTTTATTTTTAAAAAACATGCCCTTTTATTAAGCTTTGTTGTATTAATCAATAGGGAATCTTTTGTTTTCTTTAGTGGTGATATGCTTCTGTTAAAGTCACTTTTATCGCGTTTTTTAATGCTTTTTAGGACATCTTGATATTTTATTGTTTTGTTTGAGGCTTTTAATTCTCTAAATCTTCTTAATGCTCGTGTTTTTACATTGGCAGTTATAAAAAATTTAAAATCCGCATCTGGAATTATATTATAAGTTATATCTCTACCATCAAGACAACATCCTTTAAATTTTTTTGGAGGATTGTATGCAAAATTTAATTGAAACGAATGCACCATTTTTCTGATATTTTTTATTTTTGATATAATAGATGCTTCAGTGCCCACCTCATCGGATAATAAAGATTTGTTTGATAAACTTTTTAAAGTTAGAGTTTTAATCTTAGATTTTATAAATTTTTCATTAAATTTTTTTGGAAATTTTAACTTCAGATAAGCGATAAACCTATAAATTTTTCCTGTATCTAGATAAAAAAGTTTATAATGTTTAGATATTGATTTTGCAACAGTTCCGGCCCCCGCAGCGGCTGGAGAGTCAATAGCAATTTTTAAAATATTTTTTCTTTTAATCATTTAAATTTTTTTATTATCTTCAAAAAATTTGGAAAAGATGTTTTAATTGAATCTTTATCATATATTTTCCATAAACCACCAAATACAAGTGCTGCAATTACACTTGTCATGAAAACTCTATGATCTTTTAAATAGTTTTTAATTACGATTTTCTTATTAATACTTAAGTTAGGATTTCCATATATTTTAATTGAGTCTTTTGTTATAATATTTTTTATTCCAATTTTGTTTAAGATTTTAGAACCCCATTTAAGTCTGGGACTTTCTTTTTGATTTAATTCACCTAAACCTCTAAAATGAGAAATACCACTCGCCTTTGATGCAACTAAAAAAATAATTAAAAATTCATCAATTGCTTTACTATTTAATTTTTTTGGACAATTTATTGCTTTAATTGATTTAGGGCTAATGACTTTTATATCCGCTATTCTCTCTCCTTTATTAACTTTTAAATTTTTTAATGAAATTTTGACACCCATCCTTTTTAGTATTTCAATTATGCCAGTTCTTGAATGGTTTATATTTACATTTTTAATTATTAACTTAGAATCTTTTGACAGAGCTGTTAAAGCAATAAAAAAAGCGCTTGAACTAATATCCGAAGGAATATCATATTTTAGTGTATTAATTTTGTTTACTTTATTTATGTTTATTAGATCATAATTTTTTTTATTTTTAATAGTGATTGGTAATTTTAAGTGCTTACATAAAAGTTCTGTATGATCTCTCGATTTTTTTGCTTTTATACGTGTATTACCGCTGGCTCTCATGCCTCCAAATATAACTGAACTTTTACACTGGGCAGATCCTTTTTGTTCAAAATACTTGATAGCTTTTGGTTTATCGTAACCAGAAATTATAAGAGGCAAATATTTATTCTTTTTTAATTTGAATTTTGCTCCAAATTTACTTAGAGGATCTGAAATTCTTTTAAAATCTCTTTTTGATAAACTTTTGTCTCCAATTAATTTAATTGGATATTTCGTATTTATTAATAATCCAAGTATTAACCTACCTAATGTTCCTGAATTTGAAGCATTAATTACAAGATTTTTTTTATATTTATAACCATTAAAGCCTTTACCATAAATTCTGCATTCATTTTTAAATATTTTTGATTTAATACCCAGTGTTTTTATTGCATTCAAGGCTGCCAAAACATCCTCAGACATTAGTAAATTTTTTGCTGAAGAAACACCATTCGCCAAAGACGAAAACAGCACCCATCTGATACTTATACTTTTATCTCCACTTACAGTAATAATTTTATTAAATTTTTTAATTTTATTTTTAATAATTACTGAATTTGACATTAAGAATTAATTAAACTTAAAATTATCTCCAAAGTAAGCATTTTTGGCATTAATATTTTTCACTAAATTAGAAGGTGTATCCTCAGCAATGATTTTGCCATTACTTAATATCATTGCAACGTCAACACATGCCAAAAGATCTCTTGCTTGGTGATCACAAATACAAATTGTTATTTGATTTTCATTTTGTAAATTAACAATAATTTCTTGTAACATTTTAATTGTTAAAACATCTAAAGCGGCAAAACACTCATCCAAAAGTAATACCTTTGGTTCACTAATTAAAGATAACGCAATTACTAATTTTTTTTTTTGACCACCAGATAAAAATTTAGCTTTTATATCTTTTAAATTATCTAATTCAAATTTTGAAATAAGATAATTAATTCTCTCAGATCTATAATTTTTATTTTCTATAACTATCTCGCTTATAGCTTTTAAATTGTCATGAAGAGTTAAATCATTAAAGTAACCACCATGTTGTGGTACATAACCAACTTTAAACTTTTTAGTTCTTAAATAAACTGGATAATCAGTTACATCTTCACCAGAAATTTTTATTTTTCCAGTTCCAGGACTAATTAAACCAGTTATAAGATTAAATATAGTTGACTTTCCAACACCATTCGGCCCAAGCATTCCAAAAATTTGTCCTTCATTAATCTTAAAATTAATATTATCTAAGATAAGGCGATTTCCATATGAAAGAGAGATATTTTCAAATTCAATTATTGAATTAATATTTTTAAATGACTTAATCCGAAATTTTTTAATTATTGCCATTATATTTTTTATTTTTAATATTTACTTTTTTTTCATTTTCGTACATAAAAATTTTTGTATCTTTTGTTTTTATATTCATTTCTATTACATCAGCTTCTAGAATATTTTCTAGATTAGTAAATACAACATTTTTAGAAATTATCATTGAGTTTCTTTCCAATGAGAAATCAAGATATTCACCTACAATTTTATTTTCTAAATAATCAATTATTACATTTTTAGAAAATATTGTATCAAAATTATCAGTGTTATATTTGCCGTAATTAGAGGTAATTATAATGTTCTCTGAGGTATTTAATCTTATTAATGCATTTACTTCTGTTAAAAATAAAACATTTGGATCGGAATAATCAATTTCAGCTTGGATTGCTCTAATTATATATTCGTTTCCATCAGCATCTTTAGTCGTATAATTTACATCTTTAATAATATTAGACTGATAAATTTCTTCTTCAACTATTTCAGATTGTTTTTCAACCTGTTCTGTTTTTTTAAAAAATTTCAAATATATAAATAAAAATAATATTACAATTAATGAAATAAAAAAAATTTGTCCAATTTTTTTTACCATCATTTAAGAAATATTTGATTGTAAAATTGTATGCACGTGAACAACACCAATAGTTACAAGTGGTTTTTTTTTACTATATACAACCAATGATGTTATTTTTTTTGAATTCATTAAAGACAAAGCTCTTGCTGCCAACTCATTTTTTTCAATTGCTATAGGCTTTTTGGTCATAATTTTTTTTACAGGTAATGAGTGAAAATTTAATTTTTTTTGACTAAATCTTCTAATTTGACCATCAGTGATAATTCCAGTTGTTTTGTTATTTTTATTTTTAACAACTAAAATCCCTAATTTTTTTTCGCTCAAAATTTTTAAAGCTTTATTCATAAGCATATTTTCATTTACAAAAGGAATTTTCTTTCCTGTTATCATAATATCCTCAACAGTTTTTAGTTGAGCACCTAAACTTCCAGCAGGATGAAGTTTTTTAAAATCCATTTTATCAAATTTTTTATATTTCATTGTTGCTATTGCTAAAGCATCCCCAAGAGCAAGCTGAGAAGTTGTGCTTGAGGTTGGTATAATTCCTTCAGCCTCATTTACTTTAGGAATCAAAAGTTTAATGTCTGAAGCTTGATAAAGGATAGAGTCTTTTTTTGAAACAATGCCTATCAATAAAATTTTATTTCTATTGGCATACTGTATAATATTTTTAAGTTCATTTGTTTCACCCGAATTACTTATTAAAACTAAAATATCTTTTTTAGAAATCATCCCAAGATCACCATGAGATGCCTCGCTCGCTGAAAGACTAAATGAAGGTGTTCCTACAGATGCAAGCGTTGAAGCAATCTTAGATGCAATAAGTCCACTTTTTCCAACACCACAAAGAATTACTTTTGATTGGCACTTTGCCAAATTAATAACAGCTTTACTAAATGAATTATTAATATTTTTTTTTAATTTTTTTAAAGCAAGTATTTCAAGATTAATTACATCCTTAGCAGCTGAAATAAATTTTTTATTTATCATTAATGAGACCAAATATCTTCTTTAAATAAAGCTAAATCAAGATCAACTCTTGTTTTTAAAAATTTTAAACAATCTTTGTACAAATTTAATCTGTTTTCTCTCTCAAGAATTTTATTTAGTTCCTCATGAATTTTATGAAGGTAAATCACATCGTTTGCACAATATTTTAATTGAGCAGGAGTTAATTCACCACCAAAATCTGAGTTTTGAAATTGTTTACTTATATCTAATTTAACAAATTCTTTTATAAGAGTTTTGAGTGAGTGATTGTCAGAGTATGATCTTGCAAGTTTTGATGCAATTTTAGTATCTAATATATTATTTGTGTCTGTATTTAAGTAATATTTAATATGGGCAATATCTGCTCTTCCAAAATGAAATATTTTTGCGATATTTTCATCCTTTAAAAGTTTAACTAAATTTGGAGCATTATAATTTTTTCTATCAAATTGAACAATATGAGCGTCCAAATTTCCTGATGATATTTGAATTAAACATAATGGATCTCGTCTTACATTAAGACCCATAAATTCTCCATCGACTGCAATTATATTGCCTAATTTTAAATCTTCTGGTAGATCATTTTTGTGCAATTGAATATTATTACTCATTCTTAACATATATATATGAAAGCAAAAAATTGTCTAATTTTTGGTGGCAGTGGTCAAATTGGTAGAAACTTAATAAGAAAACTTACAAAAAATAATTACAAAGTTACTGTGGTTACAAGAAACATCCATCAAAAAAGTTATATTATTAAAACCCAAGCTAATGCTGGTTATATTGATATAATTGAAGCAAGTATTTATGATGAACATAAAATAAGAAAGCTTTTTAAAAAAACAGACATATGTATTAATTTAGTAGGTATTTTGTTTGAAGAAAAGAAGGGCAATACTTTTAAAAATATTCATACAATTTTCCCTTCTTTGTTAGCTAAACTTTCTAAAGAATATAACCTAAAGCATTTTATTCATTTATCTGCACTTGGTATAAATGATGCTATCGATTCTAAATATGCAAAGAGTAAATTAGATGGTGAGGATAAAATTTTAAAAAATTTTCCTTTGGCTACAATATTAAGACCTTCGATTGTGTATTCTGTTGATGATAATTTTACAACAAATCTAATGACTTTATTAAATAGACTTCCTTTGTTTCCAATCTATTACAACGGCAAAACAAAATTTACTCCAATTCACTGTTCTGATTTATCAGACATAATTTATCATATTATTTCAAAAAATGTTTATTCTAAAATTATTGAATGTGTGGGACCTGAGATAATTACATTTAAAGAAATAATAGAAAAATTATTAAAATTAATAGATAAAAAAAGAATATTAATTCCAATGCCTTTACTAATAGCAGAATTATCTGCTAGAGTTTTTGAAATAATGCCCAAACCATTGCTTACAAGAGATCAATTAAAGCTTTTGAAATATAATAATGTTTCATCAGGTAAATATAAAACAAATTTTGATATTGGTGTTCCAAGCTTAAGATATTTTGATCAAGAAGTTAAAAAATATTGTTATATGTGGAAAGAGGGTGGGCAGTTTTCTACGGAAAAATATTTATCTTAAATTTAAAATAATGAATTTAATTTAGGCTGATTGTATTTTTTTTTCTATAAATTCTGGAACCTCTTCTTTATCAGTAGCTTCTTCCCTCTTACCTTTAGGTTGATAAGCGTAAAGCAGGTGAAGTTTACAGTATGAAAAATCTTTAAGGGAAGATCTTCCACAGAAATAAAAAGATTTTTCATTAGGATGTCCTATAGGCCATTTACATGAATTTTCGTCAAGCTCTTCTAACTGTTTAGGGTTTTCAGGCTCAAAATCTTTTGAAATAATTAAATTCTTGAATTTACTCCTTCTACCCCTTCTAATTTTGTTTTGTTTTTGATCTATTGAATTTTCAAAATATTGATTTGAGGTTGCGGTCCGCGTTTTAATTTTAGCAGATAAATTTAGTCTATGAGCTTTACCAATAACTGCATTACGACTTATGCCTCCTATTATTTCAGCAATTTGGCTTGCAGTGTTGCCTTTACCCCAAAGCTCTTTTAACTTTGTAACCTTTTCTTCAGTCCAACTCATAATCAATATGTTGTATCTTATTTATGTTAAACAACAATATACTGATATAATATTAAATTAAACAATCAAAAAATGAGACTTATCAACATTAAATATAATCAGGATGTATGTATATATTTTCAATCCCAACTTGTATTAATAATTAAAATTTATAAAACGAATTAAATTTATGAGTTATTTAGCAAAAAATTATAACAGAAAAAAAATTGCCTTTAAATATGGGAAGGGAAGTTTTTTATATTCAACTGATAACAAAAAATATTTAGATTTTGTACAAGGGATCGCTGTAAATTCTTTGGGGCACGCTCATCCAAGACTTGTAAAAACTATAAAAGATCAATCAAAAAAATTATGGCACGTTTCTAATGCATTTCAAATTCCTGAGGGAGAAAAATTAGCTAAG
>MDTD01131553.1_pt1 | contig 10615 bp, 8 predicted proteins | sample 811221 | NCBI WGS metagenome assembly MDTD01 (sample SAMN05326646, study PRJNA326480) | marine metagenome | isolation source: seawater | place: Pacific Ocean: South West | collected 2011
CTGAAGTCAATATTAAAACATTTCATTCCTATGGTAATCAAATCATAAGGCAAACATCGGAAAAAGCTCCAGAAATACTTTTCACTTATGATCGTGAAAAAAAAGAATTCATTCAAGATCTCTTCAGTGCTTGCATGCGTCAAAACAGTCAGTATTTACAAAATGTAGTATTTTATTTTTCATTTTATTTAGAGGAAAATAAAGATCCTCAAGAATTCGAAAATATCAACGAATATCTTGAGTACAATAGATCAGGTAATTTAAGAACATTCGATGGAAATTATGTAAGAAGCCAGCAAGAGCTAAAGATTGCCAACTATCTTTGTCTTAACTCAATTAATTATGAGTATGAAAAACCTTATGAATTTGATACCGCAACAAAAACTCATAGTCAATATAGGCCTGATTTTTATTTAACAGATTATGGAATTTATTTAGAACATTTTGCGATGAATCTCGATGCTGATAATGGTTATGTATCCATCTTTGATGGTTATTTAGATCAACACTATTGGAAAACGAGACAACATAAAAAAAATGGCACCAAATTAGTGTCAACGTTCTCATATCAGTTCAAAGACGGCACAGTATTTAGTGAGCTAAAAAAGAATCTTAAGCTTCATAATGTTGTGTTTAAAAAGCAATCAGACAAAGAAATTTTAAAAATGATCAAAAAAAATAATGATAAGGTGATATACAAGTTTACAGATCTTCTTCTTAATTTCATGTCTTTGCTAAAATCGAGCAGAAAATCGCTCAACAGCTTAAAAGAAACGTACAAGGATGATGCTCGCAACATAGCATTCATTAAAATATTTGAGCCCATTTTTAGTATTTATCAGGATCATTTAAAAAAAGAGAAAGCTATTGATTTTGATGATATGATTACAAATAGTACAGATGCTCTTCGTAAAAATGAATTTATCTCTGATTTTGATTATGTGATCATCGATGAGTTTCAAGATATCAGTTTTGGACGTTTTAGTATGGTTGATCGTATCAGAAATCAAAATCCAAACTCAAAATTGTTTTGTGTAGGAGATGACTGGCAGGCTATTTATAGGTTTGCTGGAGGCGACGTTTCCATTTTGTATAATTTTAATGATTATTTTGGTCGATATACTAAAAAATTAAGATTAACAAAAACCTTCAGGCTTCCAAAAAAAGTAGCAAGTTTATCTGATCAGTTCATCAAAACAAATCCTTCTCAATCTCAAAAAACAATTAAAACGACAAAAGATATACCAGGCGCTGTTGTATTTAGAACTATATCAAGTGACAAAAAGCAAATACAATTTCTATCTATTATTGAACAAATTAATCATTTTGCAAAAAAGAATGACTCATATGCAAACATACTAATTTTAAATAGATATAGTTTTCAAAGAGTAGTCCGGGATTATGATGAAATAATAAATCAATGCAAAAAATATAAAAATGTGGATGTTCAATATTCAACAATTCATAGAATGAAAGGAGGAGAGGCTGATTATGTAATTGTGGATGATGTAAATGAAGGCTTTGTTGGTTTCCCAAACAAAATGGGAGAAGATTCAGTACTAAAAATGTTGCTTCAAAATGAGGAAAATTTTATGGATGCCGAGGAAAGGAGGCTATTTTATGTTGCTATTACAAGATGCAAGAAACAGGTATTTATTTTGTCCACTGTTGGAGAATCATCTGCTTTTTTTACTGAACTTCACCATAAGGTAATAGATAGGTTGCCTTGCAAAGAGTGTGGTGGTTATATGATAAGAAGGATGAACCAACAAAAACAAAAACCATTTTTTGGATGTAAAAATTTCCCATCATGTAAAAATACTATGAAAGTAAATCCTTCGAACAAACCATATTTAGATGATCCAATACAAACTTCAGTTAAACTAATCGATCAAGTCATCTGGTAACACTTTCAATTTTCATTATGGATACCAATTGTAGCATTATGAAATATATAGTTGTATATTTTCGTTTTTGCTAAAGAACCTATTTAGAAGGAGAAAATATGTCTGATCAACAGTGGGGAGGGATTAATTATGGCGACTTATCGGATACCCAGAAAAGATTTTTAACATCTGTAGTAGACAACAGCGATAAAAATTATTTTTTGCAAGGCTGTGCCGGTTCAGGGAAAACAATCATGGCAGCATTTGCTACGGATATGATGAAGGCCAGACAAAATAAAACAGTCAAATTACTTGTATATACAAAGCTTTTATCCAAATTCATTCGTGATGGTTTTCCAGATGCTGATGCAGGAAGATATAACGTTCAACATTACCATGAATGGAAAAAATCAGGAGGGTCTGATTATGATATGCTAATTGTTGACGAGAGTCAGGATTTTAAATCCTATATGATTGAAGGAGTAAAAACAAGATCAAGAAATCAAATTTGGATGGGCGACGCATCCCAGCAACTTTATCAAGATGCGAAAGATGACCGAGCATTTGAAACTGTTTATAGACAAATAGATTCTCAAAGTAGGATACTTTTTGATATTAATTTTCGAAATTCAATTAGCATCGCTCAACTTGCGAAAGCATTTATAACCGTAAATGATCTCGATCGTGAGGCCAATATTACTCGAAATCAAAAAATTGATAATTTCATACGTCCGATTGCTGCAAACCCCAGGCAGACATCCGGAGCAAGAAACCAGCCAAACTTATTTATTCAGGCACGAAGTGAGAGTGAAGAATTTGATGCTATTGCTCAAATTATAAAAGATATTCAAGGTAGTGTTGGTACAGACAAGCAAATTGCTGTTGCACAGCTTCACAATAAACAGGTTGATTTATTAGAAAGAGAGTTAACTGCAAGAGGTGTTGACGTTGAAAGATTACCACACATGAGAGATCGAAATGTGGATTCTTTGCCTGATTTTAAAAACAAAAACCTGACGTTACTTTCTACTATTCATAGTTTAAAAGGTTTAGAGTTTGATTATATAATTTTTCCAAGGTCTGAAACATCAAAAATTGATTTCTTTGCAGATGATGACATCAATATGAATTTATTTTTCGTGCTGTTTTCTCGAGCAAAAACGCGAATCATCTGTAGCTATACAAATAGAGAGGAGTCATTTGTTTACAATGCAATTAGAGGCGATGTGAATAATGCATTCTTTCAATTTGTAGAAGCTTCAGACTATATTAATGAAGAATTTGAGGAAGATACTGATCAACCAATATCAGATGATGAAGAGGTGGTAGAAGAGCAAAACCAGACTGCTGAACAGTTAGTAGAGGAATATTTCGCAAACATGTAAACACTTAAAGTAGGCAAATTATAATGACTAAAGTATATTGTATAAGACATAAAGATTACGTTCAAAAAGCACTATCAGAGAACATGATCTCCATTGACATGATAGATAATTCTGCCACTCAGCAGTTTATAGAATTTTGTGAATTTAAAAATCCTCATATTCTTTATAATGTTACTGACTTTTTATTTGAAATTTCTGATGAGCAGGATAAAATTTTTACGAATAAAAATTTTATAAACCTCTCTCAATCAATTAAAGCTGGTTGGTACTATGGAAAAACACATAAAAGTGAGCTTCAAGTATTTAGCGCAACAAGCTCAATAAAATATCAAAATATAACTGATCAAAACCCTAATCTTATCTTTACCTCCTTTGATAGGTTTAGGGAGTTTTATCGTCCTGTAAAAGCAACTAATCTCTTAAATGGTGCATTTGGCCTTGCTTATCTTTCTTTTAAAGACGATTACGATAAATTATTTCGGAAAATTAAGGTAGAAAAAGATCAATGGATCATTAATTGGAAGGATCTTGAATTACCAGAAAAGATCATCCTTGTTCAATTATTTAGTTACCATAATGCTGAAACTGAAATGCTATCTAATAAAGTCTTTGTTGGTCCTGATCTACCATTAAAGATGTTTAGCACTGTAATAGAACGAGCGATGACCTATTTTCTCCAAAATGATTATACTATGGACGATTTTTTGATGAAAATGTCTAATAGTATTCAACAAGAGCCAGGATTAAAGCCTACTGCAGATGAACTAATTGAGTTAAATGAAAAATACATAAAAAGAGGCGCACCATATGATCCGAAAAACCCTTTTGCGAAAATTATAAAAGAGTTTATAGATCTTGGTAAAACTGATACAGATAAGCTTGATAAAATAATATCGTTGAATGAACTAAATCCTACTTCTGTTTTCTTGGTAGGCATGCTGAATCTCGGAGATCGTATCGATGAAATACTAACATTTGATCATTTTATTTTTGCGATGGTTAACTTAACAATGAAGCACATTGTGGATATTACTGCAACAGAATCAGAGGTTTTCATTTCATTTGATAAAAAGGTTATAGATAAAGATAGAAACAATCAATTTAAATATGTCGCAGAATACTTTGAAGAGCTTAGAAAGCTCAAAAAAGTAACAGATAAAATAAATGATTTATCTGAAAAAAATAGTCTGTTTAAAAAGATTTATAATCAACGTGAAAATAATATTGATCTTCAAACTGATATTGATGATTTAACAGCTAAAATTGAAAAACTTACTGAAGAGGAAAAATCTTTAACAGAGGAGGCAAAAGAGCAAGAGAAAATAAGAAATGCTGCTAAAGAGTATGTTGAAGGAGTAAAGAAAGAGAAAAGTCAATTAGAAGAGGAAATTGATAAGATCGACCTGGAGATTAAGACACTGGAACAGAAACGTAATGCAAAAAAGCTGCAGTCAGAAAATCTTAAAAAAGAATTGGATGATAAAAAATCTAAAGAAACGAAAGATGAAGAAAAGGAGAAAAAGGACGATGCAACGAAAATAGAAGAAAAATCTACTAAAAGTAACCCACGACAAAAGTCTAAACTCCCTTCCGCTGATGAAATGGAAGAAGAAAATAAGAAAAATGATCAGGGAAAATAATTTTCTGAGAACTGAATAGATTAGAAATGAATTATGGCTGAGTTAAATAAAGATGATATTCTAAGGTTTTCATTAGATAATGTTAGTTTCAAAAAAGAGCTACATAAAATATCAGAGGCAACCCTTGTTAGTACTTCCTTAAAAAATATAACTCAAAAAAAGACCTATGTAACAATGAAGGACCTTACTTTAATTCGTTCAGATGGGATACAAATTAATACTGTAGCAGATGCTCAAATACTTGATACCTCATTTGTAAGCGGCGAAATATATCCTGGAGCGACAGTCTTAAGTGATTGGGTTTTTTTTTATCAGCATTTAAAAGAGGTAGATGTAGGGGATAAATTTATTTTATCTACAGATCATGGCGATTTTAGCCATATATCATTGAAGAAGTATGGAGGTTTTTGGTCAACGATTTTTAGGTAGTTGTTATTATTATTTAATTACTGAAAAATTAAACACTAAGGATTAATAACATGGATGATGAAAAATTATTAAAAGAGTACATAAAGCTTTTTGGTGATCAACCTCCTTTTCCACCAATTCATATAATGAAAACTTTAGTAGAGATGAAGAAGGGCGGAACGTTTGACAGTGCTTTAGAGGCAATGGCTCCTCAATTCGGTGAGCTGCGGAAAGGTATTGAAGACATTACCGGACAGCCAATGAGCTTAGATAATCCATTCTTTGACATGGATTTCAGAGAGAGTGGTGATGATAAAATTTCTCTTCCTGATACATTTAAATTATTTACTGAGAAAATTCTTACAAGCTCAACCAAAAACTATTTAGATCTTTTTCGAGATATGAATATGGAGGAGATTGAATTTGTTGTTAAGGAACACGAAAAGCACCTACCTGAGTTCCAGAGCGGTTTTACATTTAAGTTTAAAACAGATCATGAAGAGACGTGCTTTTTTGAAATTAGGGATATAGAAAATCAAGTATTAGAGCTGGCAATAATCATTCAATATAAAAAAGGTTGGTTTAAGTCTAACATGAGCAATCAATTCAATGTTTTAAAAGAATTATGTGACTCAAGCTTTACATTTAATCAGGAAAAAGGAACAAAAGAGCGAAAAATTCTTGGTTGGGAAGGTGAAGGCATATTGGTGTCGATTCGAAAATTAAAAACGGATATTGAGCAGCTTAGTTTTGTGGTAGGTAACAAAGAATTATGGTCTGAAATTTTGAGGAATGGATAAAAAATACTTACTAAATACATACAAAGAAAAAAAATGCGAATGTAACATTTATGGGCATGGATCCTGATAACCTACCAAATTGTCCAGATTGTGGGGATGTGATAATGTATTGTAAATGCATTGAAAAGCTCAATGATGAGAATTTTAAAATGTATATGAACGGAGAAAAATGTCCTCAGTGTTCTAAAAAAGACTCTATTGTCCCTATTGTTTACGGCTACCCAAGTCCAGAACTTTTAAATGAAGCTGATAAGGGCAAAGTTTCTTTGGGAGGATGTGTAATTAGATCAGAAAACCCTAATTATAATTGCAATGATTGTGGAAATCAGTGGTCAAGTGCTTACTACGATAGGTAATTTTTAAAATGGCTTTAACCTTATCTCAGCTTGAACAATATTTATCGAGTGCAGCATGGATTTTGAAGGGTCCAGTAGACGCATCTGATTTTAAGGTTTATATATTTCCGCTTTTATTTTTTAAACGTATCAGTGATGTATATGATGAAGAATTTACCCAAGCGCTTCAAGAATCATCTGGTGATAAGGAATATGCGAAGCTGGCAGAGTTTCACCGGTTTGTTATTCCAGATGGTTGTCATTGGAAAGATGTACGTGAAAAGACCGTAAATGTAGGACAATCTTTAGAAAATGCATTTAGATCTATAGAACAATCCAATCAAGATTTACTTTATGGAATTTTCGGAGATGCACAGTGGTCAAATAAAAACAAACTCCCTGATTCTTTGTTGAATGACTTAATTGAGCATTTCTCAAAATATAATTTATCAAATTCCAATGTTGATCCTGATCTACTTGGGCAGGCGTATGAGTATTTGATTAAGCATTTCGCAGATTTGACCAATAAAAAAGCAGGTGAGTTCTATACCCCAAGATCTGTTGTGCAGCTTATGGGATTAATTATGGACGTGAAAGAAGGTGAGTCCATCTATGACCCGGCCTGTGGAACGGGTGGCATGCTTTTAGAGTCAGTAAACCATCTAAAAAATGAGGGCAAAGATTACCGTACGCTTAAACTGTATGGTCAAGAAAAAAACCTAACATCATCCTCCATAGCAAGAATGAACATGTTTTTACATGGGTTTGAGGATTTTAAAATTGCTCGTGGGGATACCTTGCGAAAGCCTGCCTTTTTTGAAGGAGATGAGCTGCAAACATTTGACTGCGTAATAGCGAATCCTCCGTTTTCGCTTAAAGAATGGGGAGCTGATAATTGGGCTAATGACCGCTATGGAAGGAATCTCGCTGGTGTGCCCCCAAAAGGTAATGGTGACATGGCTTGGGTGCAGCATATGATTAAATCAATGAGGCCAGGAAGCGGAAGAATGACTGTTGTACTTCCTCAGGGAGTACTTTTTAGGAAAGGCGCAGAAGGTAAGATTAGAAAAACACTTATTGAATTAGATCTTTTAGAGGCAGTCATTGGAATAGGACAAAATATATTTTATGGTACTCAATTAGCTCCGAGTATTTTGGTTTTCAACAATAATAAAGTAGATGGGAATAAGAGTAAAGTAATATTTATTGATGCCTCTGAACAATTAAAAATCGGAAGAGCGCAAAATACACTTGAAAAAGAACATGTAGATCAAATTTTTGAATGGTATAGAAATAATCAAGATATAGAAAATTTTGTTAAAGTAATTAAGCTTAAAGAAATTGAGGAAAATGAATACAACCTTAATATTCCACTATATGTTGAAAAAATCATTGATGATAATCTCCCCACAGTAGAAGAAGCGTTGGCTGATTTAAAAGAGTCTTGGAAATCAGTTCAAGAAGCAGAAGAAATATTTAAACAAAAATTGAAAGAGTTTAAAATTTGAGATGAGAACGAACCTTGAAAACCAAAAAATAGTAGATTTTTTTGAATTTAACCTCGAACCATATGAACTTGATTTGGAGGGATGGGGCAGGGTGGATTTTTATGCTTATCACAATAATGTTTTGGTTTTAATCGAAGTTGAGAAAGGGCAAAAACATCCTAATACTAACGTTTTAAAATTGTGGCCATACATAGAAGAAAACCCTCATCAAAAGATATTTCTAATTCACGTTATAAGAAATGAAAATAAGGCACCAAAAAACAGATTAGCTTTGTGCGAATTTACTGGTAAAAAATTAGAAAATATTTTTCCAACTCAGTTTTCTTATATGATAATTAAAGGTAACCCTTGGGACTATCCAAATACTAATGAAGAAATTAAAAAAAGGCTGGAGTCCCTTATATGAACCAACGTGATCTTGAATCTTATCTTTGGGGAGCGGCAACATACCTTAGAGGTACTATTGACGCAGGCGATTATAAACAGTACATATTTCCGCTTTTATTTTTTAAAAGAATTTGTGATGTTTATGATGAAGAATATCAAAACGCCCTAAATGATAGTGATGGGGATACTGACTATGCGTTGTTTGCCGAAAACCATCGTTTTTTAATTCCAAATGAATGTCATTGGGATGATGTTAGAGAAGTGACAGTCAATGTCGGAAGTAAAATTCAAAAATCACTTAGAGAAATTGAAAAAGAAAATCCAGATTCATTGAACGGTATTTTTGGAGATGCCAATTGGACTAACAAAGATAGACTTTCAGATGAAATACTAACAAATTTAATTGAGCATTATTCTAAACATAATCTTAATACAAAAAATGTTCCCAGCGATCAATTAGGTGATGCATATGAGTATCTAATTAAGCAGTTTGCAAATGATAGCGGGCACACTGCCGCTGAATTTTATACAAATCGCACTGTTGTAAGGCTAATGACATTAATTATGGATCCTAAGCCAGGTGAGTCAGTTTATGATCCAACATGCGGATCTGGTGGCCTACTGTTAAACTGTGCACTTCAATTAAAAAAAGAAGGTAAAGAATACAGGTCTTTAAGATTATACGGTCAAGAAATAAATATTATCACATCATCAATATCACGTATGAATATGTTTATGCACGGTATTGAAGAATTTGATATTTTTAAAGGCGATACATTAGCTAATCCAGGTTTTAAGGAAAAAGATGAGCTGCAAAAATTTAATGTAGTACTTGCTAATCCGCCATATTCAATCAAAAGATGGGATCAAAAATCTTTTGAAACTGATCCTTATGGTAGGAATATATGGGGTACTCCACCTCAAGGCTGTGCTGATTATGCTTTTCAACAACATATTATTAAAAGTTTGGATTTAAACAATGGGCGATCAATTGTTTTATGGCCGTATGGAGTGCTGTTTAGGGATGCTGAAAAAGAAATGCGTACAAAAATGATTCAAAAAGATTTAGTGGAGGCCGTAATAGCTCTTGGAAAAAATCTTTTTTATAATTCTGGGATGGAATCATGCTTGCTTTTGTGTAGAATTGAAAAACAGTCTAAAACCAAAAATAAGATAATATTTATAGATGCAAGAAAAGAAGTCAGAAAAGAAAAACAGATGAGTTATTTAGACGAGACACATATACAAAAAATTTTAAATACTTATCTTGAGTTTAAAACTGTTGATGGGTTTTCATATATTGCAGACATAGATGAAGTTTTAGAAAACGAATTTAATCTTAATGTTCCTCTCTATGTATTACCAAAAAGTTTCTCTTATGGAGAAGATATAAATGCTGTGTTTGATGATTGGGTTAAATCTTCTGACTTATTATCAAATAATATGAATCATATTTTTAAAGAGTTTTAAATATGAATTTGAAATCTATAATCGAGGAAAATATTGATAAATCAACTTTCATTCGATATAAATTTTCAGATTTTGTTGAAAACATTACTGAAAAAGTAGTGCCAAGAGAATCAAAGTTAGACCATTACATTGGCTTAGAGCATTTAGATTCTGGATCTCTTAAAATTAATAGGTTTGGAGATCCAAAATCATTAAAAGGAGAAAAATTAAAGATTTATAAGGGTGATATTATTTTTGCCAAAAGAAATGCATATTTAAAGCGTGCTTCTATTGCTGATTTTGATGCAGTTGCTTCAGCTCACTCTATGGTTTTAAGAGCTAAAAGTGAAGTCATCTCTGCTAAGTTTCTCCCATTTTTTATGCAATCAGATTCTTTTTGGAATACAGCTATACGTATTTCAGTTGGGGGTTTATCGCCAACCATTAATTGGAAAACAATGGCCAATCAAGAATTTCTTCTACCACCAAAAAATCAGCAAGAAAAAATTGCTGAATTATTGTGGTCAGTAGATAATTTAAAATTGAGTTATTCAAAATTATATGAAAGAATGAATATGTACAATAATGTGATTATAAATGAATTATTGTGCTTAAATGATAACAATTTCAATAATGACTGGAAGGAAGATCGCATAGAAAATATATCCCCATTACAAAGGGGATTTGATTTGCCCAAAAATAAAATCAAGAAAGGTGAATACCCTGTTTGTTTTTCAAATGGCATTGGTAAGTATCATAATGAATTTAAAATTAAGGGGCCTGGTGTAGTTACTGGAAGATCTGGCACAATTGGAAA
>MDTD01143595.1_pt1 | contig 10615 bp, 8 predicted proteins | sample 811221 | NCBI WGS metagenome assembly MDTD01 (sample SAMN05326646, study PRJNA326480) | marine metagenome | isolation source: seawater | place: Pacific Ocean: South West | collected 2011
AACTGTACCTGCCGCGAGCCCTGCAGCCGTTTGTGTTACTGGTTGTGCGGCTAGTTGAGACGCAACCTTCTGTGTCGTTGTACCACCTTTTGCAACCTTGGCAGCTGTCGCAGCTGGTAACATAAATGCAAGGGCGTCTGTCATACCTCGACCACCTTCATAAGCGATCTGGTCGCCCTTAGTCGTGCTCTCTGGGCCAAGATCTACACCAGCCATTTCCAACGCTGCCTGAAATGGATTTGATAACATAGCGCCAATCTTGCGATATGCTTCCCTAGGATTGATACGGATGCCAGTCTTCGGCAGACCTAGTGCATCGAGACCACGCTCAGCCAACTTAGGCAATGCCTCAGCATAATCAAACGCATTATCTGTCATGCCCCGGGCAACCATTTCAGCCTTGCGCACGACTTGCCCTACCGGGTTAGCGGTGTCGCCTTTAACAACTGTAGTATAGTTTGTGCCATCCCACGCCCGGACCTCGCCAGTTTGCGGATTGACTATAACAGGCGTATCGACCCAAGCATTGTCCTGTAGCCGTTTTGCTTTTTGTGTATCAGGATTAAATATTAATCTGTCGGTCATTCCTCTTCCCCTACGCGAACAAAACCTTCTGGCATGGGCGGCTGTTCATTATTTATTACGGTTGACCGTTCTCCGCCTCTACCAGTTTGCGTTCTATATTTTCTCATTAATCGCGCAAGAGTACGCAACGCAGCCTGCCTTGTTTCTACTGGTACATTTGCGTTGCCAATATTTGCAGCGGCCTTCTCGTAAAGTATTACATCACGGTCAGACTGCTGCCCTTCCATTCTCTTTCCTTCCAGCATGATAATTGTTTGCAGCAACTTCAAACGACTTGTCGCCTTTGCACCGAGGGTAGAAAAACCAATTATTTCTGCGAGATTATCTAACGTGTTACCCATAACGCTACCAGTAGCATCACCAGAATTAAGAATGTTAGATGCCTCCATTATTGCGACCATAGCTTTGTCATTTTTCTGGTCTGCGTCTAGGTTTTTCATTTCCATTTCGATCAAACCTCTGGCTCTTCCAGTCGCCTCAGCCAAATCAATTTTTTGACCTAAGACGCCTGCAGACAATGGTACATCTCGACCCGCTACCTTTTGAGCATCTCCAAGAATTATTGGCGACCCGGTTTTTGTGAAGCCAACCTTTTTATTCACCCCATCAATATTGACGGTTTCAACCTTATCTATCTCAACATTTGCTTGCTGTAGCGCTTCGGCAACTTTGCCACCCTTAAAGAATTTTAAAGCAGCTGGGTTTTGCGCTATCGACATAGCAATCTTTGGATCGATTTCATTACCTGACACCATTGCCCCTAGATTTTTGTCAACTTTTGTTAGAAAAGCAGCCGTTGCATTTTTAGGCAGATTCTTTTGCTGCATCTCCATTCTTTTTAAAGCTAGCTGGTTTTGCCGGGTTGCCGCTTGGTTCTCTGCCTGCATTGCAAATTGTGCCGCCTGCAACGCAGATGCACCTGTCTTGGTTCCAGCGTTCCGCACAGCAAAATCCATCAGAGCCCGAGCCTTTGGCGTTGTTGGCATAGCAGTCGCACCGCCCATGCCATCAGTCACCATTGTTGGCTCATACATTTTTGCAAATGCATCCCTAGCCGCGCTCTCTTTTTTCATCTGACCAATATCGCCAAGTGCTTTACCTAGTGCGCTGAGCCCTTGACCTAGTGAATTGTCAGGACGTTGTACAATCGGTGACGGTGCGCCAAGCCTAGCAGCCTGACCTCTTGGTGCAGCCTGAGCCAGCTCGCGCATCTTCCGGGCTCGCAACGATTCTTGTTGTTGCAGCTGGGCGTTTGCTACGAGGTTTTGGAGTAGTGATTGTGGTACAGCCATTAGTTGATCGCCTTATGCATTATCCAACGAATTACAAATTTTACTTTTGTTTTGTTGTTCATTAAAACCTTAATCCCATTCCACCTAAGCCAGTAGCCAAACTGCCGAGACCGCTTAACAACCCACCTATACCACCACGGTTACCAGTGATTGGCGTTCTGGATACTGATCCCATAGGCGTCAAACCAACGGCTTGCGTTCTGAGGTTCAATGCCTGCAATGGATAGTTGAGCTCGTCTAAGAAACGCCTCTCTCTGTCAGCAAACGATGCTTGCTGCAGTCCTTGGATTTGTTGCCCGATACCCGATAGTGCGCCGGCTGCTTCTAGACCCATGCGCTGATTAGCACCTGCTTGGTTAGTCAATTGCGATGCACCCTGCATCAGCTGCCCTGTACCAGACTGACCTAGGCGTGCTGCATCTTGAAAGTTTTGCATCCTCAGCTGCCCGGTTGCATTAGCCAATTGGTCTAAATAGTTACGATTGTTTTCAGCCTCAACGAGCGCAGCTCTACTACCGCCAAACGGTGACTGCAATCGGGCTGTAGCGTTCATCGCATCACGCTCTCGCCTAAGATCAGTTGTCAAATTATCGATGACATCTTCGGTGAATGCATTCTGATACTTACCCATCATTGTTGCTGGATTTGTAATAGAGTTTATGGCGGCAGCTGTCGCAGCGTTACCTGCTTGCTGTTGTGGCATTCGTTGCGCATCCATACCGCGCACCTGATTAAATGCAGCAATCTGATCCGGGGTGAATCCAGCCAAGGTTGGACCTTCGAACCTATGATAAGGTCGGTTGGCTAATACGGATGCTAGGCCGAGGTTACTATCGACAAAGTCCTGATATCTGGTTGGGATATCACTTGTACTTACCGCTGTCTTTGGACCGCCTTTACCCATGATTAATTTTCCTCTCAAGGTATGCATATGGTTGCGTGTAATTTTTCAAAACTCTTGCCCAGCCGTGACGACCGGCAATGACAACTGACAAACATTTTTGCTCTGCTGCCCATGCCTCAATATCTGGCAGCATCTCAAGCAACTCATTTAGCTCGCCGCCTGCCAGCCAAACTCTAACTTTTTTACCTGCCGGGTAGTCTTCCATCTGCGTGACGATTGCGCTTCTGTTACCACACCACAACTGAGCCCGGTCTTTGGCGAGCTCTCTTTCAACGTCTGTTATGCTGTGGGTGTCCTGATATTTTATAGCCGCCTCTATTAAAGGCTTGGCATTCTCCCAGGCTCTTGTCATCGCAGCCTGTTTGTTTTTTCAAGATCGAGTTCGATACGACCAAGCCTGCCATCCGTAGGATTGCTTTGCCAATCGTACCTTAGTGCAATCTGCCGGGCTGTTATGCGGCAGTCTTTCTTGAGTGTCGATGTTGAAATGTTACCAAGATCGGTTGTCGTTATGTTTGAGCTCTGAGGATAGTCTTTCGATAATATTTTAACATTCACACCGCCAGATAAATGGGCAAAGTCTGGGATGTACCGTTTTACAAAAGTCTGGGTCGTACCCTCAGCCGTATCAATCCAACCTGACTCTAAAAAAACACTTGGTATAGCTGAGCCGTTTGCGGTGTTACCTTTTTCCATCAATTTCATCGTGCCGTCACTAAATGCAGCAATTGGAAATTCTTCCAAGCCTCGGTCCACAAATGCTGTAATGTCAAAAGTACCAACTGTCCAAGTAAGCAGCGCATAGTTGAGACATATATAACGTGTGTTTTCAGTTACCCCGGCATCGCTAGTTGTCGGATAGAACCAGTAAATTTCGTTCTGGCTGTCCAACGTGCCCGCGTGGATTAGCGCCTCTTGTCCATCAGCTAAATTGTCGAACAGAAAATCTTTTACCGGGCAACTAATCGTTGTTGGCGTACCACCAGCCCAAAGCATAAATTCTTTCGACGTTGATAGCCAATAAACTGATCCGCTATCACCAGCTCGAGCCCATGCGTTTTGTCCGACAAGACCACACCCCGATCCAATTAATGTTGGTCTGAATATTGTCGATAAGTTCGGCACAAATTGAATGGAAAACAATTCGTTTAAGGTCCAGACTAAATTGAGCCCCGGCATCGCGCAGCCCGCTACAATGCGGGATGTACCGCCAAGAATAAAATCACCTGCAGTGTTTGTAGAAGAGGGCGTCCAGTCGCCAGTCGTCAGACCTTTTTCCTGATCTGCAAATGCAACTGTTAGCGGAGAAAATGTTCCGCTGGGCTGATCGCTTGTACCGAGCGCGACTAGAAACCTTTCTGGCGTTACCATGTGGGTAAGATTTTTGACTGGTGCATCTGTAACCGTCGCGCTGATTGATACAGCTCTGATAGAAGGGTTGTTGTCCCATCGATACAGTGGGCTATTGATGTAGTTGGCAATTAATATTTCGCCAAGGTTACTTAGCGTCCATGTTCTAGCAGTCGTCGCAACGCTTGAGCTTGGGGCTGAATAGTAGCCTTGCGAATAACCGCCGGTCGAATAACCAGATGCTGACAAAGATGTTTCGTTGCCAACTGGGATCAAAAACTCTTCTCTTAATGAACCACCAGCACCCGACACTGATGCGTTTGCATTGTTCTTAGCCACAACCGTATACGTGTTTGCATCAACTACTGTCACCTCGTATTGACGGTGACCAACCCATGTAACTGCACCACCGCCTGTCGCGTCATTTGTTGCAGCCGTATCGACCGCGACGATGAATAGATCTGCATCGATGACATATACAGTCAGCGTTTTATTAATCTCAGATGCTGGGATGCCAGCGAACCCGGTAGCACCTGAAATCGAAACAGCATCTCCAGTTGATAATCCATGTGCTGCGTTTTCAATGACTAGTGTCTTCGCTTGTGCGATCGCTGTAATCTTGTCGGTAAATGAGCCACTTGAGCCTAGGTTGATATCGCCAACGAGCGCTGCTTGGTCTAACAGAACATAGTCGCCACTGGTGGCTCCGTGAGTTGCAGAGGTTATCGAGACAGTCGCGGAACCATTTGTAGTTGTTATCGCGTTGCTCAACGTCTGGTTGCTTCTTATCGGAGTAATCGGCCAAAGTAGGGCTCCTGTGTAACAATATAAATCTGAACTTGTGCCGACCGCTACCTGACGCACATTTTCATTAGTTTCATAAACGTGAATGGTTCGCGCCTTACCGCGCACATATCCAGATGTCGGTGCATCGAACAGATCTTCATATCCACCAATGACCTCAGGCATCGTTCGATCTCCGACCCTGCGAAATCGTATCTTGTCGCCATCGACCCAGCGTGACTCTGACTGCAACCGGCTGTTATCTTTAATAATCCCAGGCTTAATTGGTAATTCGATTATTGGCATTACATTGTCCAGAGTTGTCGGTGTCCAGTATTGCCGCCAGACGTTGCACCGCCTGTGCTGCCGCCCCATGAGCCGCCTGCATTAAAACCGCCAAAGTTGTAGGCTGGAAATGATCCGAACCCACCAGCCATAGGTGTTTGACCCGGTCCATAAAAACCAGTGTAATTTTGACCCATGTTGTTAGGCTGTGCATTTTGAGCGCCTGACAATAAACCGCCAAAAAAGTCACCATAGTTTGACAACAACCCACCAAAATTATTCAGAGCTGTTTCGTAGCTCTGGTTAATTGCCTGCATATTCGGCATGCCGGTGCCAGTAATGTTTTGATTAGCGTTGCCTTGAAAACCAGAGCCAATGGGTTGTGTAGGTTGCGGAAAATAGGGACCGTCTCCCGGAGCTACAGGCATTGACCCTGAACCCGGCCCCGGTGTAAACGGCATACCATCTGTCGGACTTGGCGCGAAAGATCCGGGGTCCGGCGGCGTATAACCAAAACCACTGCGACCCTCTGGTCTTCCATATGCGTTAAAATGTTCAAGCGCTATTTCTTCCATTCGATTTTGGAAATCTGGTCCGGGCGCAATCCCTTCAGCACTTACCCTATTATACGCATCTTGCATTACATCAGCGTTTTGACTGAGATACTGTTGTCCTAGGGTAAGGTCGCTAAAATTAACCATTAACTACTCCTCTGTCATTTTCGCTTCCAAAAACAAGATCCGTCCACCCAATAACAACCGTCAAAGCGCCGTCAACGTATTGATATTTATGCGGCTGAAAATCTTCTGGCTCATCAAGCCCTTCAACGATAGTCGTGTTTTCGGTTGTTGCGTCCAAATCGATAAATTCTGTAACGCCGCTTTCTGACACCGTTAATTGTTCGCCTGTCAACTCTAGCGTTTTTGCATCAGGCCAGAAGCGACCAACCGTATTATCACTTTTTCTAATTTGTGCTTTCATCAATTCCTCACGCAATTAATAGCTTTGTTGCTGATAATGCCTTACCAGCTGGTACATTAAAATCTGGATCTGCCGTTGAGTTGAGCGTTCCATCCCCTCGCACAAAATAATCAGTGCCAATCACTAAATCACTTGTAAGGCTATATTGATAAACGCTAGTAGTCCCTGCTTCTGTTACATACAGTTGCGTTCCATCAGGTTTTACTGCGACTCCATATCCTTGTGAACCTTGAGCCGTTGTACTGTAATTAATGTTTGCATTAGATATTGTAGCTAAATCAAACGGAGTAGACAGTGTAAATTTGTAAATTCCATCACCGTAATTATACACATATAGCGTGGCCCCATCAGACGTAAAATTTAAAGCACTAGAGTTAGCGAGGCCAGTAGCAAACGTCTTGTTGGCGTAAGAGGCAGTAGAAACATCAAAACCTGTAGAAAGCGTATATTGAAAAATACTGCCCCCACTACCGATAGCAAACATACTTGTTCCATCAGTATTAAAATCTATACCCCACGGAACTGAACTAGGCATCTGCGTGGCGAAACTGAAACTTTTATTAGCGTAAGACGCTGTACTTATGTCATAAGCTGAACTCAAATCGTATTGATACACTGACTTAGATTGACCACACACATACATTGATGTGCCATCGGCATTAAGCGATAACCCTTGCGGCGTTGCTTCTTGTGTTTGCACACTGACATTTTTGTTTTCATATGAAGCCGTTGAAATATCGTAAGCTGTACTCATTGCATATTGATAAACAATATCATTTGTACCACCTAGAATATAAAACTTTGTTCCGTCTGGTTTGAACCTTATCTCTTCGGGTGTAGTGATACTTTGCGCGGAAAGACTAAAACTACTTTGATAAAGAAACGCTAGTGGCACTTGCACGTTGTCTGCAACATTCCCAGTCGTCTGTACCGTTGCCGCGTTTCCATCTGTAACTGCCCCTGAACTGAACCCAATAAAATTTGATGCAGTTAAATTTGTTGAGTCAAACCGCACAATAGTTGCAGTGCCTTTGTATGGATATACAGCCTGATCGTGAAATGTAGCCACAGCGACATTTTGTGAAGTGTCATAGACAGAGCTATGATAATAACTCGCAGTAGTATCAAATTGTTGTGGCCCTCGAATCGTGATAGCGCTGTTTGAGTCAACTTTGAGAGCAGTAACTAGAGCGCCGTCGGATGCGTTACCAGCAAAAGTTATAATTAGCTCTTGATTGTCTTCGTCGTAGCCATATCGCACTCCCGCAAAATTATTAATTGTACCAACTAATCCAGTGCCTTCTGAAATCACGTTGCTTCCCGGCGATGTCCAAGTAGCCCATTCGCCGCCGTTATAACTACCGACTGATACGTAACCTTTGCTATTACTACCACGCTGGTACACAAGCACCATTTTCTGCGCGGCTGGGTAATACTCCAAACCGTAATTTGTAATTGCATGGGCAAAGGCTTGTGTTGCTCCCGAAGTTGTTAAAGTTGGAGAAGCGCCAGTGCCACTTACAGTAAAAGTGTATGCTTGCGGATACCCGCTAGAATTACTGCAAATATGGCAATGTTTATAATTCACGGGGTCGTAGGCCTGTTGATTATTATACGATATATTGTTTTGAAATGTAATTAAAGCGCCTTGAGTATAACTTCCTCCACTATAGTTGAATGCTCTGGCTCGTCCCAAACTGCCCGCCGAAACGTCCTTGTGACTGACTACAATCTGGTCATAATAAACATCGTAAGTAATCCGTGCATGCGCGGAAATTTGTGTGCTGTTCATAGCCGTTATTGCCGTTGCTGCGGTAAAAGTTGTTCCGCTTAAAGAATACGCACGTAAACTAGTGTATTGATTACTTGTTGAAAGAAAGCAAATATGAACAAGTTGTGAACCGCTATCGTAACAAATATCTACACCCCAAACGCTGCTATCGAACTCGACGGCTGTGCCAAAAGTAATAGTGTTATTAGAGGCGTTGACAGTTCCAGCTACGACCTTTCCTTTACCGCCGTCAGTGCTATCCCGATACGCTATAACAACTTTGTTTTCTGCGGCATGAAAGCAGTTAGAAGTGTACGCAACATCGTTATTTGTATACGCGGTTTTCCCCGCCGCGCCACCAGTCACACCAGCAACCGCTGAAACTGTACCATCGGCGTTAAGCACTACAGGATCGCCATTTGCTAACGTTCCTGATGCCGTCAGTTGCACCTGATTACCCGCTGGTGGTGTCGGGGCTGGGGCTTGACTAACCCATGCTCCTGAACTGGCCGTCAATAGGTTGCCATCGCTAGTTGGATTGATTAACGCCAAATTGTTAGAAGCAACATCTCTCGCTCTACTCATTCGCTTGGCCTTTCTGGAAATTCAACATTTGGCCAGCCTACTTGCGCTGGCAAATCGCGTAATGCTTGTCTATATGTTCTCATCGCATCGCTCATTGTTACGTCACTGCTTGCTGTCCAATCGGTTTCAGCAAGTTTTGCATTTCGTTCAACCCTAGCATCAGCCGCCAATCTGTCATTTTCACCAGCCGCCCATTCTGCCTCAAGTGCGTCTTGTGCCGCTTCCTCTTCCGCAGTGAACGGAACTTCGCCATCAGGCGTTGCGTGTGTTCTTGCCATATCTTAAATCCTTATGATTTCGCAAATCCGTATAGTCTAAACGTGCCTGTCATCGTTCCATTGCTTGCTTGAAACCTTATTCCTGTTTGTTCTGTCGTTGAAGTATTTTGTAAAACAGCATGGATTATGTTTACAGGGATGTTTCCCCATCCAGAGTAACCGCTCCCCCAGATATATGCGTGTTTTGCATTTGTCGATCTTGGGTTAAGAATATCAACTACAAAATTTGCCCTTTGTGCGGCAGATCCAGTATTGTTTTGATATCGCGTAAAAACACCCCCACCGCCATAAAAGTACGTTGAGGTGTTAGCACCATTCAGCCGTACATAGTAATTATAACTACTGTAACTTCCTGTGCTTCCGCTAAATTCAACACTTGCTTCATAATCAATGTCGCTAGTATTACCGCCCACATTATTAGCGACGATCCTGTAGTTGTCGTAGGTTGACGTAAACACGTTTGAGAAATCGACAGTTGTACTGCTAGTGGATACTACCTCGCTCAAAAAAGTCCATGCACCACCTGATGCTGGTATATCACTCCAACTCGTAACACCGCTTCCGTCTGTCTTCAGAAATTGATCCGTGTTACCAGTATTTGGTGGCATGGTTATTACATGGTTGCCACTGAATGCACTATGGGCTGGCGCTTTAAGTCCTACATAGTGAGCGTTTCCTGATTCGCAGTATAATCTTAACTCTGACTGCGTTCCATTATTCTTAACAGGCAATACACCATCCGATATGGCAAAACTGCCCATCTGCAAGTCACCGCCAAGTGCTGGCGAGGTGTCTTGTGATACTTCCGTGATTATATTCGCGCCAGATATTTGCGGAGTGCCACTAAAGTTAGGCGATGCTAAATCAGCTTTCGCGGCAAGTAGCGTATTCGTTTCACTTTGACTATAGGTGTTGGCCGCGTTGAACGTGCCGAACGTATGTATTGTAACTTCGTCATTTAAACCCGCGCCGCTTGCTAGGGTTACTGACGTTCCATTCGTAGCCGTATAGTCAGTGGTCTTGAGAAGTACGCCATTTAAGTAAACGCTGATTGCCGCGCCGCCAGCCGTTTGATCGTAACTGATGCTCCCTGTAGCTGGGAATAACGTTTGCCCAGCCGTTGCGACATACTGATAGATCTGACGCAACCCTGACACGGCAGAACCAGCGTCTTCCCATGCGCCTAATGTTCCGTTATATGCGCGAAGTTTTTGGGCGCTGGTTACATAGGCCAAATCACCAGAACTGAGCGGGTTACCCCCACCGTCAGTTGTGGGGTTGTTTGTGCTAATTTGATAAGTGTTACCAAATGCGTTTACGTCTGTAAGGTTATTAGCAACGGTATTAACAGACGTTATTGAGCCACCAACATTATTTACATTGCTTATATTTGTCGAAACAGTATTTACATTACTGCTATTACTATCAACGGCTGTCACTGCACTTGATATACTGTTTACACCTGTAACATCTGACGCTATTGCGTTTACCCCTGATACGTCACTAGCAATAGCATTTACGCTAGTAACATCACTAGCTATACCAGCAACGGTGGTTACGTTTGCGGATATGCCAGCAACCGTAGTTACATTTGATGACACCGCATTCACACCAGTAACGTCACTGGCAATAGCATTTACACCAGTTACATCGCTGGCTATACCAGCAACGGTGGTCACATTGGCATTGATACCGGCAACGGTATTTATATTAGTGGCATTACTAGCTACAGAATTTATGTTTGTGGCGTTTCCAGATACATTTCCAATGCTTGTTTTGAGCGGGTCTGTATTAACAGCGG
>MDTD01200613.1_pt1 | contig 10615 bp, 11 predicted proteins | sample 811221 | NCBI WGS metagenome assembly MDTD01 (sample SAMN05326646, study PRJNA326480) | marine metagenome | isolation source: seawater | place: Pacific Ocean: South West | collected 2011
ATACCCACCTTTCCCAGGTACTGCATACCTATGCTCCAACGTCGGAGAACAACACCTCAGCCTACATAGCCAACGTCAAAGGTATGGTCCAGGGTTGGGAGAACAGCACCACCAATGTCGCCTGACAGGTGCTGAATTCCTGGCGCCAGACTCCGACTACATGGTGTTTTTGGCCACTGAAGTTATACCGAAGAAAAACAGAATCAGGGCTAAAACTTTTCCCCAGAGGGAAAGATAACGGGAAATGTTGTCTCCAGGCACTCTTGCCGGTTTAGGTTTACGAACCAGAGACCGGGCATTTTGCCAGCTCGGCTCCAGCACACATTGCCGGGGAACAAGAGGACGATAATAGACAACGAAAGCCCCACCGCGCTGAGCCCTGGTTACATAGCCGATCTCAACCGGACGAGGTTGGTATCCGGTCACGGGAACCGGACCATTCATAGTCGGTACCTGAAAAGATATGGGCTCGCCGGGTTGCCAGGAAGGATTTCGGTCCAGTTGTGAAGGGGCCCGTTCCAGTCCGGAATTCAACAATTCCTGGGCAGCTTTCACTTTTCCTTTGTAGATAAAGTCCCAGTACCAATCGGCCACCGACTCCGAATTAAACGAGGCGGTGAGACAGACAAGGGACAAAAGAATTAAAAGCATATGGAAAACCTGTTTTTGCCAATCGGCTAAGAGGTAATCATCCTCCCCAAGACAGAGTAACTATAAAGAATCCGAAGATTAAATTCAAAAGGAGTCTTATATCTATAAAGCGGCAATAGCCTATTTGAAAGGCAGGAAGCTCTATGCTCAAAGACTCTGCCGGCCAAGCTTATCGGCTTCCACAATGGCGGCGGCGACCATCTCGGCATTCACAGGGAAGGGTTCGTTATGAGCTGTTTCACCAGGCGCCACGGTTCTTTTGGCGATTCTTTCGATTATCTCATCAGAGCTGTTTACTATTCCCACCTGTTCAAGACAGACAGGCAAGCCGACACTATTGCAAAAGGCCAGGACTTGTTTCAGCTCCTCATCCGCCCTTTTCTCCAGGACAATCTGCACCAGAGTTCCAAAAGAAACTTTCTCTCCATGATAAAAATCATGGGTTTCCGGAATCGTGGTCAACCCATTGTGCACCGAGTGCGCCACCGCAAGCCCGCCCGATTCAAAGCCGAGACCGGAAAGCAATGTGTTGGCTTCAATTACCCTCTCAAGAGCGTCATCCACCTCTTCACGCTCCAGGGATTTGATAGAAGCTGCTCCGTTTTCAAGCAAAGTTTCATAGCAGAGCTTAGCCAGACTGGTGGCGCTCACAGTAGGATAGCCACCCACCTGATTCTTTTTGCAAGCCTCTCTCACCGCCCTGGCTTCAAACCAGGTGGCAAGAGCATCGCCCATGCCGGCCACCAGAAGTCTGGCCGGTGCCTTAGCCACCATGGAAGAATCAACCAATACAAGGTCAGGATTTCTCTTGAAGAACAAATAGGAATCGAAAACTCCGTCATTAGAGTAAAGCACCGACAGCTTGCTGCAGGGCGCGTCGCTGGAAGCAACCGTGGGACAAACAACCACCGGAAGGTCTTCATCGCTGGCTGCTGCCCGGGCTGTATCTATAACTTTGCCTCCTCCGGCAGCCACAATCACACTGGCTCCGGATGCAAAAACCGCCGCTTTGACCTTGTCTATCTCGTGGCGACTACATTCCCCGCCAAAATCCAACACATCATAAGAAAGCCCCGTTGCCTTAAAACTACGCTTCCAGGTCTTGTCGAGATGCTTTCTGGCAGAGCGCCCGGCCAAAATCAAAGCCCCCTTCCCAAGCTGCATTCGCGCTATCTCAAGAGCCAGATGTTCTGAAGCACCTTTGCCCTGGATGTATTTTGATGGCGCACAGAACTCTTTAAGCATGGTGCCCCGGTCTCAATTCAGGATCTCGTTTATATTCTCGGTCGGTCTTCCCAGAACGGCTTTACCGCCTTTTTCGACGATCGGCCTTTGAATCAAATCAGGATGCTCGATCATTAAGTCGATAAGCTCTTTATCGCTGAAATCGCCTTTGGCTATGCCAAGCTCTCTGTATACTTTTTCGGTGGTTCTCATTATGTCCCGGGGACCCAGGGACATCTTCTTGAGCAAGTCCTTTAATTTTGAGGCGCTGATTGGAGTTTCATAGTAGTTAATCCGCTCATAATCGACCCCAGTCTCTTTGAGTAACTTATTTGCCTGACGACACTTAGTGCAGGTTGGCTTTTCATAAAGAACAAACTTGGCGCCCATCAACTCTCTCCTTTTAAATAGCTTGACAGCTTCCGCTAGCCGGAGCAGCTCCAAATAATACCACTTAATAAAAACCGCAAAGAAAAACCGACCCAGATCGCCAAACCAAATCATTGAATAGAAAATGAAAGTTTGTCATACTCAAACTCGCGTTGAGATCAAGAAAGAACAGGATAGGCAGGAACGTGCCGAAGCAAAACAAACTCCCGAACACTATAGCACTACTTTTGGTGGCATTCTCTTTTTCATTCCCACCAGCTTTCTCTATCAATGATCAAGCAAGGGTCATGTGCCAGGAAGCGGAGCAATTGATCAACGCAAGAAATTTCAAACAAGCAATAAGGGTTTTGCGCAAAGCCGAACAAGCCGATCCTGAAGCTGGAGAAGTGCATGGCTACCTGGGCATGGCCTATCAAAACAGCCTCGATACCCAGAAAGCTATAATCGAATACAAAAAGGCTCTGGAACTCAATCCATCCATGTCTTTCATAAAGATCAATCTAGGCACCTGCTATATGAACGCCGGTCGATTGGATCTCGCCGTTCCCTACCTGGAACAATACCTCCAGGAGAATCCCAACGCTCCGGAAAGAGCCCAGGTGGAAGGTTACCTCAGGCAAGCCGGCACCCGCCGCAGCCAGAACAACATGCGCTCATCCATGGAAAGAGGGCAAGCCCAGCTAAACAGTGGACGGACCCGAGAAGCTATCAACACAATTTCCCAAGTAATCAGAAATAACCCCGAGTGGGCACCGGGACACTTCTACATGGGCTACGCCCTGGCAAAATCCGGTGACCATAGCCAGGCTATAAACGAATTTAGAAGAGCCCTATCACTCGATCCCTCCCAAAAGGAGAGCATCATCAACATCGCCTCCAACTACCAGAGCATGGGAGAGGCCAACTCCGCCATCCAGTGGTATCAAAGATACTTGAGAGAAAACCCCGGATCACCCAAAGCTAGAGATATAGCAGGCCGAATAAAGGGATTGGAACAGCAAGCCCGACAAAATCCAGGACAAGGCAGAAGATCCCCCGGACAGATGGGAGGAGCCTATCAAGGCGGTTCCGGATGGCAAAGGGCTCAAGGAAATGCCCCAGACTATCTGGCCAGCGCCGCTAGCGGTGGCAAATTCTTCCGCTGGGCACCAGATGCCATACCGATCAAGGTATTTATTGCAAACGGACAATCCGTTCCAGGCTACCAGCCCTTCTATCAAAAGACGTTGATGGACGCCTTCTCCACCTGGGCAACTGCCACAGGCAACAAGCTCCTCTTCTCCCTGGCACCGGATATAAGATCAGCAAATATAATATGCCAGTGGACAGATAACCCCAATCAGGTTATGGACAGAGGAAGACTTGTGGAAGGCGGTCTGACAAGACTCTCCGGTCAGCCCCTTTCAGACGGGCATAGTGTTGCCATTGCTCGGGCCACGATGACAATTTTAACCACGCCTGGAGAACCTGGACAACCGATGAGCCAGGACCAGTTCACCAAAGTCTGCCTGCACGAAGTAGGTCACGCCATCGGCATCAACGGACACTCGAACAACAACCAAGACATCATGTTCTTCTCCGAATCGCCATCCATCTGGCCGGCTTTGACCAACAGGGACAAAGCCACAGCCATGAAGCTGTACGAAACCTATCCGGTGCGTCCTTGAATCGATGAAAAACTGCCACGGTTCTGCCACTAAAAAGAGCTAAGATAGAAAGTAGAATGAGAATAAACAGGAATTGGCAATGCCATTGGAAGCTTTCTACTTTGCCGCAGGGACCCTGGCAGTCCTGACTTTTCTGGTCTTCCTCACCTTCAACATCTGGAAGACCTACCGTCAATTGGATTGGCGACAGGCAGCCCTATTTAGCGCGGCACTGTTCTTTGCCGCCGGAGTCGTCTCTCAATTCCAGCAAGGGAACGCTTATATCGGCAAGTCTGTTTCATGCAGTTGCATGTTCAATTCTATAAATTCAGTCGAAGGAACTCCCTGTCCTCTATTGACTGAAAAACCCAAACCAAAATTAAGAAGGTAAGATTTTTTATCTAACTCGGGTAAGATACAGTATTATGTTTGACCCGTATGAACAGTTAGACCTGAATGATGAGGCTTGCGCGCCACCGCACTTGAACCTGCGGATCGCAGACAAATACCTCATCCAGAAGCTTGTGGGCTCCGGCAGTTCCAGTCGCGTCTATTCGGCAAAAGTCTATCCAGGCACAGAACTTGTGGCGGTTAAAATTCTCCGGGAAGGAAATAGCACCAGAATTGGTGAGAGAAAGCTAGCCCTGGAAGGCAGCACCCTCATAGAAATAAGTGAGCATAAGAACTTTGTCTCCGTCTATGACTTCGGCAAAACAGAGAAGAACGAACCTTATCTTGTGCTGGAGCTGTTATCAGGGCAGACTCTAAAACAAGTCCTTAAGGACTACGGAAAGTTCCCCCTGGACAAAGCTCTCGACATAGGAATGGAGATCCTGGACGCCCTGGCTCATCTGCACAAATACGGCATCGTGCACTCAAGCTTCAAACCTGCCGATATCATGCTGGTGGACTTTCAGAACAAGCCTGTCCCCGAGGTCATACTCCTCGATCTGGATTCGGTCTTTCATCCCCAGGAGCCGAATCTATACAATGCCGAGTTACCGAGCGAAGGCACCACATACAATTACTTGAGTCCGGAAGAAGCTCAATCAAAGACCATCGATAAACGAGCTGACATCTACGTTTTCGCCTTGATACTCTACGAGATGATTACAGGCAGAATCCCCTTCGAAGGCAATAATCAACTTCAGATTCTAGAAGCCAAATTAGCATCGAAAGTGGTACCGTTTTCAAAAGCTATGGCAGAGCTTCCACGACAGTCCGAGGTGGAAAGCATCCTCGCAAGCTGCTTGAATTGCGATCCAAACAAACGCCCACAGTCTGTGGAAGAATTGAGAGACAGACTGACTGCGCTTCGCAAGCGCACTCCCACCACAAAAGAGTTTGAGGTAGACATAAAAAATTGGGACAAACTGCCTCGCTCGGCTTACGCAGAGGCAGACAAAACGAAAGATGATTGGATGACAAAACTCAAAAAGTTTATGGGCTCTTGAGAGAATCAACCTTTCATCTATGGCAGAATTTTACTCCGAACACAAAAAGCTGATAAATTTCATCATTGCCCTGGCGCTGCTTGCGGTATTTGCCCTCTGTTTCGGCTGCTACGCCGTGTTTGAGCTATATCTTAATCCCAAGTTCTTTAATAACGAGCCGACGCCAATGAAAGCAAACACAGTCATGCAAAATGTCGTGGTGGCCAAAAGAGAGCTACAAAGCGGTAGGGGAATTCTCGAAAATGAGATAGAGCTAAAATTGATGCCGGAGAGCACCGCACCATCATTAGCACTAACAAAAGCATCCGAAGCGATTCATCATCTGCCCATAAGAACCATATCGAAAGGGGAGATCATACGAAATCATCTACTAAGTGAAGCGACCACGAAAAAAGATTACTTAAAAATCGGCAAAAGATATTTTGAACGCAGGAAATATACCAGAGCGATCAAACAATTCGACAAAGCTCTTGAAATTGACCCCGGATATGTAAAAGCCTATGAATGGAAAGGGCACGCCCTGTACAAATCAGGGGAAAGCAAAAAATCAAAAGAGTGCTTCCAAAAAGCAATAGAACTTGATCCGGAGGCTTCTTACTCCCATGGCTACCTGGCCTTTCTCCTTCTGAACGAAAAGAAATACGATGACGTCGTCAATCATGGAAAGATTGCCACCAAATTGGATCCCGAAGATTCACAGTCATTTGCCTACCTTGGCATCGCTTTGTTTCGCCAGGAGAAACCAAAAGAAGCCCTGGTACCTTTGACGGCAGCCATAAAGCTTGATCCCTCCTACGCTTATGCCCAGTACTACAGAGGCAGAGCATTCCTTGCCCTGAACCAACTTGATAAAAGTCTTGTGGATCTGGATGCGGCCGTTGAAAATGACAAAGGCTACAGAGAACGAGTCCTGAAGCTGAAAGGCGATGTTTATCTCAAAAAAGGAGACTACGAAAAAGCACTCGGTCTCTACAATGCCTGCCTGGGTCTAGCAAAAGCGAAAAAGTCCAGACACTCGGACCTATCATTAGAGCAAGCGGCGGAATGTTACTTTGGAAAAGCCACCTGCGAATACAACCTCGAAAACTATGACAATGCTCGCAAGTTCATAGAGGTGGCAATCAAACACAAAGAGAAGCCTCCCAAAACTTACTATGACCTTCAGTCGAAGATAAAAGCGAAAAAGAACAGAAGATGATCCGGCGGCATCAGACTCAGGTTCAATTCAAATCCTCTTCAAAAGCCGCGTCAGAGTCTGCCCCATCCCCCGTTAAAAATTCCAGCAGTAATTTATTTAACAAATCGCTCTCGTCAAGCATCGGCCAGTGACCGGCATTTTCCAGCAACTCAAGACGTCCCCGGGGACAAAAGCCCAGCGACTCGGCAGCCATCTCGTGAATCAAATAGGGATCTCTCTTTCCCCAGAGAATCAAAACAGGCAAATCTATCTCCCCATCGCCTCTAAGCTCCGGTCTATTCAAAATCGCCGCCCGATACCAATTGAGCATCGCTGTAAGCGCCCCTGGTTGCCTCCAGGCATCAATTGCCCTACGGCGCTCCTCCTCGTTCAATGAGCCTTTCTTTGCCAGCATAGCGGCAAAGTTATTTAAACTCAGCAAAAACTCCGGTAAAAATGGAATAAGAAAAAATCCAAAATACCAACTCCGCATCATCTGGCGAGGCTCTGTGCCGATAAACTTCTTAAACACAAGCGGATGCGGGACATTGATAATACCCAAACTCTTTAAACGCTCCGGATGCTGCAATGCCACCATCCATGCCACCGCTGCTCCCCAGTCATGCCCCACCAGATCAACTCTATCGAGCTTCAAATGATTCAAAAGGGCAATAATGTCTTCCACCAGCAAGTCAACTCGATAGCTTGAGATACCGGCGGGCTTGCCCGTCTTGTTGTATCCCCTTTGATCAGGCACTATTACTCTGTATCCTCGATCAGCCAGAAACTTTATCTGTCTCTCGTAAAGGAACCAGGCATCGGGGAAGCCATGCAGCAACACAATCGGCTTTCCATCGGTCGGACCGGCGGAAACCACATGCATGCTAAGGTTACCAAGCTCAATAAAACTGCTGTTCACAAAGATAATTCTCTATCTTATACGGGTAAGTTGTTTAGTATAAATAATCTCAAGATATTAATGCCTGACGAAAAAGACAGAATTATCGCAGAAGACGCTTTCAATAAACGCCTGAGCGGCGTTAGAAAAGGGCGCCCCACGACAGAAGCAAACACTAGCTTCATGGGGAAGCGGCCAAATAAACCGAACGTGGAAGCGATGCTAGGCATTGCCGGACAACAGGAGATGCCCATTGTCAAAGAGGACAATGATGGCCAACCACCGCTCTCCCCGGACATTCAGGAACAACTGAAAGCTCTGGCTCAAATGCCCCAGAAGCAGGCGCCAGAACCAAGAAGAGCCCCACCCATTCCCCCCGATGCCCCTCAAAATCCTCTCAAGCCTGCTGTGGACGGCAAACCAGAGCTTCTCGGTCAATTTGAAGACGAACCTCGGGGTCATCTCCCTGCGCAGCCCCAGGCACCCACCCAGCAGATGCCCCAGCAAGCACAGCTGCAGGCTCAAGCCCAGGTCCAGGCTCCGCCGCGGACAGCTCCAGTCCCACCGCCTCCACCGCCTGCGAGTCAGAGACAAAATCAAAACCAAAACACAGATAATGGAGGAATTTTATCTCCAGCAAGAGCCGAGCAGCAGGACAAAATAGAGAAGACCTATTTCTTCGACCACCAGATTTCCACTATCTACAACTTTCGTCATTCCATGCGCACCCTGGAGAGGGAAGTCAAAAGAGCCGCGCGCCATGAGCGACCGCTTTCAGTCTGCATTCTCACTTTTCACGAGATGAACATTATAAAAAACAACTTCGGCGAGCTTGCCCTGGAAGAATCCCTTCAAAATCTGGGCAAGGTGCTGAGGCACTATGTGGATCTCGACATGGAGGTGGCAGGCAGATACGGAGAAAACCAGATTGTCGTAGTTCTGCCGGAGATAACCGCACCTGTAGCGGCTCAACTCATGGACGAGATTAGAAGAACCCTGGAGAACAGCATCGTACAATTCAGACAATACAAATTCTCCCTGGTGGCAAGCATCGGCATAGCCGGCTTTCCGACCCACGGCACCAACTGGAAAGAGCTTTTGGTGAAAGCAGAACAAGCTTCCGAGCAAGCAATAGAAAGAGGTGGAAACACAATTGCTTTTCCACCCCGCCTCTAAATTCGAAGTCCGATTCTTTTAGAATACGTCGCTATATTTCCAGGCACCGCCCTCTTTCCAGAGATGGACGCCCTTCTTAGTTCCGCTTATTTTCAAGGTGGAAACCATGGGCTTACTCTCACCGCCGACTATGCGGGCACTGTATGTCCACTTCTTAATCCGGAGAAGCTCCTTCTGCTTGTTCTGCGGGCTCAGTCGCTTCCAGTACTCCACGGTCTTGGAGAGAGCATATGGGTAGAGATGCTCCAGTCTGGTGGCTCTGTTTGCCACGGATATAAAAGAGGTCAAGGACCTCCTGGCCCCGGAGATATCGCCAGATGCTCTGGAAGAAGCCCTGGAAGAGTTTCTGGAGGAAGAAGTGGAACTGCTGGATTGAGAGTTATAGCTCCGGTTACGGGCAGCTTCCGATGCCGCACGGCTCTTTTTCAAGCGTTCCCGACCTTCCTTGATTTTCCAGTTGGTGCGAGATTGATGATATTTTACTTTCTGATGCAGGTTTGGATCATAAGCATCAGCCTGGGGACAGAATACCGGGGATACCAAAAGGAAACACAGGGCGATAGATCTCATTTTGACCTCAATAAATTCATAACCACTCAATTATGATCGGTACACCTCACTTTGTGCCCGGATAGCCCAAATTTTACCCACGTGGTCAATATCAAAATCATATCTCCGGCAGCTGAGCAAATTGCCATCACATTTAGTACCGCCTACTCTATAGCGCCATAACTTTTGTTCAACCGGGAATAACCTAATATCAGAGAGGGTAATCTCAATCCAAGTAACTGAATAATTGAACAAACTTGGCAAGAATGGCAAAATCAAGCGTAATTGAGAGTAATCGCTACAAAGCTCTTTCCCGGCTGGGGTCCGGGGGGATGGCGGTTGTCTACAAGTGCAAAGACGAGAGTGTCAATCGTCTGGTAGCCTTGAAACTTTTGCAAGAGAATCCCACGGACAAAATGATCGCCCGCCTTCATACAGAAGCCCGAGCAATCGCCAAATTAGAACACCTGAACATCGTAAAAGTCCTTGATTTCGGACAGCTAGACAATGGCAGACTGTTTCTTGCCATGGATTATGTTGAGGGAGAAGATCTGGGAAGCCGAATCAAAAGAGAAAAAACAATCCGCTTAAGCCAGGCGGTTCCGCTTCTTAAGCAAGTTTGCCAGGGGATGCGCCACTCCCATGACAATGGCGTTCTCCATCGGGACATCAAGCCATCCAATGTTCTTCTCTTGAAAGATAAAAAAGGAGACCAGGTCAAACTCGTTGACTTCGGAATCGCAAAGATAGAAGACTCCATGCAGCAGAATCTGACGGGCAACGGAGCCGCCCTCGGCAGTCCGCCTTACATGAGTCCGGAGCATATCAGAGGAAAAGACGCGAGCAAAGCATCCGACATCTACAGCTTTGGCTGCATGATGTTTGAAATGCTGACCGGCAAGCCGCCATTCCTTGGCGATACGGCAGCCCAGACCATGATCCTGCATACAAAAGAGCCCGCCCCCACCCTATACGAGACAAGCTCAATCGAGTTCCCGGAGAAGATAGAAGAGATTGTGGAAAAATGCCTGAGGAAGAACGCTGAAGAGCGTTACCAGGACTTTGATCAAATCATCAATGCTTTCACGGAATATGAAGAGGCTGATGAGTTATCATCCTCTGAGCAAGATTCAGGAGAGCAGGATTCAAGAGACTCGGCCGCCAGCAATTCAAATAGGCTTAAACTGAGCAAACGAAAAATAATTTCGGTCACTGTCCTTGCCTGCCTACTGACTTTTGCAGCAGCGCTCTTCTTCTTCAATAATCAATTTGGAAACGAAAAAGCCGAGAACAATGAAGTTCAGTCCTCTGAGGACAGATTAGACCCAGGCGAATCAACGATAAAATCGGGCATCGACTCCCTGGCCGATACTAAGCCCTATCTTTTTAGAAAAGCCAAAAACGCCCCCGGTCACTACACGATAATGGGAAATGTCGGTCCTGGTGAAAA
>MDTD01043853.1_pt1 | contig 10614 bp, 9 predicted proteins | sample 811221 | NCBI WGS metagenome assembly MDTD01 (sample SAMN05326646, study PRJNA326480) | marine metagenome | isolation source: seawater | place: Pacific Ocean: South West | collected 2011
GCTGGGCACTGGGCACTGGGCACTGGGCACTGGGCACTGGGCAGAGATTCAATGAGCTCCCTGCGTATGCGGGGGGTCTCTTTTTTGCGCGTTCGGCATTGCGCAGCAAGCCCGATAACACGAAGTAGCGCACCGGGCGGATCGAATGTGAAGTTGGGTGATACACTGCCCCTCGGTAGGAGAGACATGGACCGGATCAGTTTCAATCAATACGCGAACCCGACCGCCTCGCCGGCGATGCTGCGCGAGCCGAAGCTCATCGACGCCTCGGCCCGTCTGAAGATCGCCGACCGTGCCGACACGGTTGAGCTCTCGAGCCAGGCCCGTGGCGCAACGCCCACCGGGCAGGCCCAAGAGGCACCCACGCCGACTTCGGCCAAGAGCGTGTCGCGCCTGGTGGCGGCCCGCGTGACCGAGCCGGCCGGGCCCGCGAATGTCACCACCGCAGCCGCCCGCGCGATGCGGTTCTACGCCGACCCCTCCGAGCAGAACGCCGCGGCCACACTCGGCGCAGGCTCCTCGCTCGACGTTCTGGCCTGATCGACCTCCGGGCACCACTGCTTCCCCGTCCTCGACAATCCGTGATGTGTTGTTGATGCCAGCAAGGCTTTCTCTTGGGGACAAGCCTTGGCACCCGCATACCCTTGTCCAAGATGCACACGAATCAACGCCCCCCGCGTTCTGCGGTCGCGCACCACTGGCGACTCGACCCGGACCTCGTCTTCCTGAACCACGGCTCGTTCGGCGCGTGCCCCACACCCGTCGTCGAGGCCCAGCAGCAGATGCGAGACCGCATCGAGCGCGAGCCGGTCAGCTTCTTCTGTGACGAACTCTTCCACCAGACCGACCGATCGCGCAAGGCCATCGCCTCGCTGACCGGCGGCCGACCCGAGGACTACGTCTTCCTCGCCAACGCGACGCAATCGGTCGCCACCGTGCTCGACAACGCGCTCATGGGCGTGGGCCTGCCGGGAGGCAAACCCCTCGGCCCGGGCGACGAGATCCTGATCAACAGCCACGAGTACCCCGCTTGCCAGAACATCATTCGGCGTGCCGCGGCTCGCGCGGGCGCGAAGGTCGTCACGGCCGAGCTGCCCTGGCTCGACGAGCCGACGCCCGTCACCGCGGATCGGCTCTTCGAGATCATGATGTCGGGCGTCACCGATCGCACGAGGTTCTGCATGATGAGCCTGATCACCAGCCCCACGGGCATGATCATGCCCGTGTCGCGCCTGGTGCACGCCCTGCACGCTCGCGGCGTGGCGACGCTCGTCGACGCGGCCCACGGCCCGGGCGCGATCGAGATGGACGTTACCAAACTCGGCGCCGACTTCATCACCTCCAACTGCCACAAATGGCTCTGCTCACCCAAGGGCTCGGCGTTCCTGTATGTCCGCCCCGAGCACCAGCAGGGCTTCCGCCCGATGGCCCTCTCCAATTACGCCAACGCTCCCGAGGGCACGAAGAACCGCAGCAAGTTCAACCTCGAGTTCGATTACGTCGGCACCGACGACCCGACCGCGAGGCTCGCCATCGCCGACGCCGTGGAACGTGTCCCAGTGTGCGCCGAACGCTCATGGAGCGAGATCATCGCCCACAACCGTGACCTGGTGATGCGCGGGCGGGACGTGCTGCTTGAGCGACTGGGCATGGCCGCGCCGGCATCGGACGAACTCATCGGCCCGCTGGCGGTCGTGCCCCTGCCCGATACCCCGCCCGAGCGGCGCCAGGCCATCGCCGATCGCCCGACGCTCTACTCCAACGCGCTCCAGGACAGCCTCGTCACGAACCACGGCGTACAGGTGCCCGTCTGGGTGCCCAGCGCCTACCTCGGCCAGCCCTTCGACGGCAAACGCTATATCCGTCTGAGCGCGCAGGTGTACAACACGCTCGCGCAGTACGAGTATCTCGCCGACGCACTTCTTCAGGAGCTTGAGGCGGAGTCGAGGCTCTAGCCCGCAGCGTGAAATCGTCAGATCGCAAAGGGCCAGAATGCCAAATGAGATGCATCCGAATCTAGTTCTCTGATTCTCTGGCACTCTGCGATCTGGTTCTCTGATTACTGCTTGATGCCGTACGTCGGGTAGAGCTTCTGCCGAAGCTGCCTGACGAGCGGCTCGGCCGAGAGCGGCTTGCCCGTGGCTCGCTCGCAGAGTTCTGAGGGCGTGTACCGCCGCCCGTGGATGTGCACCCGCGAACGGAACCAACTCAGCAGCGGCGCAAAGTTTCCACTGGCGATCTGGTAGTCCAGATCCGTGTTCTCCTCGCGGACCTTCTCCCAGAACTGCGCGGCGTAAAGATTGCCGAGCGTGTATGTCGGGAAGTAGCCGATCAGCCCGAACGACCAGTGCACGTCCTGCAGGCACCCCTCGCGGTCGCTTGGCACATCGAGCCCGAGCGACTCCTTGTACGCGGTGTTCCAGGCGTCCGGCAGATCCGCGGTCGAGAGATCCCCCGACAAGAGCGCCCGCTCGAGCTCGAACCGGATCATGATGTGCAGGTTGTACGTGCCCTCGTCGGCCTCGACGCGGATGAGCGACGGGGCAGCCGTGTTCACCGCGCGGGTGATCGACTCGGGCGTCTGGTCGCCCATCACCTGACCCAGATGCTTCTGCGCGTGCGGCAGCGCCCATGTCCAGAACGACAGGCTCCGCCCCACCGCGTTCTCCCAGAGTCGGCTCTGGCTTTCATGAATACCCAGACTCACGGCTTCGCCGCAGGGCAGACCGAACTGGCTCTCGACGTGTCCCTGCCCGTGCGATTCGCCCAGCGGCAGGCCCTGCTCGTACAGCCCGTGCCCCATCTCGTGCATGATGCCGTAGAGCGAATCGGTCCAGCTCGCCTCGCGGTAGCGCGTGGTCATCCGCGTATCACCCGGCGCGACGCCCTCGCAGAAGGGGTGCGTCGTGATGTCGAGTCGCCCCCGCTCGAACGAGAAGCCGCAGGACTCGGCGACGAACCGCCCGAATGCCTCCTGCTTGGCCGGCGCAACGGGGCGCTCCAGCACCTCCGTGCTCGGCGGCTTACCGTTCTCCGCGATCGTGCGCACAAGGTCGGAGATCTGCTTGCGCAGCGGCGTGAAGACCTCCTCGATCTCGCTCGCCTTCACGCCCGGCTCGTACACGTCGATCAACGCGTCGTACAGCTCGCCCGAGCCGTCGGAGAGACACCGCGCTTTCTCGCGGCTCAGCTCGAGGACCTTGTCGAGAAAGGGGCGGAAGGCCGCGAAGTTCGCGTCCGCCCGGGCGGACTTCCACGCGTGCTGAGCGCGGCTGGTCGCCTCGGTCAGCTCCGACACGAGCGTGCTGGGCAGCTTGGTTTTCTTGTCATAGTCGCGGCGCATCTCGCGAATGTTGGCCGCCTCGCACGTGTCGCCCTCGTTCAGACGGTCGTCGGCCTCGCACGCCGCGATCAGATCGCCGAGCTCCTTGGACGTGCACATCTCGTGGTGCATGCGCGCGATAAGTGAGAGCTGCCCCGCGCGGGCATCGGCGCCGCCGGCGGGCATGTAGGTCTCCTGATCCCAACCCAGGACGGCGCTGACCGAATGCATGTGGGCGGCCTCGCGGGCCTTCTGGACAAGGTTGACGTAGTGCGCGGGATGATCGGGCATGCTGTGGAACTCCGAAAGATTCAGCGGTTTTCGAGGTGCTCGCGCGCCTGCTGGAGCGCGATGAGGCTGTACGCGGTGATCAGGACAGGATTGTCTTCCATCCAGCGGTCGTCGACAACGCGGAACGAGCCGTCGGCCTGCTGGAGGCTCTCGAGCGTATCGACCAGGTCCAAGGCCCAGTCGCGCCGGAGCATCATGTCTTCCTTCTGAACGTTGACGGTCCGCTCGCCCCAGGTGTTGAGGGCACGCCCGAACACCATGAGGTAGTAGTAGTACCCGTCCATCCCGACGCCCGGGTTCTCTTCGAGCGTGTAGTTCTGCGCGAGCCACTTGCGGGCAGCGAGCACACGCGGGTCAGAACGCGTGAGCCCCGCGTACGCGAAGCTCTTGAAGCCCGCGTAGGTCATCGAGCCGTACGCCCGGAGCCGGCTGGCGGTCGTGCCGTCGGAAAGCGTTTCCTCGATCATCGGGCCCTTGGATTCACCGATGTCGGTCTCGTCGCCCGAGGGGGCGACGGAATAGATGAACCCGCCCTGGGTCGAGCCCTCGGCATACGGCATTGAGTTGGTTGCGCCGTTCATCTGCGTGCGCTCAAGAAACACGAGCGCCCGCTGCACCGCGGGGTCATCGCCCGGCACGCCCGCGTCCTGCAGCGCCTGGAGCCAGAAGTTGAGGTTCGAGTTGTCGGGCCTGCTGTGGCTGCCGTAACCGACCCCGCCGTAGAACGGGTGCGTGCGCGCCACGGGCTGGGCCTCATCCGAGAGCGCGCCCTCGACCGTCTGATCGGCGCCCCACTGGAGCTGGCGCAGGAACTTCACCGCGGGCTCGACGCTTTCCTCTGCTGCGGGCAGCTCCTCGCGCGCCAGCGTGAGCGCAGAGAGGCAGATCGCGGTGTTGTAGCTGGCCAGTACGCGGTCGTAGATCCCGCCGTCGGGCTGACGGAAGGTGAGGATGTACCCGATGCCCTCGGAGACGTCGGTGTCCCCCGCGTTGATGTCCGGGTCCATGAGCATGCCGGTGATCACCAGCCCGGTGACCGCGGGGAAATTCGGCCCCTCCTCGCGCACGCTCCAACCGCCCGAGTCGTGCTGCTGCGTGCGCAGATACTCGATCGCACGATCGGCGATCGCCTTGGCGCGGGCTTCGAGTTCATCTTGGGCGGCTGCGGTCATGGTGAGCACTGAGGTCAGTACGATCGCTGCGAGCTTCTTCATTCGGATACCTCCTCGCCCGGTATACCCGGGGGCGGGCCCTGACGCTGCTCCAGATCCATGATGATCGCACAAGCCGCGGCGGCTGCCGTCTCCACACGCATCACGTGCGACCCGAACCGGGTGATCCGCGCCCCGCTGCGGCGCAAAAGCTCGAGCTCCGCGCTCGTCCAGCCCCCCTCGGGACCGACCGCCAGTGTCAGTCGCTGCACACGCATCGGCTGGTAAGGCTCGCCCGACTGATCCGCCACCACGATCGGACCCGGCGCATCGAGCAGTTCCTTGAATTGCAGCGCCCGTTCGATCCGCATCAGCCACGCCCGGCCGCACTGCTTGGCGGACTCTTCGCATATGCGTTCGAGCCGACCCAGCTTGCCCTCGCGCGGGTTCACGACCGACCGCTCGGACCGCAGCGGGCCCCAACTCGTCGCACCGATCTGGCCCAGCTGATCGACCATCTCCTCGAGCCTCGGGCCCTTGGGGACCGCCGAGCGGACGTCGATCTGGGGGTAAACAGGCGGAGCACGCCGGACGGCTTCGATCCGTACATCGATCGCCCAACCGTCTTTTTTACCCAGTTTCTCAGCCCCCACCATCGAGGCCTCGGCGATAAGCCCCGAACCGGTCAGGAGCTCGAGCCGCTCGCCCGGCTCCAGTCTTTTGACCTTCACAGCATGACGCGCCTCATCGCCCGTGATGCGGACGCATTCGCCCTGCTGGAGGGGTTCACCCGAGTTGGCCAGAGAAATTCGGTGCATACCGGAACAGGCTAGCTCCGGAATATCGGAGAAGAGGTCCAATATCCCTTGAGTAAGGCCTTCGGCTCGTCGATCATGGGCGCGAGGCTCTCCGCGACCATGCCCAATCAGAAACAGAACAATCCGGAGATCGATATCGATCAGCAGATCGACAAGCTTGTCGCTGGCATGACCGAGGCGACCGAGCAGCTCGAGCGCGAGATCGAACAGGCCAACCAGCCCGACGAAGACTTCGAGACCGAGGCACTGATCTCCTCCGCGGTGCAGACGGCAGAAGCCGAAGACACAGACACCACAGCCGAAAGCGAAGCCGAGGCGGAAACCGAGCAGGCTTCGGAGCCGGAACCCGAAGCCGAGGAAACTCCGGAACCCGAGTCGGCATCGGAGCCCGAACCGGAACCCGAGCCAGTCGCCGAGCCATCGATGCTCGATGCGCAGATCGATGAGATGCTCGAGGACGCAGCAGCCTCTGTCGAGCAGGCGCCTCCATCGAAGTCGACCGTCGACGCTGTGGACGAGGAACTCGCGGAGCTGGCCGACGAGATGCTCGATGGCGATTTCGACGACGCGGACACCGTGCTCGCCGCGGGAATCGAACAGCCAGCCGCCGCCCCCAAAGACCCGGACGAGAAAGCCGTCGCGCCCGCGCCGCCCGAGAACGCGAAGCCGGCCGAGCCAGAGCCTGAGTCAGCCGGCGACGCTGAAGTCGCTGCGGACGACCTGCTCGACGGCGACTTCGATGATGCTGATGAAGTGATCGCGCAGGGCGAGCCCGAGCCCCCGAAGGCCGCGGCCGCCTCCAAACCCGAGCCCGAAACCGAGCCCAAACCCGAGCCTGAGCCATCGGCAGAGGTGGTCACGCCCGAGCCGGCGCCGAGCACCGAGCCCGAACCCAAGGCCTCAGCACCCGAGTCTGCGCCCGAAGCCAAAGCCGAGCCCAAGCCCGAGCTCGAACCCGAGGACGTTGAAACTGTCGAGCCGACGCCCGATCGCGCGGCTCGTCACAAGAAGCGCAAAGGGAGCATCAAGCGCGAGACCGAAGGCATGCCGCGCTGGCGCGTGATCGCCGAGGAAGCCCGCGACCGCGTGGGCGAAGCGGTGTACATCGTCGCCGACAAGCTCACCAAGCCGCTGGACTCGCGTCCCGAGATGCTCAAGGGGCTGACGGGCTGGCTGGCTGCAGTCACACTCTTCAACGCGGCCGCGGTGTGGGTGTTCCTGCTCATCGCGCGCGGACCCGCACCGGGCACATCCGACGAGCCCTCGCTCGACCTGGTCGGTCAGCAGACCAACGCGGCTACGCAGAGCGAAGAGATCGACTGATCCCGCGCTGAGTGTCAACGGGTCATACCCGTCAACTGCCCTTCTTGAGTTCCTCGGCTTCTTTCCGGGCCTTCTCCTCGGCCTCGCGCGCCCGGCGCTCGGCGAGTGACTGGGCGATCGAAGCGCGCCACTGCTCGTCGACGGCTGCGAACGACTCACCGAGCGCGTGCTCGCTCGCCTCATCGAGTGTCATGCCGTGCATGAGCGATTCCATCATCTCCCGCCGCGCGTCGACGCCGAACGTCTCGTCGATGTAGCCCACCATGTGCCGACCCTGCGTGTAGACCTGGCTGTAGTGCGCCGGATCGACCGTGTAGAAATCGGTCAGGTCTTCCCAATCGCGCAGCTCGCCCGTGTCGAGCCAGTGCTCGACAGCGAACTGCGACCGCCCGCGGTTGGGCGTAAAGCCCTGGGCCGCGAACTCGGCGATGCCCTCGTGCACCCACCACGGCACCGCGTGCGCCCGCTCGACCGCCACATCGGGCTCGGGCACCGCGAACATCAGCGCGTGAGCGTACTCGTGACCGACCACCTCCTTGAGATGCCTGCGCGAGAAGCTGCGTCCGACAAGCTTGATCGACTCCATCGGTTCGTTCCACCCGCCGAGCGGCTCGACGTACGCGGGGAAGATCGAGAACTGCAGCTCGGGCATCGAGGTGTACATCTTGATGACCTGCGGGTGATCGAGCTCGCGGGCGAAGCCTTCCTCGATTGACTCTTTGATGTCGGGCCAGATCTCGAGCGCGCGGTCGGCGGAGTCTTCAAGCCCCGCGACGTAGAGGATGCGAACGCCGTCGCCGTCCTTCTCTTCCCAGTCCCGGTCGGCGTAGTACCACGTGCCGTCTTCCTGCACAAAGCGCACGGGCAGGTCGATCACGCGGTTGGCGCCGGTCCAGTTCTCCGTGTTCCACGTGATACGCAGATCGGCGAACGCCTCGTCACCCTCCCGCACGGGCTCGCTCATGAGCTCGTAGATCAGCACATCCGGCGCGATCCGCTCGATGTCCTTGGCCCAGGCCCAGTGCTCCTGATACAGCGTCGGCTCACCCTGCCAGATGTGCTCGAGGTATCCGTCCCTGTCAGCCGCCAAAGCCGCAGCGGCCATGCCCGAGAGCGTGGACTCAAGATCATCCCGGAGCGAGGGCTCGGCGAGGGCAACGGAGCTAGAAAGAACGAGGGCGGTGGTGAGAGTTGTGATCATGCCGCGAGTATACGGATAGAGCGGTCAGGGGTTGAGCTATTGACCCGCCTCGGCTTCCAGCATTTCGCGGATTTCTGCCACCCGGGCCAGTATCTTGCGTTCCGATTTCCAGCACTCGTGATAGCTTGAGTACGAGGTGCCGAAAGGCCCGTACTCGCCGGCATCACCCCTTTGGATGACCTCTCGCATCACCGCCTCTGCATCGGGCGACCTCCAGTGCTCGACGATCTCGTCCACACCGACTTGTGCCATATCGATCTGCTCTTTTGCCAGCCGCAACCCTTCTTCGATTGCAGGCGAGAAGTCGTCCACCACAATCTCGTCCGGATCCAAGTCGCCGAGTGCGTCCTGCACTTTCTCCAGGCAGATCGCGCGCAGAATGGGCCAAGACAACTCGGAAAACGAAGAAATCGATTCTTGAAGCCGGAACGGATCCGAGTTCGCCTGAAGCCAGCCCAACTCAGCCAGAAGCTCCCCCGATTGCTGCTCGCTGAGAATATTGCAAGCCATAAGAGACGCGATCTCGTTACACGCCATATCGACGATCGATATAGAAACTACCCCATCGATCTCCATCGGCCCTGCACCATAATCCAGACAATGCCTCGCAACCGCAAGCATCTTGGAGATGCATGCCATCGCATGCTCTTCATCTCCATGCTCGATAGCTATTCGTGATTCGACCTGCAGCATCATCGCAACAAACCGAACACCCTTATAAGGCATGATCTCGGTTAGCAGGGGCATATCAATGTGCAGATACTCGCAGCGAGGTGCGTCCGCTGCGAGATGCACCAACCCGAGCTCTCTCGGCATGCCGTCCAAGATCTGCACGGATTCCCTTGGAATGACATAGTCAGCTTGTCTGAAATCTTCTGAGCTACCGAAGGTGTCACGCACCCACGCCATCTCAGGCAAGCCTTCGCACTCTAACGCCCAGTAGTAATACGCGGCATTGTCTTGCTGCCTGAGATCCTTGCCCGCCTCGACCGCGGCATCCGCAACGCGATACAGAATGACCCAGACCAACCAGAACAGCAGCGAGCTCACATCAGAACTCCGCCTGCTTCGGCGCTCTCGGGAACGGGATCACATCGCGGATGTTCCCCATGCCCGTCGAGAACTGAACGAGACGCTCAAAGCCGAGGCCGAAGCCCGCGTGGGGGACGGTGCCGTAACGCCGCAGGTCGCGGTACCACCAGTACTCGTCCTTGGGCAGGCCCATCTCGTCGATGCGTTTGTCGAGAACATCGAGGCGTTCTTCGCGCTGCGAGCCGCCGATGATCTCGCCGATGCCGGGCACGAGGACGTCCATGGCGGCAACCGTCTTCTCGTCGTCGTTCAGCCGCATGTAGAACGCCTTGATGTCCTTCGGGTAGTCCGTCAGGATCACCGGACGCTTGAAGTGCTCCTCGGTCAGGAACCGCTCGTGCTCGGACTGGAGATCGCTGCCCCACTCGACCGGGTACTCGAACTTCTTGCCGGCCTTCTTCAGAATCTCCACCGCCTCCGTGTACGGCAGACGCAGGAAGTCACTCTCGATGATGTGCGTCAGGTTCTCGATCAGGCCCGGCTGGATGCGTTTGTCGAAGAATTCCATGTCGTCGGCCCGGCGTTCGAGCAGGTCCTTGAAGACGTACCTCAGCATGTCCTCGGCCAGCTGCGCATCGTCGGCCAGATCCGCAAACGCGATCTCCGGCTCGATCATCCAGAACTCGGCCAGGTGCCGACTCGTGTTGCTGTTCTCGGCCCGGAACGTCGGGCCGAACGTGTACACACGGCTGAGCGCACAGCAGTACGTCTCGACCGAGAGCTGGCCCGACACGGTCAGGTGCGACTCCTTGCCGAAGAAGTCCTGCGCAAAGTCGACCTCGCCCGCGTCGTTGCGAGGCGGGTTCAGCGCGTCGAGCGTCGAGACACGGAACATCTGCCCCGCGCCCTCGGCGTCGCTGGCGGTGATGATCGGCGTGTGGACGTAGTAGAACTCCCGCTCATCGAAGAAGCGGTGCACCGCCATCGAGAGCGCGTGCCGCACGCGCGCGATCGCGCCGAAGGTGTTCGTCCGCGAGCGCAGGTGGGCGACCTCGCGGAGGTACTCGAACGAGTGCCGCTTGGCGCTGACGGGGTAGGTGTCCGGGTCATCGACCCAGCCGACGACGCGGATGGCCTTGGCCCTGACCTCGACCGACTGGCCCTTGCCTTGGGACTCGACGAGCTCGCCGTCGACCTCGATGGAGCACCCGGTGTTGAGGCGCTGGATCTCAGACTCGTAGTTGGGCAAGTCATTGGGGGCGACGACCTGGATCGGGTCCTGGCAGGTGCCGTCGTGGAGATTGATGAAGGAGAGGCCGGCCTTGGAGTCCCGGCGGGTGCGGACCCAGCCCTTGAGGGTGATCTCTTCACCCGGCTTCGACGTCATGGCGTGCTTGACTTGTACCCAGCTCACGGCGGACTCCTTGCTTCACTCCGGTGGGACGGGCTTCCAGCCCGTCTGTCTTTCACCTGGGA
>MDTD01087838.1_pt1 | contig 10614 bp, 8 predicted proteins | sample 811221 | NCBI WGS metagenome assembly MDTD01 (sample SAMN05326646, study PRJNA326480) | marine metagenome | isolation source: seawater | place: Pacific Ocean: South West | collected 2011
GATAAATTTCAAGCAAAGGTAGAAAATAATAAACAATTTTATAGTAAAATTGTTATCGGTCTTTTGTCTATAGTAATCTTAATATCTTTTCTAATTAGAAATTATCATTTAAATAATAATGAAGCGGATACTTCTTTAGGAATAGCTTTAATTTCCATCGATAAGGGAGATTACAATACTGCTACCTTTCAATTAGAAACCATCATTAATGAATTTGAGTCAACTTTTAGTGCAGATCTTGCAACTTTTTATTTGGGTAAAATTAAATATATAAATAACGAAATTGAGCTTGCCCAACAATACATTAGTACCTACTTATCATCTAACTCTTCTAAACTTATGAATGCAGCAGCTTCAAAGATAATGGCTGATATTCATTTTAGAAAAAATAATTTATCAAAATCAATTAACATCATTGATTTATCTTTGAAAAATTGTTCCAACTCCTTCAATTGCAATTCACTAAAAATCAAAAAAGCATTTTACTTAATCAAACAAGGTGACGTCGATGTAGCTAATACTTTACTTTTAGAGCTAAAAAATCAAAAAGACATAGATTTAAGCCATAAACGTGCAACGGAGGAACTTATGGGAGAGATTGCTGGTTAAGCCTTGTTATATCAAAAATAACTAAGTAAACTTATTTATAGAAAAGCGGGTGAAAACCCGCTTTTGTTTTGTAAAAATGAAAGATTTAAGAAATATAATAGGAAACCATTTGAATGATGGTCATATTTTGGTTGATGTAACCGAGAATTTTGATTCAGGCTTTGTTCGAATCGTTGTCGATTCAGAAACCTCTCTGGGGCTTGATGACACAACGAATCTCACGCGTAAACTTATCAAATCAAAAGATTTTAATAATAGATATCCAAATGGGTGTAGAGTTGAAATAACTACACCAGGAATAGATTTTCCGCTAATAAAGCCCTACCAATTCAGGAAAAATATTAACAAAAAAATCAAAATTCGTTACTTTAAAGAAAATAAGCTTTGCTCTGTTCAGGGAAAAATTTCTTCGGCAGATGATAAACTTTTATTAATTAAGTCTAAAAACTATGACGTTTCTATATCCTATGATCAAATTAAAGATACCAAGATCATATTATCATTCAGTTAATTTAACTAGGAGTTGTTTTGGTAAACAGAGAACTAATTGAAGTATTCTCCGAAATTGCGAGAGAGAAAAATGTTGAAAGATCAGAATTGGCTACAATCTTGGAAGAATTATTTCTATACGTTATCGAAAAAGAGTATGGTGATTCATCTAATTGCAGTTGCATTGTTAATATAGATAAAGGTGAAATTGAAATATATGCTGAAAAAACAATTGTTGAAGAGGTTGACGATTATAAAGTAGAAATAACACTTTCTGAAGCCATTGAAAAAGAACCTGATGCTACAGACTTGGAGCTTGGGGATCCATTTGTGGAAGTAATTGACCCAAAAGTATTTGGGCGAAGACTAGTTGCTACTGCAAAACAGTTTTTTGCTCAAAGGTTAAGAGATGTTGAAAGAAATTATATATATGAAGATTATGCTAACAGAATAGGTGAGATTATCATTGGTGTTGTTCATCAAACACAAAGAGATGGTGTTTATGTAAATATTGAACAGGCTGAATTACGGATGCCTAGGTCTGAGCAAATTAAAACTGAGAGATATCGAAGGGGTGACACTGTTCGAGCTGTTATTAAGTCTGTTGAGGTTACTCCAAAGGGTCCTGATATCGTAGTCTCCAGGGCAGACAACCACTTTTTATATAAATTATTTGAGTTGGAAGTGCCTGAGATTGAAGATGGGATAATTGAAATAACATCAATATCCAGATATCCTGGGGAAAGGTCAAAAATTATTGTTCGTTCGAATGATCGCAGGATTGATCCAGTTGGTGCATGTGTTGGAATGAGAGGTAGTAGAATACAAGCTATAGTGAGAGAATTAAGTAATGAAAAAATAGATATTGTGAACTTCAGTGAACAAACTGAAATTCTAATCACTAGGTCTCTTTCACCTGCAAAACCTTTAAGACTTTTTATTGATGATGAAAAAAAATATTGTGTAGCTCTTTTTGATGACGAAAGTCTTGATTCCGCAGTTGGAAGGAGTGGTATGAACATAAATTTAGCTTCAAAATTAACTGATTACAAAATTGATGCCTACGGCGTAAAGCAATATGAGCGTATACAAGAAGATCAAAAAACCCCTATATCTGAAATTGAAGGCGTAGATAAGAAAGTGGTTTCTGTACTTAACTCCATGAGCATAGAGATTGTATCTGATTTATTAGAAGCAGATATGGAAAATCTATTAAATACTGGAAAAATCACTGAAGACTCACTTGATGGAGTTTATGAATCAGTTCAAAAGTTTGTCGAGAGAGAAATTGAAGTTGAGCCAGAAATTCTTTCAGATGATTCTCTGGAAAACAATAGGATTTTAAATCTTAATGATGAAGAGGAATAATAAGTTTTTTCGTTTTAAAAAAAATTATAAAAAGTAGAGCAAAATTTATATGGCAAAAGTTAGAATTTTTCAAATAGCAAAAGAATTAAATCTCTCTCATACTGATATTTTGAATTTCCTAAAAGCCAAAAATATTAAAGTCTCTAGTCACATGTCACCTGTTGATGAGTCAACTCATAAAGAAATTATGAATGAATTTGCAAAGGATAAAGAACAGGTTGATAGATTTCGAAAAGAACAGGTAAGAAGAGAAATTCATGATACAAAGTTGAGAAAACAACAAGAATCAGGTAAAAAACTTGAATTACTCTCTTTAACCAGGCAAAGAGAGTTGGAAAAAAAAGAGCATGAAAAGGCAAAAGATGAAAAAAAATTAGCAGAAGCTAAAATTTTAGAAGAGTCAAAGCGGCAAAAGGCAAATGAACTAGCTAAACTTGAGTTGCAGGCCAATATTAAAAAGAAGGATCATGTATCTTTAAAAAAGGAGACTCAAGATTTTAAGAATAAAAAACAAAAAGAATTAAAAAAGAAGTTTAAACCTTCAAAGAAGCTAAGAACTATTAATCTGTCTGATATCCAATCAGAGATTGGTTCCAGCGGGGTAAATAAACAAAATAAAAGTAGAAATCAAAAGCATGATGATAAAAATCAAGGTTCTATAAAAACTAAGGTTAAAGGAATCCTTGCAAAAATTGATACAAAAACTAAAAAAAAGCAGTATAAGAAGGTTAAAAGTAAAATTGATGACTCAAGCGATGATCCACAGATAAAACCTAGTATGAAAATTGCAGAATTTTCTAATGTTGAAGAACTTTCTAAAATTTTCAGTGTTACATCTAGTGATGTTATACAAACTTGTATTGATCTTGGAATGTTGGTTACAAAAAACCAACGCATGGATTGGGATATGATAGAACTTTTATCAGATCACTTTGGTTTTAATGCTGAGAAGATTGAAGATTTAGGAGAAGACCTTTTTACCATCGATCAAACTGATGAAGAATTAAAAGATGGTGAAGAAAGAGCACCAATAGTCACCGTAATGGGACATGTGGATCATGGTAAAACCAGTCTTTTAGATTATATAAGAAAAACAAATGTTGCATCTGGTGAATCTGGCGGTATAACACAACACATTGGAGCTTATAAAGTTAAATACAACAATAGAGAATTGACCTTTCTTGATACTCCTGGTCATGAAGCCTTTACAGCGATGAGAGCGCGCGGTGCTCAGGTAACAGATATCGTAATCTTGGTTGTAGCTGCTGATGACGCTGTTATGCCTCAAACAATTGAGGCTATTAGCCACACAAAAGCTGCTGGGGTTCCGATGGTTGTTGCCATCAATAAGATTGATAAACCTGGAGCAGATGCAGAAAAAGTAAGAAGATCTTTGTCTGAAAATGATGTTTTAGTTGAGTCATGGGGTGGGAAAATACAGGATGTAGAAATTAGTGCGTTAAAAGGAGATGGCATCGATAAGCTTATGGAAGGGCTATTGCTAGAAACAGATGTTCTAGAGTTGAAAGCAAATTACAAGGTTCCAGCTAAGGGTTCAGTAGTTGATTCTAGACTAGATAAAGGACTAGGGCCTGTTGGAACAGTACTGATTCAGCATGGGATCCTAAAAGTAGGAGACCCTTTTATATGCGGTGTTTATCAAGGTAAAGTCCGCTCCATTAGTAACGAAAATGGAGTCAGGTTAAAATCGGCTGGTCCCTCAGATGCAGTCCAAATACAAGGTTTTGATAATGTACCCCAAGCAGCAGATTTATTTGCAGTTGTTAAAGATGAAAAACAGATAAAACGTATCTCTGGTGAAAGGCAACGTATCAAGCGAGAAATAGAACAGAAGAAAATTGCATTTTCACTAGATCAAATGTCTTCCTTGATCAAGGAAGGATCTGTCAAAAGTCTTCCTATTATAATTAAAGGAGATGTTGATGGCTCCGTTGAGGCTTTAGCAGAATCTTTAGAAAAAATAAAGACAAGCGAAGTAGGTATAAAGGTTGTTCATAAGAGTGTGGGCATGGTCACAGAATCTGATGTCCTTCTGGCAGAAGCTTCAAGGGCTGTAATTATTGGTTTTCATGTGCAGGTTAACTCTAATGCTAGGTTGCAAGCTAACCAAGCTGGAGTAGATATTAGAACTTATAATGTTATATACCAGGCAGTAGAGGAATTAACTTTAGCCCTAGAAGGAATGTTAGATCCGGATAAAGTAGAAAATAGTATTGGAAAAGCACAAGTGCTAACACAATTTAAAATTCCTAAAGTTGGCTTTATAGCAGGAAGTAAAGTAATTGAAGGGAAGGTCATCCGAAATGGCAAGGCACGTGTAATTCGAGATGATGAAGTTTTTTTTGAAGGATTAATAAATTCTTTAAAACGTCATAAAGAAGATGCCAAAGAAGTAAAAGATGGTTTAGAATGTGGTATAGGTGTAGAAGGTGTTAAAAAGTTTATTGAAGGTGACATCATTGAAGTTTATGAAATTAAAGAAGTAAAACGAAAGCTTGAGCTGAATTGACATCCAATAAACCATATAATCGTTCTGAAAGAGTAGAAAAACAAATTTTAGAAATTATTAGTTCTATAGCACTTAAAAATATAGATCTTTCTTATTTGGGTTTTATAACTTTTACAAGTGTTGATATCTCTCCTGATTTAAAAAATGCAAAAATTTATTACTCTGTTATTAATCAGAACTTTTCAGATTCTGAATTGGAAATAGCTTTAAACAAAAAGCAAAAGGCCTTTAAAAAGTTTTTGAGTCCCCAATTGCATTTAAGATCTACCCCAAAGATCCAATTTTTTAATGACAAAAAATTTTCCTACCAAGAAAAAATCAAACGTCTTATTAATGAATTACCGGAATTGAAAAGCCGAAATGATTTTAAACCTTAATAAACCAATTGGTTGGACATCCTTCGATGTATGTAAAAAAATAAAAGGTATTACGAAGGAGAGGAAAGTAGGGCATGCAGGCACATTGGATCCTTTCGCAGAAGGGGTCCTTATTATTGGCACCGGTTCCGATACAAAATCTCTTAGTTTGATAAGTAAGCAAAGAAAATCTTATGTTGCATCAATTACTTTAGGAGCTGAAACTGATACGCTTGATATAGATGGGAAGATAGTTTTGAAGAAAAATGTTCCCAAGCTTAAAGAAAAACAGATTCATCAGGTTTTTACCACATTTGTTGGAGATTACTACCAAATTCCGCCAATGTATTCAGCAAAGAAGGTTAAAGGAAGAAAGCTCTATGAATATGCTCGTAAAAATATTTTGATAGAGAGGAATCCTGTTTTGGTTAAAATTTATTCGATTAATTTGGAAAATTTTAATAGTGAAAGTATTTCGTTTTCTGTTGCATGTTCCAAAGGAACTTACATAAGAGTTTTGGGAAAAGACATTGCAGAAAAATTAGAGACTGTTGGATACTTAAGCATGTTAACAAGAACAGCCGTTGGTGATTTTAAAATTAATGAATCACTATCAATTACTGACTTTGAAATTGAATGGAAATCTTCTACTCAAAAGAGAATATAACTCCTTTGGAAAAATCCATACTCACAGTTGGATCTTATGATGGATTACATCGAGGTCATCAAGAAATTTTAAAAACAGTTGTAAAAAAATCTAAAACCTATAAAATACCATCTGTTCTAGTTACTTTTAACCCTCATCCAAGAATGATAATTAAAGATAATTTTAAAAAACTTTCTTTGATTAGGAGTTTAGACCAAAAATTAAAAATTATTGAAGATATAGGTATTGACATTGTTTACATTATAACCTTTTCCAAAAAATTTTCAAATATTACAGCCTTAGATTTCATGTCGAAAATTATAGTGCCCAATTTTGGACCCAAAGCCATTGTAACAGGTTCAAATCATTATTTTGGGAGAAATAGAGTAGGATCTCCTTCCTTTTTAAAAAATTATGGACAAGATAAGCATATAGAAATAATAGTAATTAAACCAATAATGGATGATAAATCACAAATATCTAGTTCAAATATTAGAAGTTTAATTAGGTTAGGAAATATTTCTAAAGCAAATATTCAACTAAATATACCTTTTACCATTTCAGGAACTGTTGTTCAAGGATCCGGTAGAGGTGCTTCCCTAACATTTCAAACTGCGAATATTAAACCAAAAGAAAATAACCAATTGTTTCCCAAAAATGGAGTATATTTAGTTCTAGGAAGGATTGTTGGACTTAATACTTATGGAATGTGTAATTTAGGGGTAAGACCTACCTTTGGTGAAAATAAACTTGTTATGGAGGTTCATCTTTTTCATGAAAAAGAGTTGAACCTTTATGGGGAAAGGATTGAAATAGAGTTTTTAGAGAGAATTAGGGATGAGAGAAAATTTCCCTCCTCGAAAGAATTAATCAAACAGTTAAAAATAGATAAACTTATTTGTTTAGGTTTATTAAACAAATATCAATAGGAGATATTATGCCTATAAGTAATGAAGAGAAAAAGACATATGTAAAACAATTCGGGAAAGATTCCAATGATACTGGGGCTCCTGAAGTACAGATTGCGATCCTTACTCATCGTATTAGAGAATTAACAGAGCATGTAAAAAGGCACAAGAAAGATCATCATACTCGAAGAGGTCTTGTCATGTTGGTTTCTAAGAGAAAAAAGATGATGAAATACTTAATTCGATCGAATTCTGAATCGTATGTTAATTTAATTAAAGAGTTGTCAATCAGAGGATAAATACCTAACACTCAAAAAGAAAAGAAGAGAAAATGCAAAAAGTAGAAAAAACAATTGCAGGAAAAGTTATGCGATTGGAAACCGGGCGCATTGCCCGTCAAAGTAATGGTTCAGTATTAGTCACTTTAGGTGAGACATCGCTTCTAGCTACTGTTAATGCTGCTAAGGAGCCTAGAGAGGACATAGATTTTTTCCCATTACAGGTTGAATATAGAGAAAAACATTATGCGGGTGGGAAAATACCTGGGGGCTTTTTTAAAAGAGAAGCTCGGCCTGCAGAGCACGAGGTGTTAACCTCCAGGTTGACTGATAGGCCGATCAGGCCACTTTTTCCAAAGGGATTTAAAAATGAGACCCAAGTAATCATTACTGTTCTTCAAAGCGATGGTGAAAACCTTGCTGATGTCCTAGCTGGAGTTGGAGCATCTGCAGCATTAATGTGCTCGACAATACCATGGAATGGTCCCATCGCTAGCGTCAGAATTGGCAGAGTGGATGGAGTTCACATTGTAAATCCTACAAGGACTGAAATGGAAAAATCTGACCTAGAGTTAGTAGTTTCCGGGAATCAAGAAACAGTCGTTATGGTCGAAGGAGAGGCAGATTGCATGTCTGAAAATGATATGATAAATGCCTTAAAAGAAGCACATAGCAAAATTAAAGAAATAATTGAACTCCAAAATGAACTTATTGCTTCCTTAGACATTGTTAAAGATGATATTATAATCAGTGAACCCGATCAAGGTTTAACCTCCGAGGTCAACAAATTACTGGGAACAAAGGTTAATGATATTGTTTCAATTAAGGATAAAAAAGAAAGGTCTGATGCAAAAGATGAATTAGTTAAAAGTATTGTTCTAAAACTTGAGGAAACCTTTCCTGAAAAAGAAAAGGATATAAAGTCCATTATCGAGGATTTTTTCAAAAACGAGTTTAGGGAACAAATTCTTGCAACTGGAGTTAGAAGTGATGGACGTTTATTAACTGATATACGTGAAATTTCTGTAGAGACAGGAATATTACCCCGTACTCATGGATCTGCTCTTTTCACTAGAGGTGAAACACAGGCTTTGGTTGTAACAACTCTTGGCTCTAAAAGCGATGAAATGATTATTGACAGTATGGATGAAGATTACAAAAAATCGTATTATTTGCATTATAACTTCCCACCATATTGTGTAGGAGAAGTTGGCAGAATAGGATTTACAGGTAGAAGAGAAATAGGTCATGGGAATCTTGCTCAGAGAGCTTTGAAACCAGTCCTGCCTGGCTATGATGATTTTCCCTATACCGTAAGAATTGTTTCTGAAATTATGGAGTCTAATGGTTCATCTTCTATGGCCTCAGTATGTGGAGGAAGCCTATCTTTGATGAGCGCCGGAGCTCCCATAAAATCTGCTGTAGCGGGTATTGCAATGGGTCTAATAACAGATGGAAAACGTCACGCTATACTCAGCGATATTTTGGGTATGGAAGATCATTTAGGTGATATGGATTTTAAGGTAGCAGGTACAAATGATGGAATTACGGCAATCCAATTAGATTTAAAGATTGAGGGCTTATCATTTGATCTGATGGAAGAAGCCTTAGCCCAAGCTAAAGATGGAAGAAGGCATATTTTAAAAGAAATGAATAAAGTTATCAGCGAGGCAAATGAGATCTCTCCATATGCTCCTAGAATTATTTCTTTAACAATCAATCCTGAAAAAATTGGGGCACTAATTGGTCCTGGTGGAAAAAATATCAAGAAAATTATTGAAGATACAAGTTGTGAAGTTAATGTTGATGATGATGGCTTAGTGTCCATTGCTGGTGAAAACACTGAAAAATGTAATGAAGCTGTTGAAATGGTTAAGGCCATAACTTTTGAACCAGAGGTTGGAATGGAATTTGACGCGACAGTAAGTAGAATTATGTCTTTTGGTGCTTTTGTAGAATTTGCTCCTGGAAGAGAGGGTATGGTCCATATTTCTGAATTAGAGTGGCGAAGAGTTGAAAAGGTTGAGGATATCCTTAGTAGGGGTGATCAATTGCGTGTTAAACTTATCAAAATTGATGACCAGGGGAGACTTGATTTCAGTAGGAAAGCTCTACTTGAAAAGCCTGAAGGGTATGTCGAAAGACCTAAAAAGCCTAGAGGTGAAAATAATAGGAATAAAAAACCTTTCAAAAAGCGAAGGTTTTAAAATTTAATAAACATTTACAACCGGCAATATGTCTCAAAATTTATTGTCGGTTTTACTTCTATTAATATTTATTAATACATTTAAGCCTTATGACAAAGCCATCTGTTTCAAATCATTTTAAAAATAGAAAGCCCTCAGCCATAAGACAGGCTCAAATAAAATTTTCTAAAAGAGCAGATAAAAATGTTGTTAAGGTTATCAATTTAGCAATTGGAAATGTTGATTTGCCAATGCATCCAGCATTGAAAAAAAGGATGGATAATCTTTCTGGTAATGATTTTTTCTCAAATGGTAAGGTTCCCTACACCTCTACAGTTGGAAAAGAAGAAACTAGGGCTGCATTTTTAAATGCCATATCAGCTCTTGATGTTGATGTATCTGATTTATTTATTAGTATTACAGATGGCGGCTCTTCAGCAATGGAAATAATGATGCTAGGAGTCTGTGGTCCCTCGTCTGAATCCCCAATAATGTTGTTGGACCCTGCGTATACTAATTATTTACAGTTTTCAAAAAGATTAAATATTCCGGTTATAAGCACTGACAGAAGAATAGATGATAACGGAGTATTTGCTCCTCTTGATATTGAAAAAATATCTGAACACATTAAATTACATAAGCCCCGAGCTCTGGTGGTGATTCCTTATGATAATCCTACAGGACAATTTTTAAATCAAGAAATATTAAATGAAATTGCCAAGATTTGTATTAATAGCAATATTTGGTTGGTTAGCGATGAAGCTTATAGGCCTATGGTTTTTAAAAACGAGGATCCTTCTAGTATTTGGAAAATACCCTCGAATATGATTCCTGATAATTTTAATTTTAGGATAAGTATAGAATCAGCATCTAAAGTCTGGAATGCATGTGGATTAAGAATTGGTGGAATAGTAACTGATAGTAAGGAGTTCCATTTAAAATCTATATCCGAATATACGGCAAACCTATGTGCTAACAACATTGGCCAATATATATTTGGGGCCTTAGCACATGAGACGACGGGTCAAATAAAAGAATGGTATTTAAAACAAAATTCATACTACATGAGACTTTTTAAAAAAATTAATCAAGGATTAAAAAGTGAATTGCCTGGATTAATAGTATCTGAGCCAGAAGCCTCAATTTATTGTATTTTAGATTTCAAAGATATAGTAGATACAGGTTTTGATTCCGACAACTTTGTCAATTTTTGCGCTCAGGAAGGTGCTGTAAACATTGGAAAC